>Ga0179593_1610686_pt1 | contig 13841 bp, 12 predicted proteins | sample CZODoug2_1_08_16_FD_185931 | JGI IMG/M metagenome (GOLD analysis project Ga0179593, IMG submission 185931) | Vadose zone soil fungal communities from Angelo Coast Range Reserve, California, USA - CZODoug2_1_08_16fungal (PacBio error correction) | ecosystem: Environmental > Terrestrial > Soil >...
CAAAAAGATTCAACCAAACGGCCAGCATCACGCTCGCGTCAATCGGACAACGTAAGGAATCAACAGGGGGCCAAAAAGAGAAAGTGAAAAGTCTAACAACGCAGCGAAAACAGGTTGGAATCTCCACAATCTAAAGGGCGCCAATGCCTTTAAACGCTTTATTAATGACGTATCCGTTGTGCAACAAAGAACGGGGTTAAGAAAATTGGTCGGGACGGCGACAACGCCTGGTCTTTTGGGGAACCACAATAAGGCCAAGAGAAAATCGCAAGGGCATTCGGAAATGAAAGTAACGTTTTGAACAAAACGCCCCGGACTAAAACATGGGGAAAAGGAAAGCTAAGACACTAGAGCGATGAATTTTCATCGAAGAGGAATGAACGGTTTTCAAAAACACTAAAGTATAGGGGGGCGAGAAAAAAGTAAGCAACTCCTGAGAACCGTGTCATCTAAAGGCGGGATCAGAAAGAAATAGGGAAACAAGGGGGGGCGGAAGATTGGAGACCAAAAATTCTGCACAAGGAGGGGCCGTCTAACTTGTTCATTTGGGGCCTACGCTGGAGAAAACACATAGGGGGTTGACGCATCACCAAAATCGGACCAAGGAGAGGAAAATTTGTGTGAAAGCGTATCACGTTAATAAGAATGTGAGGGGGGCCGATTGACCCCAAATCCCCGTGAAGTGCGACTTGATATTCTGGATCGGGGGAGTGGAGATGAGGAGGGCGACGCGGGGATCATCTCCAAAATAAAAGGGAAACAAAAAAAAAGCGGGAAGGTCAAACGAAAGAACTTCCTTCCCTCCCCATCATTCAAAAGCATCGATGCAAACTTCTGAGAACTTTCGCAGAAGCTTGGGCGAAAAAAAGAACTAAAGTTAAATCAAAATCCTTGGCAATACGCCACGTGGGCCACCTTCAATTTCGAATGAAAATCGCCGCACACAAATAGAAAGAAGTTTGAAAAGAATAGAGGGAGGAGGGGAACAGGGGGGAGGATGCTTTCTGGCCGGCATCAATTCCAAAACAGGGGGTGACAAAGGGAAAGGGAGCCTTGCTAAAAACAGGGGTTCATATCTAAATTCTGACTAGAAAGAATCGCACCAATCAAAACCATTGCGAAAACCAAAAAAAAAACAAAAGGATCAGGAAAAGCCTTCATTGGAATCTACTCCAGTTCAGAAAGAAAAAATCGAGAAAAAAACCTAAGTTTACCTTTTGATCCGGACAGCTATTGCATTCCAGCAATATATGAATGGTGACAGTGAACAAGGATCAAAGATATGTATTACCTGTGGGAGTGGGAAAAATAAAAAAAACAGCCGTATTACCCAGTGCGGTCGGAATGTGAACACTAGGGCCTGACGGGAACGGGTTCCTCGGTTACAGCCCTACTTACCCGGTTGGGGAAACTTATCAAAAAAGAAAAGAAAATGCTTCTTAGAAATCCGGGGGGTCAAGCCTCCTAGGGCAATCAAAAGATAAACAAAAATAGGGGGATTAAAAAATGGATAAGATGAGACGGGCTGGATCAGTTTTCACGAAGTACCGTTCGGGTAAAAAGGGGGAGCTAGTATAAAATGTGAGCATCAGTGAAAAGCTGACCAGTAGAAGGGGGTCGTAGGAAGAAGGGGACCAAAAAAAGTCAATCCGATGGATTTCTTTAAGCTGGGCCCCACAAAAAAGCCGTTGCAGCCCATCCGACAAGTTGGGAGAGCAGTTTGGGGGAGTAAGGGAAATTAAGAGCGCCTTGCTTGGACACTTAATTCAATAAGGTCCCGGAACAAAGAAGGAGGGCCGCCGGGTAACTATGAAACCAGTGTGATGGCTGAAAAAGTGAAAAGAGAGAGGAGTTAGGTTTCTGGGAGCTGGTTGGGTGCGGCAAAAGGAATAAAAGTAGGATCGGCAAAAAATTAAGTGGGTCACCATCCCGTGGAAGGGTTTTTCAGCAAAAAGAGGGGGGAAATTAGGTAAAATAACTCCCCTCAAACAGAAGCATATCTATATCGTCATCTATTCAAAGGTCAAAGGTGTGAGAGTTTGGGGAGGAGAAATCAAGATTTTATTACCGCCCTGGCGCGAAATGGCAACAGGGGAATTCCGGGATGAACGGGAGGGCTCCGTTCAGGAAATATTCGAAGGTACAACTGAAAAAGGGGGGGACATAGAGAAAAAAGAAAGTGAAATTCTACAGTAGTGTTCGGCGCCGGCAGGCTTCGTTTGCTGACCGCGATGACAGAGAAGCGGGCAGTTTTGGGGAAGAAGATGTCCTGACCGCTAAGCTCCACTGACTGAGACCGCCGGGAATCGCGGAGAAGGGGAAGTTGAGTCCACTTGAAAAATAGGGTATGGCTCATCGCTTGGTTTCGCCAGGTCATAAAAGAGGGAAGGGTTGAGCTGACTTAACTCATACAGAAGGGGTTCAAAAAAAGTGCCAAATGAAACGGTGCAAAGGAAAGGTATGTAGCCGGATCCTGTAGAGCAGTCATCCACCCTCCGGAAGAAGGATATCAGGGCCGCTACGTACTGGCGGAGTTGAATTCTGATTATCGGAAAATGTGGGAACGGGAGAGAAAGAAATTCAATGCTTGGTAAGTTGAAGTAGTCGTTAGGGCGTGAGAAAAGATTGATTGAGGAGGGGTGGGGTAAATGACTCCCGTCATTCTCAAAGGGTCCAGAAGCGAGAACCCGATGGGGACACCGGGATCCGCCTCTCCAAAAGTTCGAGCCCGGCTGGCAAAGTTGACAAAGGGGGGTGAAAGGGGGGGGGGATGGAATGATTAAGAGGTATACAGGGAGGGGGACTCCAAGAGTTGTCATGGTGAAAAAAAAGGGGTAGACGGGGGGGGGCTAAAAAAGGATGGCGCGATTTTGCCGGATATATCAAGGTGTCGAAATCTCTGATGAAACCTCTAAAACAGAGGGAGGGGAAAACTGAAAGTCCTGGGGCTTTATCCGGAGAAAAAACAACAAAAAAAGAGAGGAGATAGAAAAAGGACGGGATCCGAATAAGGGGAGCACAGATACGCGCGAGATTAGACACAGGAGAATCAGGAAACAGTTGGAAAATCCGGCCTCCAGTGAAGAGGACTACAACGCAGGAAACCAGGGGAAAAACCGCGGGAGTTGCCAACGGCCTGTCTCCCGCTGTGATCTATCAGGAAAGGATCAAAACGGTCTCCCTAAAGGCGCAGTTTTCGAGGAGGGACGAAAAGGAGCTGGGGGGTCAAATCCAGGAAGACCTGGCCTCTGCGCCTCCGCGGGCGACCTTACAGGAGGGGTAACTGGAAAAAACCCCTAATAAGAGACTTCGACCGTGGGTTGCTCAATAAGCAACTAGAGAAAAGCCTTGGGAAGCGCAGAAAAAAGTGGGGTAAACCACACCCATTTTGGCTCTAACAGGCAACGAGAAATCAAGTCGAAGGATAGCTTATGTATACAGACTCTGAAGCCAGTGGAACGGGAGAGAGGCTTCTAACTTCAATAGCACCGGGCACGCCCGAAAAAAGGGGTTTGGGACTGCTGGCGGAAACCTTAAGAAAATGTAGGGAAAGTGAGACAACGTCCAGCGCACGAGGTAGGGTCAGAGAAAAAAAAGAAAAAAAGGTGGAAACTTTGGGGACCCAAAATAAAGGATCAGGGCGCGCGGTGAAAATGCGAAATGCGTCGCTCTTAGCGGAAAACGGCAGCTCTTAGAATCACAGAAAAAAAAAAAGCCCGGTCAGAGGCAGCCAAACGAAACAACTGCCGGCTGAACAGCAGAAGGTCAAAGACGCGGAATCGGGGGAAAAACTGCGGGGGGTGGGGGGAGTCGGCATCAGATATTAATCTAAAACTACCAGGTAAAGAAGAGGGGTACCCGCAGGGCCGGTGGGGCAAATACCAGCGTGCACTGTCACCTGGCAACGGGCGATCACCTCGCGAAACCAATAAAAAGGGGGCAAGGCTGCCCGGATATCGATAGCGGCCCTGTGGGAGGAGGCGTTCGGAGGTAAATTGGTCCCACCCTCGTTGTTGTGGCTTCAAAAGAACGGAGACGGGGATCCAGGGAATAAATGCCCTTCTAGGAAAATCGGCACGAAGGGGGACCGCCAGCAAATAAAAATCTAGAAAAGGCTCTCAATTACAAAGACTGAATTGTAAGCTACTCAGGAGCTTAATCATCGAAAACAAAACCTAAGAGGTGAAAGTGTTCGGGGGAAGGGGGGGGAGACTCTTGAAGAAGCCCGCAAGATAAGCCCAAAAAAACACACACCGAGGCAGGTCCACATTACCTCCCAGGTCACAAAAAAGGAGGCGTCACTTACCTGGAAAAAAGGGTTTGGGGGGGGGCAGTCCGCAATAAGCGGGGAGTGAAGGGATGTCGAAATGGTGTAAACTAGGAGAGTTACAAATTTGGGAAAAAGTTCTGCTAAAGTACGGGGGGGGGGAGAAATCAGGATCAACAAAGGCAGTTTACCCGGACCGGCATATGAAGACGGGGCCAAGACCTTCTAGAAAGATCAACAACAACAAAAGAGGAGAAGGGAGTTAAATTTAAGTTTCCGAATTATTCCGGGCCGGGGACGGCCATTGGGGACGGGATAAAACCTTTTTAAGAAGACAAGGGGACCAGAGGCAAGTCGACGTAGACCTTAGTAAAAAAGCCGACCACCAACCTGGGGGTCCATCAACGCTGGCTTTCGGGAATTTATCTGCCCACAAAAAAGCCCAGGAGCAAAAGTTGGGCGCACCATGAGTAATGACTGAAAGGATCTGAGGGGCCTGAATGCAATGTCCTGAAGAAGACGGAAGGAAAAAAAAGAAAGCTCTGAACTTGGAGTAAGAAAAAGGGGTCGTTGGGAGACGTTGAAAAGAGGGGGGTAGTTCGAACTTCTTTTCAAATAGGGGGAGGAAAAAGCTGAAACTTGCTTTTTGGTTCATCCTTTTCAGTGTCAAAAACCGGGGGGGAAAAAGGGAGCAAAAGCCTCTCAAACAGGCTAAAAGCTAGCTATCTCTTCTCGATGCCGGTGTAGGGGAGGGGGGACGCGAGGTAAGGGAAAACATGAAAGGGGGGGAACCCTTGCTCTATGGACCCCACCGGCGATAAGGAGGGAGTAGTATCATCCTGAATGACTAATGAGAGGGCCAACGGGAAAAAAATGGACGAGAATGCAAATAGAGTGGGTTTCCATTGATGCGGGGGCTGAGCCGAAGCTGTCTGTTTGGGAAGAGGGGGGGGGATACGCAAGGGCGAACGGGCTCTGGGGGACGGAGATGAGAGAGTCCGGATCCGATAAGCGCCACGCCGGAGACCATTGGCAAAAGCGGAGTAGGGTGGGGCGTCCACGTACTCCATATTTTGATGCGACTTAGAGCAGGGGGAAGGGGAAAAATAACATTGAAGGGAGAGGACGTTGGACGGAGATTAACGCATCGCTATGGTTTCCGGGAGAACGAAAGCTTCATGAACAATTAACGAGGGAGTGGGATATCGAGAAACGGATCCTTATATCAGGAAAATTTCCAAAAGAGAAGAAAGGACTTGGTAAGTGTAGATTTTGCCTTGAGATGGAGTCGGCCTGGGGAGAACCGTTGAAATAAGCAAGGCTTGACTCGTGGGAGGGGGAAGTGCTTGAGCAAGGGACAGTCAGGGTGAGGAGTGGGTGGGGACCAGACGTTTCCGGAAGTCAGCCGCGAGCGGAAGAAGAATGAAGGTAGGGAAAAGAAAGAGGAAAAAGCTAAAGTCTTTGTCAAAGCCCGCCCACAAGGAGGGGAAGCATGAACCAGGGGAGAAAAGAGGTCAAAACTCCGCAGGCCGTGGGCCACGACCCGCCGAGGGGTGGAGAACCATGGGAGTCGCCTGGCAGGGAGAAGCTGAAAGGCTGCAGGGCGCTGGAGGAAGATATGATAAATGGGCGGCCTGGTTCTCACCGGCTTGTATCCCTTCCAGTCTTCGGGGGAGTAGATCACCAACAGGGAGGAGTGTATAGGATCCCTCCAATGACTGGTAAAAGAATCCTACAGAGGGGACGGCCAAAAAAAAAAGGCTCGAGAAAGGTTTATATAGGAGGCTCACACAGAGCGCAAGACGCAGCAAAGTTTAAGAGGCTACAAAAAGCGACGGAGTGGGATATCACCACGGGGGACAAGCGGGGACACGATGAACCACGCTTTATAAAAGTCCTGGTACGCCAAGCACGGCTAAAACCGAAACGGCAAGTTGGCGAACAAAAGGGGGGGGGGGACCTCACTGCGCAAAGTCCATAGCAGGGATTCGCTGAGGAGAGGAGGGACGAGGTTTGAGGGGAAGTGGGTGAAACAACCCGCACAAGAACTATTCGACCTGGTCCTTGCTCAAGCACTGGGGCAAGCAGACTCCACGATAGACAGCCGGTAGGGATAGAATAGGGAAGGAAAGTTCCAAAGGGGGTCAAAGAGTAATAGAAAGCAAATCTCCGCCCGTAACCAAGGACTGCGACGGAGCAGGATTGTACCCTCTAATGGGGGAAAAGGGACTCTATACCTTAGATTTCTTTGGATCAGAAAGGAATGCGCAGAAGGAGTGGAAGGAATCTGTCTTTCTAGGAAGGAACCATTCTAGATTCTTTAAGGGCCGCAACGGCCGACAGAGAATGTTGGAGGAAGTCGAAAACACCTATTGCGTGGAAGTGTACTCCAAATCAAGTTCAGGAGCCGGAAGGGGCGCAGGATGGGTGGGCGCTTAGGAGGAGGCACGGGAGAAAAAAAAAATTGTCCTGCAAAACCCCGGCAGCGGAGAACATCGTAAGGAAAAAACAGCCCTGGAAAAAGCCATAAAGAAGAGAAGCGGGCCAGTCACCAACGGCGGAAGGGGGAAACTGCGCATCTCAAATGAGTATCAAAAACATGGAGAGGAATCAACAAGACGTGGCAATATCTCCAGAGGGCAAAGAAAGAGGGAGGAGAGGACAACCATAGCCCCTACACCTTTGCACTCGAGGAGAGAATCGATAGCGGCCGTCAGACGGGTGAGGAGGCGTTGAAAGAAATTTCCCAACCGGGTTTTTGTTTCCTGCAATAAGGGAAACTGGGAAAAGACAGAAGGGAAAAAATCGATGGAGAGAAGTCCGCAGATCGCACAGCAGGAAGCCGAACCCCAAGACAGAGAGAAAGAGCTCTCTTACAAACGGCATTTTCATAGACTCCCGACAACAGAAAGGAGAATCCAATCCTTGGTCCTTAAAAGGTGCCTTCAGGCAAAAGAGGGAAAGATGGACAGTCAATTACAGGAAAAAGGCTGGGAGCATAGGAGTGGCTTACGCTCAAACGGCGGTTTTGGGGGAGAAAGGAAACAAGCAGCGACTAGATGGGGGGTGTTAAGGGCGCCGAGGAGGGTAAAAATGCTGAAATGTACCAAGTTGAGTTCTCCGTAAACAACCCAGCAGTTCCCAAGGATACTTACAGAAAGAAGACCAGCCCTCAATTCTGAGGGGTATATCACAACAACAAACGGAGGAGGTTGATTAGAGGGGGACGGACTGTAACCCCTTGGCTTCAGGGGCCGCGGTGGACCGATTTGGGTAGACGGGATAAGTAATAACGGTTACGTAAGAATTACCGCGTAAGGCAGACTTAGGTGACAAAAAAAATTCCTACCCTCAGGGTCATCCCAGGAAAGGAATTGCTCTAAAAGGGGAAAAGTAATCCCTCATACTTTTTGCAGCTTTGGGGTGGCCAGGGGGTAATGGACTGAAAGAGCTCCTGTGTCCCTGAAAATAGTCAGGAATAAAAAACCGTATTCTTCGGTTCCAAGATGGTACGGAAGACAGGAAAAGGGGGGGGCTGAAAGGGGGAAGAGAGCAAATAGGGGGTCGGTCTTGTTTTGAGCAATGCCTGGGCGATAGAGTAGATCGAAACATCCGTTGGGGAGACAAGGAGAAAGGTTTCCAGGAACAACCACTTGTTGGGGGGCATGCCGCACAACGCCTCCTCAAACGAAAATCTATCAAACTAGAGAGGCCTGGACATGGGGGGTGGGCTATTGGGTTTTTTAAGGTATTCGAGAGGAGGTAGAAAAGCGAGAGGCAAGGGCTGTTGAGCCTTGCTGATGGGGGGTAGACGGTGGGAGGGCGGAAGACGTTTCCAACTTCGAAGGGGGGTGACGAGGGAAAGCTAGGAGAGCGAAGCAGGGGGGGCCATGGCAGGTCGTTTGGCTGAAATACGATAAAACCGCCTCTGAAATTGGGGTAGAAGAAGGGTGGGCAAGATTGACGAAACGCTAAAGACCACGAAGAAGGACAAAGTCAGGAGCCTCAATGAACCGGGGTGATCACGTAAAAAAGGGGGGAACAGGATCGCTTGAGTTAAACAAGTTTCTCTCTTGTATAGCTGGAAGGGGCGGAAAAGATAAAGGGTAGGAACTCCAGCTCAGGCCACGTTCGCGGCACGGTGCGCATTGGGGGAAAGGGAGGGGAGAAGCCGGAGAGCAGAAGTAACCGAAAAAAAACCGGGAGGGAGTACTCCTGCAGGATCAGCTTGGGGGGGAAGGGGTAAGAGGGGGTTGGAGGGGACTAAACGTGTGGAGTGAAAAATGAATAGGAGAAGTTCAAAAAGTAAGGAGTGGGGCCGTATCCTGGATGCGGGAACATATAAGGAAAAGAAAGGTCAAAATACGCCAGGAAGGACTGGGTAAACATCCCCTACTGCTACGCTAATCTTCTTGGGGGGATTTAGCATCAGGGAAAGGACCTGGCACGCCCCTGACCTGTTCGTATCACTGCTGTGAAGCTGATACAGATTCATAAAAAAGTTGGCCACGCAAGTTGTCTAGGGTTATATCCATTGTTTACGGAGGGAAGGAGTGTAGGAGAGGGAAGGGGAGTGCATGTTTAGTACCTTCTACCGTGGAGTTAACTAGCAGTGGAGGCGGACGGTGACACAGGGCCCAGGGGTCTGAAGGAATCATGTATAAGTATAGATAGCCAAAAAAAAACTTGAGGGAAGGGGAGATAAGGATGGTGGAAGGGCTCAAGAAAAAGAAGGTGAGCACAGTCCGCATCATCGAGGCATTCTCGACACTGTGATAAAGGGGGACACATCGCTCATAAAAGGAATCACTTGTCATCTTCCGCAGGCGGAGGAAAAGGATCTACAAAGAAAAATCACGAGGGTGCAGTTCCTGTAGAGGAGGGTAGAAGAAGGGCCTTAAAGGGGAAACTCAAGCACGCACTACTGAAACCGCTCAAGGGGACGCTGCGGAAAAAAGGGTAGCTAAAAACTAAAAAAAAAATCAAATCCTCTTCCCTCCTCGGGGCTGGATTCGCAGAGGAAGGACTGGGGGAAAAAAAGAACAATGAGGGACCTGTAGGTCACAATCACTTAGACTAGGGGGCCGGGTGGATCTCATATTCCTTTCAAAGTTCCAATCACACCCGGATATCCCAGCAAGGGAAAATAGGAAAACCGGGTGTCAAGAAGCGTAGAGCATGGAGGGGAATACTCCAAGGGGTTGGAGGGGATATACCGGATCCTGAGGAAACCATCCAGTCAAGGCGACCGCTGGCAGAAGGTCAGTTGCAGCTGGAGTTTCTATCAAACCATTCGACTATGCGTTAAGGTGAAAGAGCAACGAAAAGAGAGAAAATAAAATCAAAAAGGAATCATCCCCCCGTTCACTCAAAAAAAGGATTCAGGTCCGAGCTGGTTCTCAGGCGTCAAGGGGCGTCTTAGCTGATGGCGGGAAGATCTGAGGGGGGGGGAGACACCGAGAAATCCTAAAACATCTTTATCGTCATCTTAGTCATCCAAGAACAGCCTGATCCCCCCGTAGCATGTCAAGGAGACTAGTCATGGTCACCAACGGCAAAAGGGTAAGTTGGAAAAAGCGTAGGGGAAATACAGGTCACAGCATGAATCAAACTCCTTTGGAAATATCGCCAGAGGGGTAAAAGGTGACGATGGAAGGGCAGAAGAAATAAAAAGACGACAAAACCAATATCCCCTCAAAAATGAGAAGGAGGCCGAGACGGGAGAAATGTAGTTGTAGAAACTTCATCCCTTGCCCAACCCTCGGGGGTTGGGGTGAAACAACGGGGGAAGGATGCCTTGACAAATGAAGTGGCACTATCGACTAAAAATGGCATAGGAATCGAAAAGGCCCTAAAACCAAGAAATAAACGCAGCATATTTGCAACGTCATCTCTCAGTACCAAGCTGGGAATGGGACAGACAATTGGTCATAGCTTTCCCAAAAAGGCTGAAACCGGAAAGAAGAGGTAGAAGGAAGGTTTCCTGACAGGAGGCAATTCAGGCCCCGCAGGAATAAAAAAATGCTCTTAAGTCCATGACGAACATGGAAGGGCGCCAAGGGAGGACGTAAGGGGTCCAACGGGTCTTTTGGGGGTGCAATAGGAAGAGAGGGGGTGAGGGGAGGGGGGGTGGGTCTCCTTCTCCCGTGTCCGCGGTAACTGCTAATACTTACAAGGTTAAAAGGCTCAAAACACCCCAAAAACCCACCACCCCCCCACCCCAACCCCCCCACCCCAAGCCCCCCCCCCAAAAACAAAAGCAAAAAGGGAATACAGTCTTAAATCCGGTGTATCCCTCAGCAAGGTCACTCATAAACACAAGTGGGAGTAAAAGGGGGGGAGGGAGAGGAAAATAACGGAAATCTGGGGAAAATGGGGAAAGAATGTTCTGGGACTTCCATGTGAGACGGAGAATAATAACAGTGTAAGATCCCCCACAAAAACAACCCACGCACTAACGCTGACATCGGCGACTTAGGGTTCTCACCAAGGAAAAAGAGGGTCAGGGGGGCGGATAGGAACCACAATCGCCTACATTTGACGCCAATAATCCATCATATTTTGCTCCCGGTGGGGCGAAGGCATAGCTGCGGGGGGGGCAGTGCAATAGGGGCGGTCCGGAAAAGAAGGTGAGGCCGGCGTCAGGATGGTAGCTGGGATTAAAAAAAAAATTCGCCGTTGTAAGAGCTGAGAGGGATGAAATAGAATGGAGGGTTTGGTAGTTCTTCACTGCAGATATTTTACTATCCTTGAAGTCCGGGAAAACCACTGGAGGGGGAAAGCAAATGACCGGAAAACAGGGAAACTATTTTTTTTAGTCTTCCTCCTAACGCAAAACAGGGGCGACGAAGGGGCATAAGATTCAAAGGTGTAAAGGTTCATGGGGGTGCGTTCGATTTATTAGACTTAACGAAAAAAAGTTAAGAGAGGGGTATGGGGGACACAACCTCTCTTTTGATTCCTGATGGAACTGGGGGGGGGATGCTCAAACATTCGGATCGAGAGTACAACTTCCGCCGGTGACATCTATTCCTCTGAGAGGTTGAATTAAAAAGAGGCGGGAGGGGAGAGACACTAGGGACCGCCCGCTTGCACCGGGAGATAAGCTAGTGTGGAGTGCAAAGCTTGCATCCTAAAACGACCAAGTGAAAAATCATTCCTTCAGATCTAACTGAATAAGGCTTTTTGGCGTCAAAAGTGAAACGCCATGGTGAGTGCAGGGAGAGGGGGGGTGAGTTTCATAAAGGGAGGCTCCTTTTATTGAAGTCCGTTGAGGCCTTAGAAGTGGAAGCAAAGCCAGCTTCCAGGAAAAGAACCGTTTCTCGGGCGGTTCCGAGTGAAGGGATGCCTCGGAGAGAAATTCACCTAGGAAGATTGACAGAAGAAAAGAGGAAAACGGGCTCTCCGTAGGAGTGACGTGGGGGAAGGGGCGGGAAAAGAATGAAAGAGGGCTAAACTGTGGTTTATTGAACAATTTGGGAAGCCTCTGAGCGGGGAAAGTTCGGCGAAGAGGAGGATTCCTTGAGACCGCTTGGCGAAGGTGGAGGAGTTTTCAGGAGGCTGCCGGCAATTGGCCTAAGTAAGCCCGAGATGATCCGTAATTACGGGGGGCTATTGGGGAAAATACAAAATCTACCGTTCGTTTTACTACCTCCACCTTCTGATTCTTATCAACGGGGGAAGGGGACAGTGACAAGGGAAGGAGGGAAAATCCAGTCTTTTGTCTGATTAGATCCCCCCTTGTTTGCGTCAGAGCGTTAAAGGTGAACGGGTACGTATCTGCAAAGGGAGGACTTATCCCAGGGTTCCGAGAATGAGCTTTGCTTCCTTGGAAACTGCTGGGGAGAATCATGAGAGAGAGCAAAAAAAAAAACTGAGTATGAGTAAAAGAGATAAGGATCCCGCACTAGGGAAGGATGAACGACAATAGAAAAAAGGAAAAGAAGACTCGAGATGAAAACGAAACTTGGATAGAAGGCCTACCATCGACAAGAAGAACCGTCGAGAGGGAACCATGTGTAAACACAATCTACAAAGAGGCGGTGGAACAGACCGAGGGTATTAAGAAACCTTGTGGGAAAACTGGGGAGAAGGGGGACCGTTTGAGGCGGCAGACAAAGGGATGGAGGGGGGTCAAAGAAGAAACTTGAGGAGGCTAAAAGCTTTCCGGCAGTGGCAATGGGCGTAGGTTGGCAACAGACCGACTCGAAAAAATGGAAAGGATCAAAAAAAAAACAAGTCACGCTACTAAACCACGAGAAAAAGGTCGCAAGTGGAAAAAAGGTCGCATACTACGATCACATCGAAAGGCGCTATGAAACTAATAACAGGTAAGAAATGTACTCTACTCTTCCAGTTCTGATGGTTAAAGGACTGGAAAAAGGATTTACAAGAAAAGGACGGGGGTTCATTTTTTGGGGAAGCTTGTTTCGAGCCCGGAGGAGCGTGGGTCAAAGAGCAACGTCCATCGGAACGGGAGGGGGGGGGGAAACAAAAAAATAGGGCGGTTCAATTGTAACAAACAAGCCCGGATTCATGAGCGCCTTGCAAGGAAATGAATTGGGATAAGAGGGGGGGGGCTTATGCGTAGGGCAAAGGAAGAATTCGCACTACACCGGGGGAGGAAGTCAAAGCTTAAGAAAGGAATCGCCAAACTAACAGAAGCCGGCGACCCACACGCAGTCGAATGTCCAAGACTGACGCTGAATCGGTATGTAGTCGTGAGTTGGGGGGACTGGTCAGAGAGGGGAGCGGACGAAAACTAAAATTACCAAAGAATGATCAACAGAGCCTGTGGCAGTAAGCGACAGCGGGGGGAACATTAGCCACATCAAAGGAGACTGGGAAGCCATCCTACAAAACCAATAAAAAAAAAAAAAGGGGCAAAGCCGAGAACGAAGAGGGCGGACGTCAAGAGGAGGCGTTCGTTCGGAATCCCTTTGTGGGGGTGACTGGCCACGGAACGGAAATGGCTCCCAAAGGAAGGGGTGACCTGCGGAGGAAAGTCCCAGATTACGAACACCCATCTAAAAGACCACCAATCTAGCGCTCTCTCGGGAACGTATGGGGCAGCAGAAGGTAAAAAGCGGCCGTAAAAAAGCAAATCCGCCGGCCTGACCTTAAGGGAAAGGGGAGCTATTGAAAAGAAGGAGGAGGATTCCAGTACTCCCATGTGCACAAGGGAGCGCAAAGGGGGAGGACTGTGGCGAAAACGGTGGTGTTGGGGAAGATAAAAAGACAACCATCTATTTGAAAACCAGGGAGGGGGGGAAAAGGGTGAAACGGGTGCCTCGTTAACTTGAGTCTACTTAAAAGTTTAGGAAGTCAGACCGGTCGACCCAATGGTCAGTTAAAACAGCATACTTCGGAGAGACAGGGGGGGGGTATACAGCATCCGTATCAATACTCGCGAAAAAAAGAGGGAGAAGTGGAAGGAAGGGAGGATCCACTGGAATGTCTGGCCGAAGTATAGGGCCGGTAACGGCACATGGGGAAATGGGAAGTATAAACTTGGATTATCATCAGTTTAAGCGGACAGAAAGGGGGAGGGACCCGAAGGAAAAGACCAGGTCAT
>Ga0179593_1660540_pt1 | contig 13841 bp, 22 predicted proteins | sample CZODoug2_1_08_16_FD_185931 | JGI IMG/M metagenome (GOLD analysis project Ga0179593, IMG submission 185931) | Vadose zone soil fungal communities from Angelo Coast Range Reserve, California, USA - CZODoug2_1_08_16fungal (PacBio error correction) | ecosystem: Environmental > Terrestrial > Soil >...
GGCTCGTACGTGAAGAACATCTAAACAAAAACAAAGGGGAGGAAAAGGGGTTATATTTTACTGGGCTTTTAAAAGAGTAAGTGCACCAATGACGTGGGTAGGTCCGCCGTGTTAAAGGGTATCCGACTAACGGATTCAACACGACAAGGGGCAAAAAGAAATAACGGAGCAAAATAAAGACCAAGTGTCTGCAAAAGAAAGCCAGATTGTACAAGAAAGCAAACAAGAGAACGAACGGAACAGCAAAAGAAGACGTACAATGATCAAGAGGGCTAATAACAACTAGGGTGGCGATCAACATCATCTGGGCAAAAGAGTCCGCGAAAATGGCCGGGCACTAGAAAACCTCCAAAAAAGCAGGTGGGGGGGGAAAGGAAGAAACTTGGGGCCCCGCCGGAGGAAAAAAGTGCAAACAACCCGCAAAAAGATATGGTGAGCATAATCGCTAAAGGACCCGGACGAGTGCAGGGGGAATTGGTCGTATGCAAACCGCCGGGAAGGAAAGAGTACCGGATTGAGGAAAAAGGCTGACCATAAAAAAGGCGAAAAAAATACGGCAGGGAGATTTTATCCACCCACATATCAAACGCCCAACGCCCATCGGTGAAAAAAAAAATGCCAAGAAAAAGAGGCTAGGGGGACGTAAGAAACAAAACAAAGGGGAGCAAAGAAGGTACTGGCTCCTGCACAAAGAGGACAAAGATTACGCGTTTGGGAGAAAACAGAGCAAACGGGCAAAAAAGAACCAAACAAAGGCGAAGCCCAATAGAAAATAATCGACACGAAGACAATGGGGCGACAGGGGGGAAAACGGCCCCAGTGTGTCCAGAAAGCAGAACAACCAATGGGAAAAGAAGAAAAAAGTCGAACGGCCTGGGTGCTTACCTTGAAGAAAAGGGGGGTCCAAAGAAAAGGGGGGACATTGTTACGCGCACCTACAGAGAAGTGTTGGGGAAAGAAAGAGCAAGTACCTATACAATGTTTGTTTTGGTGGGCTCAACGGAGTGGGCAAAGGGAGCCAGATTTGGTGGAGTGTTTGGTACACGAAGAGCAAGGAGAACACGAAAAAAAAAACGAAGTGTAAAAAGGAGGACGCTTTCCACCTGCGTACGCCAACATCCGCCGAGGGAAGAGGGGTTATCGAGGACAGGCATGATCCAGGGAGGTAGTTTGAAAAAGAATCGGGGATGCTGCCGTCGTGAAAAAAAAAACACGAAACGGCCTGCTGGTATTGACTCTCAACACACAGAAAGACATAGCGAAACCAGTAAAAGAGGAATCGGAAAGAGGGAGAGCAAAGGGGAGACGCGGGGAAAAGGGCGCGACAACAGTTATGCGGGCCGGGGTACCGCGCTGTTTTTTAATAAAGGGGGATCTGAGGAGGAGGAGGACGAGCGGGGGAGGGAAAACAGGGGGAGCTTAAATCTCCGCCCCGAAAGAGAAGGTTGTCGCGGCCTATTGGACAAGGAGAGCCGATGCGCTTACGGAATCAACCCAGAAAAAATGTTACGAGACGTACCCTGTGAGATCAAGTCTACCAGCACCAGGGAAGGAACGCAAAACAAGCAGCAGGTCCAGGAATCAAAGACATGCGGGGAGGCTCATGGGGAGAAAAAGGTCCCCCCCAGTCCGAAAAAAATGATAAAGCCCTAGTTTACGAAGAAAGGGGGAAAGAAATAATCGACCGTCATGTACCCTCCCAGAGGGGAAAGCAGTCGTGGTAACAAAAAACAGGTTAAACAAGGCTCGGGAGATTAAATCACGGGGTCCCAAAAAAGAGGAAAGGAACCGATTTTTAAAAATGCCCTCGCTGGGAACGCCGTGAATGTCCCCAATTGGGAAAGTGCCCGAGAATTCGACGCAAACAAGAAAAGGGCGTTCCGAGTTTCACTATAAAATCCAGAAAGGGTTGGGGGGAGCCTGCAGGCGTCGGAACCACAAGGCAAAAGCAAAAAAAAGGCTTTTAAACAAAATTAAAAACAGGAAAAAACATGACGAGCAGAAAATGACGAGGGCAGGAGGGTGGTTTGTGGGGAGTTTTGTTTTCCCAGCTGAAAAGGTGGGGGGAAACGACTAACTTCTCGAGCAACTCGTAAGGGAAGAGACGGGACGTCCAAAGAAAAAAAATTGCGGGGGGGGGAGGGAGTTTCTTGGGGCAGCAATAAAAAACGGACTGCATTAAACAGGAAGATTCAACCCGCCTGGAAAGACTTTGGGCGGCGAGGGATGGGGGGGGGGTGCGAAAAAAAACCCGATGTGGAGTAGAAGAAAGGGGAGGGGGCAAAACGAGAACAATTGTGACAGATGTTCGAAAGAGAAGGATGTGAGGAAGAACCCCCGCCACTGCCAGCGAAAAAGACGACCGTGCCAACGGAAAGACCCCGGAGTGTCACGAGAAACATGGATGCGCACAGAGATGGTCGGGGTGGACAGGGGCGTCGGTGGGCCGAAGAAGGGAAAGGCGACCGTTTTTTGTGGAAACCATCAAGAAAGTAAAAAAAAAAAAACACAAAAAGGGGGCCTGGCTTAGTGCCCATTTTCAAGGGCATCAGCCAGACGGGAGGAGGAGGAAGCCCAGCTGATGAGCCAAAAACACTCAGAGAAAAAACCCTTGGAGGAGGTTTTCTGTCAAAGGGTGAGGTGCGTGGAGGGGAAGGTTCCAGCTTAATTCTGCTGTGTGAGAACAAGAGGGAGGGGGGGAATGGCACTAAGGGACTGGGGGGAGCGTTTTTGGGCCTCGGTGGGGGGAAACTGAAGAAAAAACCGGCCGGTAAAATGGGATGAAAAACACGGCGGAGGATAAAACGTCTCCGTCAAAAGTAGGGAAAGGGGTATTTAAAGACCAGTAAAATCCATCGCCCCTTGAAATTGCTGCTGTGTGTTAAATGTTTCCGGAGACCGGTACGTAATTGACCATCCTCTCGACATAACAGGGGAGAAGAGAGATGGCAATTCGTCGACGACGAAGTGAAACACAAGAGGCTTCAAGGTGTAAGAAGTGGAGTTACTGGTCTAAGCCAATGACGTGAACGAAGTGATTTTCCATGATAACTAGGGGGGTAGACAGGAGGAAAAAAAGACCAACAGGGAAAGGAACGGAGCAAATCCAGGCGCCAGGAAAATGCCTAGTCAGTACGAATCAAAAAAAGAACGAAGCTGGAACGGACAAACAGCAGGACAAGCAACCGAACCTGAGGGGAAGTACTATTGGTTTTTGAAATCAAGCCATCAGCCTGGGAAACGGGACAAAGATCCCTGCCGGGCACTAAGATCCATGCCCATTGTTCAAATTCTGAAAACGGTCGCCGCTGGCCAAAAAGAGGGGGCCCCAAAAGACGAACGAAATCTATGGGGACAAGTGGCTACACAAAGAAGGGACCGAACAGGCATGTTTACTAATGGTTGTCAGGTAATGCCGACATGGCCAGGGCGATAAAAAAGAATTGATTGAAGGAGAAAAGCGCCAATTGGGACCTTGCTTTAAGGAACACGGTCAAAAAAAGAGGGCTTTGGGGGAAAGACAACCGCCTCCAAAGCGGACCAGGGGTACCTAGACGCGTGAATTGCAGCAAACGAGACGAAGCAAAAGATTTGGAGCAGAACTTGGCAAAATTCTAAAAAAGAAAAACCAGCTAAAGGACGCGTGCGAAGCAAGTTTAGAAAAAACGAACTCCGGGGAAAAAAATAAAAGGCTAGCCCGTCATTGGGTAACAGACAGTCATCGAAAACAGTGGGCACGGAAAAAAAAACCAGTGGTCCGAACGCCAACAAAGCACACCCCCCAATAGAAGTAAAAGACCTATCGGAACGGTCTGCTTCTTACCTCGGTGTCGAAGACTCGGAACAAGGGGGGACAATTAAGGCCCTGGTGCAGCGTTTTGCGGAAATCAGGGGGGGAAAAGGGGCCTTCAGAAGGATGTTGTTTCTTTGGGCCAACAAGTGAAAGACGAACTGAAAAAAAGGGGGTTTGTAAAGAAAATCCGGTCTCGAATATGAGCGATAGGATTGATTTACATACCTGAAAAAGCCGGGGAACGGGGCCCTTTATCATGACATACTCAGGCATGAAAAAATCGCATCGAAGGGGAGGGAAATGCCTTCTGCAATTTCCAAAGGCGGGCACGGTTTCACGGAAAAAAGCTTGAAAGAGAAACTCCATAGCGACCAGGTAAAAGAAAGCCGGAAAAAAAAGAGCAGTAAAGGCAGAAAAACTCTGGTTGCTCCCTCACATAGGACGCGACAAGATTATGCGGAAAGTTTGGGTGTTCATCGGCAAAACCATCGAAACACACAAAGGGAGAGATGGCCCGGATTGGGAAAAAAAATGTTAGGGAAAACCAAGTAAAATCGGAAAATCCGGTGTCGCACTGAAAGTTTTTTTTGGGGGGGGGTGGGGGGGGGGGGGGGTGTGGTGGTTGGGCTGCGCACAAAGTCCTCAAAGAATCAAAGCTCTTCACAGGGACATTCCGATCCGAGAATTTTACTGGGTCGCATATGTGAGATCAAGGGGGGTGAGTTCCTAACCAGCCAGGAGAACACGGCACGTGAACCGTGAAAAGGAAAAGCACAGCAGTCGAATTCGCAGAAGAAGCTGGGGTTTTTTTTGAAAATGCAAGTAACCGCCGCAATGAATAGAAAAAGAGGACGACGTCCTCGAGGCGGGGGCCAACGACGGTAAGCAACTAATCGTACTCAGAGATAAAAGCCGGATCATTGCTCCAGTTGTAAAACCAAAACAAAAGGGGAATCGAGAAGTGGGGCGTGCCGCCCACAAAAAAAACCCATTGAGAAACGGCTTCGTTAACGGAATTCTCCACAGAAAGGCACCAGAAGAAAGAACTGCCTCTTGCAAACGAAGAAGTCGAAACCGAGGTAGAAAAAAAACCCCTCAACCGTTGAAAAATCGTTTCTATAATAGCTCCAGGGCGGAGGCAGGGCCCGATTCACGGTTAGAAAAAACCAATTGAAAAAACGATAGGAAGGAGGCTCCTTGAAGAGGCCTTCAGCTTTGGGGGGGGGGGGTTGGGACGGTTCCAGCATTCTCATTTGCAAAAAGGGAAACTGCTCAAGGGAAACGTTTTCTTGGTTGGTCCTCTTTGCAGACGTTGCGTAACTCGCAAAGTGGGAAGGAAAAAAAGAGGGGTTTGGCTTCTTCCGGAAGAGCCTTATCCCGGGGACCCGGACACTCCTTGTCGGGTGAGGGGGACGGGGGAAAAAAGGGCACCAGTATTGGTCGCATGGAAGAAAGTCCGTCCTGAACTGGGAACAAGTAAAACAAAAATGTTTGCTATTGGGTGATGACCGTGACAAGAAAAAAAAGGGCCCGGCAGAAACCGACCAACAAAGACACATTTGCAAAGGCCGGATTCCTCAAGAAAATTTTCCCACCAATAACGATTCGGTCGTGGTTGCGGAGGGGGGAAACACGGTTTTTTTCAGGGCAGGGCCAGCCAGGGAAATAACAACCTGGCCTTGGCAGGCCATCAAAAAAGCGCAATTCACGAATAAAAAAAGCGTGAGGAACCCGGCCCCAGAAAATGATGCTGATCAAGAAAAAAAAAGAAACAAGAGGAACTGAACCTTGATCATTGGTTTCTGTACGGTGCCTTGGGAGGGGTAAGTTCCGGAAAAGAAAAATCGATAATCTTCTGGTGGGGAGATGTCGGTACGAAGGGTTTGGCGGACAGCACTGATCGGCGCCGCCGTGGGGGAGAAAAAAAATGTTCCCTCGCTTGGGAAAGCGGGCTCACCACGAAAAAAAAGCACCGTAGTCCCGGAATAAATGGAAGTTGGGGCAGTCACCCACCCGGGACAAAAAAAACATACGTTTCTAGAAAAGACAAAACAGTCATTGAAGAAGAACCCAAGGAGAAAATACGTTTGGAGTACCAACTGGCAAAAGCAGGAACGGGCTGTGGGAAAAAACGGTTTCCTTTTCAAAGCCACGGGGCCCGACTCAAAAAAAAAGAGTTAGGAGAAAAAGAAGAGAGGCAAAAGGCGGACGGAAAAATTGAAGAAAGAAGGCCGTTCTGCAAGGGTGGGGGTCCCGGAGAGTGACTGGAAAAATAGAACGGGGTGACAGAAAAGAAAAGCGTGTTGCCGGGAAGCAAGGAAAGTTATCCGAACCCAAAAAAAAAGATCAGTCGGGTAAAGGGGAAGACCAACTGCGTAAAAGGAGGGACGGAAGGCCCAAATTGCAAAGAAAAAGTAAACCCGACACCCTCAGGGCCACACAGCAGCATACAAACGGAACGGAACTTTACAACAAGCAAGCAACATCAAAAAAAAAAAAAAAGACAGCAGTGGAGAGACAGGAAGTGTTTTTGGAAACACATCCAAGAAACACGAAAACGAAAAAAGGGGCCTTGATTTAGAAAACTAAGCAAGCAAGAGAGAGGCGATGGTAAAAACTGTCGAAAGCAAACCCGAGGGGAAAAAAAAAACCAAAAGAAAACACTGTCACAAGAAGTCTATGGATGAACCCTAGAAAGGAGTACTCCGACGACGAATGTGGGGGGAAAGGGGGTCCAGAAAGGGACGCAAAAAAGCACAATTTACCGTATAGGGAAAGCTGATTGGATTGGGGAGGGGAAGGGGAGGCTTCTACAGGGAAAAAGGAGGGAAAGTTTTTTATCCACCCCACATAGGAAAAAAACACCAAAACGAGAAAGATGAATGAAAAAACAAAGAGGGCTTAGGGCGTAGAAGCAAACATTGGTTGGGAAGAAGCAAGCACGTAGGGGGAAAAAGGCAACCAGCTTAAAGGAGGTTGGAGCGAGCAGTGAAAAAACTGCGCACAAAAAGGAACGAAACAACAAAGCACAACCCACCTTCCTCAGAGCTCAAAAGGTAGTTAAAGCCAGAAAAAAGGAATCTGCCCATTGGTCCGGGAAAAAAAAAAACATGAAGGAAAAGGAAAAACTTCTTGAAAAGGGGACGAGTACCTCGGTCCTGACGATAGCGGGCAGGAAAAGGAATTGGGTGCAGAGGGCGGAATCCGGTTACCGAGAAAAGGGACAGACAATGTTTGTGGGGAGGACAAACAAGAAACAAACCGAAGCCTGACTCTCGGTTTGGGTTGGTACCACACAGCAAGTGAATCCGATTTATGGATCGATTTTTCCGATGGAAGAAAACAAAACCAACACTCGCCGAGGAAACGGTAGGGCGTGATCATGCGAAAAGCCTTTGGGAAAAAAACGCATCGGCTGATTCTGGCAAGCTGACAAGTGGGAGCGCCAACGTGGGAACAAGTGACGCTTTGGGAGAAAAGTCTTCAGCGACAAAGTAGGGCTAGGAAATGCTCAAGAAAAAAAAAATACGCGCGAGACTGAATGCGCCGCACATTCAGCCGCGAAAAGATATGCGGCCAAAAGGTAAAATAAAGTGGGAAATCGGCCTCTCTCTCAACACGGTAGGAGGGGAGGAAGGAGAGAAAAAGTAAAAACGCGGCGAGGGCGCATATCCCTGTGGTCGCGGGCAAATGAATGGTCTCACGACAAAAAACACTCTCCATGTATCCTGGCAACGAATGTAAATGAGAAAACGTGTGAGATCAAGCGTTGTCAAAGCCGTCGTACCTCCAAGAAAAGGCAGCAGCAGTCCCATAATCGAGGAGTAGGAGCGTTTCAATGAGAATCATCGAAACAGGGTCCCCCCAGTTCCAAAAAAGGAAGGAATAAAGCCTCGGCAATGGGAGGGAACAGGATTTCCATCGAAAAGAGAAAGTCAGGTACAGAAAGAGGGAGGCCTGTCATTGCAAAGAACCCAACACCGCTGATGGAACAAGTCGGCAGTTGCGACGTGGCCCCAAGAAAACAACATTGAGAAATCGGAAAGGCTCGGTGAAAAAAAAAAAAAAAAATGCAAGAAGAAAACAGGCGCGTTAATGTCCCCAATTCCTGTGAAAAAAAGAAAATTCGAGATGGGGGGAAAAAAAGGAACCCTCACCGTTCGATCGTGGAGATCCCCGGGGAGTGGTGGAAAAAATCGGACCCACTGCGTGAACTGTTTGGGAGTGTTTCAGCAAAAAGGCCTTTCAAGGGTAGAGGGACGGGAAAAGGGGGGACGGGCTCACAAGGGTTTTGTTCTGGTTTTGAGGGAAAAGAGGTTCAGAAGATTGGGGAGAAAAGAGCGGCCAACGAGAAACATTGGTTTGTCCCTCGGGAAGACAGGCGGGGAGGCCGGGGGCAGGAAAAAAAGGCGTTTTGCCTTTCTTCCGCCACGTAAGAACCCCTGACCTGGTCCCGGAATGAAAACGCGTCGAAAGGTCGCGGTGGAGAAAGGGGGGGTAAGCCCTCTGGTCCAGTAAAAAGGGAGTCGTACTGGCAAGGCCGCAGAGAAGGTAAATATTGATGTTCTCGTCCGGTCAAAAAAATTCCGCAAGAAGCAACATCGTACACAATGAAGAAGACGTCAAGGGAAGATATGAGGGAAAGCCAACTGGATGCAGCAAGATTTGTTAAAACAGGGGGGGGGAAAAAAAAGAGGCTGTGGGCACGGGAGAATGGCGGGGGGCCAAAAAGTTTTGGAAAAAAAAACACATTGCACACGCTCGGCGTAGTGGCCGTTCCATGTGGGAAAACAAGAAAAGGGTGTCAAAAAGAGCCCAGCTGAACACTAGAAGGAAAAAGAAGAAAAATTGAATCATTGGGGAGTTCCCGAAAAGGGACTGGAGGATGGTGTCAGTTCCAGTGGGACCAGCTCTGAGGAAGTAGGGGGAAAAAAAAGGTGGTTCGGACTATGAGGAAACATGGCGCCTGGGAAAAAAAGGATTCCTTAAGTTTTTTCTTTCGGCACATTGGTCACCTTTAAAAGGAAAAGAAGTTGAACATCCGTCTGGCAGGGAGAAGGATAAATGGGGGGAAAATAAAAAAAGGCATAACGGGCAACTAGCAAAAAAGTCAAAAGGAAAAAGGTATTGAAGAGATCAAAGGACGTTGGATACATCACCGGCCATTAAAAGAATTGTTTTACAAAGAAGGGGGAAGGGAGACGAATTTGCCATCATCAAAACACAAACAACAACAACGAAAGGACAATTCTTTAAAAGGGAAGGAAGGGGCACTCCGCACGGAAAATGAAGGGGCGGAAAAAGGGTTATCAACGGTAATTGAAGTCTAAAAGGGTCCCAAGAGGTGAAAGGGCCGCGTTTTGGACGTGGAAAGGTTATTCAAAAAAGGGGTTGATCAACCAGGAGCAAGGAGGAAGACCCAACAGGAGAAACGGGGCATCCAGCGCAAGAGTCCGCAAAAAGGAAAAGGGGGGGAAATCTCACACAGTCAAGACGGGCTGGAACGGACAGAAAACAAAAAGAGACAACCTCAGGGACAAAAGGAACAAGTTGAGGAAAGTGGGGGGGGTGGCCTATAAGCAGAAGAGGGCGTCTGGAAAAAAAAGGCCTCGGCAAGATGGAAGGCCTGGAAAACTAACAAGACGGCAATGCCGCGGATGGTCAAAGGCCGATGCCCGAGGCAACGGCACACAACGCAAAAAGGTCCAACGGAAGTGAGTGTTATCATCAATGGGCGAACACCGGTGAGGAAGTGCAAAGCAAGGACGAAAGGGGATTTCCAGGAGAAAATGCAAGCGGGGAGACAAAAAAAGAAAAAGGGGGAACAGTTCTGCCTGGATGTAGGTGCAATTAAAAAAGACTTCGGACCAAGATTGGAAGGGGTTATCAAAACACATCAACCGCCGCCAACTAAAAACATACGAGAAGAGGGGAAAGAGAAAACACAGTCTGACCGGGGAAAGGGAGAGTGAAACAGGAAAAAAACGCATGGGGTGGACCGCAAACGAGGGTATCAACGGAACAAGACAGGAAAACGGTTAACAGAAATTTAGAAAAAAACAAATTCTGAATTGAAGAGCTGTAACAGAAAAACCCAAAATCAAGCGAGCCACCGTCTGAAGCAGACAAGGTCCACCTACAACCGGGGATTAAAAAAAGGGGGGCGAAGGGGGAAAGCGCCCCACAGTGGAACTGAAGAAAGCCCACCAACAACCAAGAGTAAGAGAAAAAGAAGAAACGGCCTTTAGGGACATGGACTTCTACAACGAAAATGGGAAAGTAATTGGGGAAATTTAAGAGCGCAGGGGGTACAGACAGCATTTTGGGGGAAGGGGGGGTACCGAGCAAGGTCAAGAAAAGGAGGGACAACTGAGTTGTCAGACTACTGAAACTGTTAACGGTTTGGTAAAAGGGAAAAAAGGTCCTTCCTCCGAAAAGAGTACATGAAGAAAAGTTCATTGGAAAAGAAAGAAAAAAACATCGGCCGAGGGACCGGAAGAGGGTTATCATGAGGAAGGGGGGGGGACATGGCCATGCAAAATGGGTCAAGAAGCGCATGACGAACTTGGGGAGGTGACCCCCACTCTGCATCCCTTGAGCAGAAGTGGCAGACAGCTGCTGTTATCAACGGAAGAGAAAAGGGGGGGGGTACGGAAAAAAAGACACAGTAAAAAGAAAGAAAATGACTCTGTAAGGCCGGACGCAAAGATCGGGAAAAAAAACGCACAATTCAAAAACAAACATGTACTGCCTGCGGGGGGAAATTGACGAAGGGGGAAAAGTGTGTTGGGGGGGGGCAAAGTCAGGCCCATCACAACCACAAAGGGGGGAAGAGAGATGCCGATTGTAAAAAAGGGGAAAAAAATGAAAAAACGCGAGAAAAAAAAAAGCATATCATGTGACGCGGCAAAAACACTGAAATTGTGCGGGCGACCCCGTCTCGAAAATAACGGAGATACGCTAACCTGAAACTATGTGGTAGGAAGGAGACCGTACCCCGGAAGAAAGCGACTACCAGCCTAGCCCGGAGGCTCCTCAGGACGGGAAAAGGTTCCATAAAATCCTAATCAGCATAGGTGTCAAAAAATCTCAAGGAAAACCCCAGTCAAGGAGGAATCCGTCCGCTTCGGATGTTGGCCCACGAAGGTGGCAATCGAATCGACAAGATCGAGCCGAGGAAGGGACGGAGTGTACCAAACAAACAGAAAAAGGAGTGACAAGTCTTTGGGAAAATCACCCCGTTGGGGGGAAAAAGGAAAGGCAAGAGGAAAACGGGTAATAAACCGGAATTTCCGGGGAAAATACTGCGGCGGAAAAAACCATTACTTGACTTGCCCCGAATAATTCGGCAACCAAAAAGTAGAATCCAGAAAAAAAGAGTTCAAAAAAAAAAAAGAGTTCTATATCTCAAGGTAGCAAAATTGGGGGGTGGTGGTGGGGCCGGCGTCGACCACTGAAATTCAAAACCCAAAGCGTACGAGCCAGAGGGCAAGGAAAAGAAGTTGGAAAAAAAAAAAAAAAAGCCTTTGGTTGGGTTCGGACTGAACCAGCTGGTTTCAGGAATGGGGGTAGGGGCTCGCGCAAAGGGGACCCTTTTAAAGCTGGGAGTTGCATACGGTGGGGCCCGAATCTCCGCCCAGTGGGGGGGAAAGGGGCGTTGGGGGAAAGTCACCCGCCCTAAAAAAAAAGAAATAAAAAACCCTGCAGTCAACGAGTACTCGTACCCGTGGTAAGTTGGCGGGGGGGTGTGAAGAAAAAGAAAAAGACTTGGTTCCAGTATAAAAAAGAGGAGAAAGGGGGGGGGGGGGCCAACAAAAAAGGGAGGAAAGGGGAATAGTTGATGTGCTTGGGTAAGGGTGGAGCTTCATAAAGGAAACATCGTAACACCATTGAAAACGGACCGGAATTCCGAGTTTAGAGCCGAAGAAACATAGATGGGTCCGGTGTCCGGCGGTGGAAAAGGTGAAAAGCAAGTTCGGGCCAGAAGGAGAATGTTGATTAAACAGACGCTTGGGATAGCCCGGCCAGTGCTCAGACGCGCAAATTCGTGGGAAAAAAGCCTGAGAGAAAAAAAAAAGGATGAATTAAAAAAGGAGGAAAAATAAGGAAAAGGAGGAAACTGGACTGCTGGCCCTGGGGTGGTTCGTTCCCACAATGTGTGAGAAGAAGTACAAAGATCGGAATCTCAGGAGGGAACAGGCAACTGGGGAAAAAACCTTTGGGCAGGTTGAAGGGTTCTTTCCATGACCACTTTGTGTCTTGGGCCACGGACAAAGGGGCCCTGCGCAGGGAAGGACCTGATAATGGGAAAACGCTGACAAAAGACGGTCACCGTAAAGTTAAGGTAGGGAAACCTACAAAATAGATAACCCTTTGCCAGAGGGAAATTATGACAGGCGGGGACCAAGAAAAAAAGGGACCAAATCGCCTAGTCAAAAAAAAAACTGGAATGAGAAGGTCAATGCTGGAAAGAGGGAAAACAACAAAAAATTCCTGAAAAGGGTATGCCAAATGGAGTTTACTGGTCCTTAGTTATACAGGTAATGCCAATGAAAGACCGCGTGGTTGGAAGGAAGAGTGAACATTTATCCCGACGGAAAGGAAGACATGGAGGACAAAGAAAAAGGGAAAAAGGAATTAAACCCTAGCTACCGAATGCAGTGAAACAGTCAGATTGTGAAAAAAAACGAATTATCGAAGGAGAACACAGCAGCAAAAACAGGGAAAAGATACAATTATCAAGCAAAGGCGTGACTTAGTGGCGAATCAATCACTTTGTCCCTGCTGCACAGGAGGGGGGGGCAGGGGGAGAAAAGAAAAGCCGGGCAAGAAAAAAAGAAAACAACACGTGTGCACTGGGAAAAAATGGGGGTAAGAGCCCGCTGACCCAGGGGCGTAAACCGTGCAAAAACGCCCGAACGGACCACTAACGAAGGAAAAAAGTAAGGGGAAAACAGTTGGGCGAAAACACCTCTCAGGGGGGACTGCACCCGGAACAGCATGGGTAAAATGGGGGGGTGGGGAGAAAGGGGGCCCATGGGGGGGAGGCACGGGAACAAGATAAAGTGATAACAAGGGGAAGCGAGGGGGCAGTGGGTGCCCAGTGAAGAGAGACGGCTTTCTAAAGGGAAGGTTTTTAAAATCAAAAAACACCCATATCAACCAAAGGGGGACACAAACGAAAAGTTGGGGGGGGGAAAAGGAATGCAGCCTGACTAGATCGGATGGGCGGGGGGTGAAGCCGCCAACGTAGTAAAGGTGCCCTTGCAGAAAGGGGCACAATCTTAAAAGGGAAACGACGGGGTCGCAGTTAGTAAAACCACAACTAAGCGAAAGCTGTAAAAACAAAAAAAAAAAAGGGCGAAGATCTCGTCACTAAAAAAGGCGTTTAAAGCAATTGGGCAACGTTGAAAAGGTGGTCACATGAAAACCGGCAGAAACCAAACAAAACCCACGATATAGAACGAAGAAGGGTCTGGACTCCTACCAAAGGGGTGGGAGGAGTTCTCGGGGTGGCTAAAGAAAAAGTAATTGGGGGGGGGAACCCGAATGGGACAGCGGATAAGGGTGAAGAAACCTTCCGAAGAAAAAAAAAATTTTTTTGTTTCACCCACCCCCTGGGGGGCCAACAAGAAAATGCCGGGAGAGTGGAACTAAGTGGGGGTTTGTACAGCTAGAGAAAATAAGGAGGGCGAGGAGGGGGGGGGGAGGCGGGGTCTATGGTGGGCCGATGGAATCGGGGGGGAGGGACCCAACATCGACCGGAAAGGGGACTCGGTCCCTTTATCAGGCAAGAATGGGGAGATCCTTGGTTCGAGGAATGGAAAAGCAAAGGGGGGGGCGGGGAAAATGTAGATCCTTTCGTGGCTGGGGCAAGAAGGGAGAGAGGAACTGCAAGAAATAACGCCTTGAAGCAATACAGGTAGGAGTGAAAAAGGAACGTCGCTAAAAGGAGGAAATGAGAAAGGAAAGCCCGCTGGAAAAAGAAAAGGGAAAAATTCGTCCTCGAAAGGATATGCGGAAGTTTAAAGAACAAGGTTCAATCGGC
>Ga0179593_1691791_pt1 | contig 13841 bp, 16 predicted proteins | sample CZODoug2_1_08_16_FD_185931 | JGI IMG/M metagenome (GOLD analysis project Ga0179593, IMG submission 185931) | Vadose zone soil fungal communities from Angelo Coast Range Reserve, California, USA - CZODoug2_1_08_16fungal (PacBio error correction) | ecosystem: Environmental > Terrestrial > Soil >...
ATGACTCTGAGACCCGTCCGGTGGAAAAGGAAGGTCCGGAGGGAGGAAGAGGAAGACGTCCTTACCATGCCATTCGGAGAGAGACAATCGCCGCTAAGCAGAATAGTAACAAGATAAAGGAAAAAAGGGGAGGTCGTTGCGTTGTCCGAAAAAAAGTACGTACCACTCAGGGACGCGAGGCGGAAAAGGAGTCTGCGAGGAAGAGGGGGGAAGCCTCTACTCTTTTCAAAGAGCGATGAAAAAAGCGGGGCCTTGTCCCGGGGGGAAGTCTACAGAAGGACAAGGAGTCCGGGGGAAAAAGTCCTCCTCCCCTCAAGGAAGAGTGCAAAGGGAAAAACTGAGTGCATCCAACATACTTTGAAGACAAAACACGCGAGGAAAAAACGACCGGATCGTCGTCGCCGAGAGCTCCCTGCCAATCGTCGAAAAGCTCAGGGAAGAAAAAGGCGCATCCGGGTCTCCAAGTCACCAAAAAAAAACCGGAGGGCCGATGCGTCCAGGATGGAAGCCAAAAAAGGCTTCCTCGTAGAAAGAAGAACGGGCGGCTGCTACATCGGTTCCTACGGCCAAACATCCTCTTCTAGCAAAAGGTACGGAAATGGGGGAAAAGGGGTTGCGGAAGTATTCCACTTCGGAGGAAGAAGCTTCTAAGGCGGGGGGGAAGAAGGAGAAGTAAAAGGAGGGCTTTCCCGCTCGCAATTCCATCTTCCATGCCTGATTCGGGGAACCCAGGGGATCAGAACCTTCCAGGGAAAAGGGAAGAATCCCTACCTCGACTCGCCAAACGTACTGCGCGACGAGTCTTCCGGACCCAAGGGCTAAATTGGGGGACCTTTCCCGCTGGGAAGGTCACCAACAGGTTAGGCGAGTTTGCCGCACCGCTGTCATCTGGCGAAATGGGCCGGAAAAGCAAGAAAGAAATACTCACGCAGGAGGGAGGGCCGATTCTGAAGGAGGCTGCAAGGACTTGCGCGCGGTCATCCCGTGACGGACGGGTCGCGGAGGGTCGTCAGCACAAAAGCGATTTGGTGTCCGCTCCAAACTTGAAAACAAGCTTTCATAGTGAAGAGGTGCGCCCGGCAACCGAATGGCAGTCTGAGCACGAGGGAGGGGAAAAGGCGGAGCGCTCTGAGGGGAACTTGAGAGAGGGAGCTCGCGGAAACTAGTCGAGAAGTTGCCGGCGGGGAAAACATTTTCCGGTCGAAACAGTCCTCCTCTCACGATCAAAAACACGTTTGCTAGGCCGACCAGTTGGGGGTACCTTTTCACGGGAAACAGAAAAAAATCCCTCTGAAGGGGACATAAAGCTGCTGGAACACCAACGCAGGTCCCACCCCAGGGTTTTCTGGTCGTCAAAAGTACACTCAAGAAGAACTCCTCGGGGTTCATCTAAAAGATCTGAGGAAGAGCGCAAGAGCTACAGATTGCATGGGTTTCGGAAGGGCACAATCGCTAAGAGAATATGGGTTTGTTGCTAATCTGAAAGGGAAGAGGGGGGCTACACGGAAAAAATCCAGGTGCGAGACTCTCTCCGAATAAGAGAAAAATGCAGTTTTCTTAGCTGATTACACACTGGCTTCTTTTAGTGGAGGGGATGAAAGGGCTGCTCAACGGAGGGGGAGTGCCATTGCATTGGAAACCGCAACGAAAAAAAAACTCCCAACCTTCTATTAAAGCAAAAAAGCGAAGGGGTGGGATTCCAAGAGGGGGCCTCGAACTCTTCAAAAGGGAAACCGGGCTTAACACGGCGCCAAACACTTGGCGGAGGAGGGGTATCTTGTGGTGAAGAAAAGAAAAGGGTGGCATGGTCGGCTGCGAGGTCTTCTCTTTGTCGGAAGACGCTTTCGTGCGCTCCGATACGGGAATGAGGAGGGGGTCTACTTGGCGAAAAAAAAGTGCTGGCCCAATTTATCGAGGCTCGTCAACGGTTAACTCGCCGGGAAAGAGAAGAGCGGTACGGGCTACCCCGCTTTGATGAAAACAGGGTTGAGAAAAGTTGTGAAGGAGATTGTCTGTGATCGCCAGAAAAATTTTCATCAAGGGGGGGGAAGAAACGCCTCAACCAAAGCGTCGTTGAAAAACAAAGGGGAGAAACGTTCAATCGAAGAGAGGGACGACTTCCTATAACCTAAACTTAGCTGCTGACCTAAATCACCGTGTTATCCAAGACTGGGCGGCGAAAAATCAGAATATCCATCACTGCAACCCGACTATTAGAAGGAAAAAGGGACGTCTGCCCGTAAGGAAGAAAAAGAACGGGTCAAAGGAATAATTGTGACTCGACAATAAGGGGTCCGTAGTGATGAGCAACAAAGGAGACTCTTTCCTGAAGAACAAAGGGGGGATATATAGTAACGAGGGAAAAGAAAATAATTACCCTCCGTTGGAGGCCGGAAAGGAGTACAGTACAAGAGTGTTTCGAAACACAGTCGGGGGTTAAAAAAGGGAAAGAGAAAAGGGGAACTTTTGTGCACAAAGAGGAAGTGGTTTGCCGTGAGATTGGGCCCGGGGGGGATACTCGAAACAACACCAACGAGAGGGAAGAGGCGATAACAAGAAAAAGCGGAAAAGAGCCTCAACACCACTGAAAAAAGGAAAGGAAATTCCATGCGAATCTTGTCCGTGAAAGAAAAAAAAAGGAGCGTCGAGGAACCATCTTTGTACGGAATCGAGAAGGGAATCACACCGGATTTGAGGATTGGAGAGTATCAACGGCAATGGAGGGGGTGGAAAATAACGTACGCTCCAAAAGGGGGGCTCATCACGAAGGAAATACTGGATGGGCGACGGGATGAGGTGAGCCCCGGGTGCCCAAGGGCAAGGGGGAGGATACTTTCTAGGAAAAAGCGGGCGCCTTCCCCCAGCTAATAGCTTCGTCGCCGCTCTCAGGTCTGATAAAGGGGCTCCCGCAAGGGGGAAAGGGGCGAAGGGGCCCCGTCGGTCAGGGTCAGGCCGGACAACGGTCGGGCGCGCTGAACCCAGAAGGAGAGGGGGGGAAAAAAAAGAAACAACGCCAGCGGCCACGCCAAACGTTGATGGTACAACCAGGGGGCGGAAAATGGGATGTTAAGAACTTCAGAGCAATCAGATTCCCAGAATGGAAAGAAAGGCGACTGGAGAAAAACACGAAGCAAGAAAGGGTCGCCCGTACCGCGAGGTGGGAGGATTGTGGTTCAGGAGCCGTAAAAGCGATCAATTGGGCCGCACGTAGGGGCCAATAGTGGAAGAAGAGCGATCGGAGGCGCAAAGAAGGCCGCCCAGAGGACCGCCGCCGCCAAAGAAACCAGGAGTGAGGAACACAATATACCCCTGCTAAACGAACGAAGTGTCGGGGGAAACAAGGGAAAAAATTGCGACGAAAAATGGAGAAAAGGCGCACTGCCATCTCATCGCCATCAAAGGAGAGGTTTTGGTGGTGTGGTGGGGGTGGGGTTGGGGGGGGGGGGGGGGGGGGGGGTTTGGGGGGGGTTTTTTTGGGGGGGGGGGGGTTTTGGTGGGGGTGTTTTTGTGGGTTTTGGGTTTGGGGAAGGAAGGGCCGGTGGGGGAAGGGGGAGGGGAACCCGGACGAGCCACCATTCTTTACGCATCATGGAAGGGGAGAAGGCAAAAAAAGCTCACAAGACGCCCGCCAGAAGGAAAGACGGGGCTGGGGGGGGGAGGAGGGAGAAAAAAAGACCGCAAAGGCGGGAGGGCCGCTTCGTACCATGACTTTTTCTCAGTTAAGGAAAAAAAAAAGGCCGAGATTCCAAAATTGATAAAAGGAGGTGGGAGCTGGGAAGAGAAAACCCGGCAGCCCAGAAGACCTATTAGGGAAGGGGACTATCGGATTAAGGACCTCCGTCCTCGGAGACCGAAGAGAATGTACCATTGGAGGGTAACAAACGAGTGGCGGAACAGTTTTTTGAGAAAAGGAGGGCGGTATGTGGAACCAGCGACATCTTCTCAAAGGGAACACCCACGTTCAAACAGATACACGGGGGGAAAGGTAGGGGTCGTACTGAGAGAAAGGACCCTCAGGTCTTACGCCGGCACCATCTAAGGGTGTCCTAAGTTTTCTGCGAACTTGAAGGAGAAAAGGTGGAGGGACCCGCTTCTGGAGACAAATGGAAGCTTCCGCCAGCGACAGCCTTGGGCTCAGAAGAGATCTCCGACGGCGCAGAGAAAGCGGAAACCCTCGAAAAATGAGTCTGAAAAAAAGGAAAAAGAGGAGACCCTCCTGCCTCGTCCCGAAGATCGCGAAGGCAAGTCGCAGCCTCCAAATCAGGCCAGGCAAAAGGTAGGTCCCTTACGGAAAGAGACACGCCATAATGACCAAAGGGATCCCCTAAAAAAGGAGGGGGGACTCAGGACAGCACGGGAAACAGACACAGAAAAACAAGAAAATCCGCGAAGGAAAGGGGAGAGTGGCGCGTCAGGGGATTCTGTAACCGGGATAGGGTCTAGTGGACATCAAGGGGGGGGGCGAGACTGAATAGGACGGGACGGGCCGCATATTCGGGCATCACTAAAGACAGGGGAAAGCTAATAAGTAATAAGGAATCCGTTGAAAAGGAGGGGCACCATTTCTCCACCAAGACCCGTCTGAGGGAGAGAAGCGCCGCGGAGGTTAGGGCAAAACACAGGAGGGGTACGAAAAACGAAGATGATGCCCCCGCCCTCAAAAAGGCTTCAATGGCCCGAAAAATGGCCCTGGCCTTGGCCGCCGGTCTGTCAAGGGAAAAAAGTCTCCGCGATGGACGAAACCGTGTGCCTTTCCAAAGGGACTTCTGGGCCTAGCGCGACGAAGATCAGTTAAAAGCGGGGGGGGGACCAGGAAAAAAAAGGATCCCTGAGAGGTGGAGGGAAATACATGGTGTAGTTCCTATTACTCCCAGGTTTTCCTCTCGAGGAGGAAGGAAAGTAGCCTGAGGACCTTACCAATAAGGACAGTCCACAAAAAAACGGAATAGAAGAAAGAGTTTCTACGCAAAGGGGCTAGGCGATTCCTCTGCACTCTCCTACCGAGGAAAGGGGGAGCCAGCCCTCCTAGGACTACCTAAGAAGGGGTACAAAAAAAAAAAACCTACGAAAAAATCGGGATCGTCCTCAGTCCTCGCGGGAATGCCGCCGATGGAACGAAAATGGAAGAAAAACTGATGTCCGGGGCACGGGACGAACAAAGTGTCTTCCTCGCACCGAAGTCTCTCTGCAGGGAAGTAAGATCAACAACACAACTGAGTAGAGCGGAAGAACACAGGGGAAGAACTAGAAGGCTTCTTCCCCTTACGAAATAGGAAGATAACCCATGCGGAGCGGCGGGGAGAGAAGGCTACGCTACCTCGGGCCAAATTCGAGGTGCTTGGGCAAGGAGGGGGAACATTCACTTCAGTTCTGGGAAAAAAGAAACGTTCGCCTGGAGAGCCAATCGCTGGTAGCCGCGGCAGAAGGAAAAAAAAAAAAAAAGAAGGTCCTTCGAAACGGGAGAGAGATGGCCCTACTTCTTAATTTGGGCCGCCAAAGGCAGCGCCGGCTCGGTCTCGGGGAGCCACGAACTCAAGAAGAACAAAAAACCCCTCAAACAAGGGAAAGGGCAGCCCCAGGGTTTCACCCGTGATCCGGACCACGCAGGTCTTCGAAAAATTTCAAAGGGGGGCCTTGCCGGACCAGAAAGGGTATCTTCTTCCCTCGCAAAAGAGGAAAAACGACCGTCTCACGGGACCAAGCTTAAGGGAGGACGGGAAAAAAAAAGGTATCTACGGGGGGAAAAAAGGGAACGGTTTTCCCCCCGAAAAGAGGAATAAAGACCATCAGGTCACTTGCGGAGAGATTGAAAAAGCAGGAAAAAGGGGTCCGCCTGGCGAAGGGGGGAGAGGAAGGCCCTTTTTTTTCCTCCATGGGGGCTGATCCTTCGAGAGGGAAAGAGAGCGTCTCCTGAGAGGTTCGTAGTAGGAGAAGGAAGGAATTTCCATCTGCCACTGCGTCTTTGGACTTACCGGGACCTATCAACGGGGAACCAGACCGAAATCGACGCTGAAGGCTCGAAGGAAAAAATAAAGGGGAAAGAGTTTTGCGGGAAAAGAGAGCAGGGTGGAATCCTTTTAAACACCAGGCGGTGATGCTGCGCCTTGGGGGGCCGCTGATGGGACGGGAAAAAGGGGTGACTTCGGAGAGATAGCAATGCCTATCTATGTCACAGCGGCGGTGGAGGAGCGAAAAGGACTTGCTCGAGAGTCATGGACCGGGAAGGGATGGTCAGCGATCTCGTGAGAAGAAAAGGGCGTCGAGTTTGCAGCTGTACCGACTAGACAACGGTTCGGGATATGTCTTTGCAAAAAAGGAAAAGGAAAGTCCGCTGGACGAAGGGAAGTGTGGTCATCCTCATCTGAAGGGCTCGAAAAGGGAGCGCAGAAGTGTTACCAGGAAAAAAAAAGAGATCTGAAGCCGACGGTGCCGGCTCTAAAGGGCCCGATGGAAATAGAAAAAGACAAGGTCCTCCCATTCCATAGGACACCGGTGTGTTTCCCTTGCGACGTATGGGCCCAACCCCTGGCCGCTGCAGATTGGAGCGGGCGGCACACCGACCACCAAGGGGGGGGGGGGGAAATTGGATCGGCATCAAGGGTACAATAAAAAAGAAGAGCGACGGAAGCCTGTCCTAGAATAAACGTTCTACTAGGAAAGGGGGGCGGGAAAGAAGGACACATCGGGAACACTACAGCGAAGCGAAGCGCTTTGTGGCGAATCGAAAAAAACGAGCTCGGGGAACATGGTCGAGCGGCCCGCGAGCCGTCATAATAAAGGGAAAGAAGTCGAGGAGGGACTTTTTGCGGGGAAAGGGAGGAACAGGGACGCCGTGTTCAGGGGGGCCTTCTGGCGGCAACTTCAGGGGGAGTCGTGACACGGCGGGGCTAAAAAAAAGAGGTCCTATTGCGAAGGGGGACAAGAGCTCCGTGGTGGAGGCACTGATGGGGGGGAAGGCGGCTTGCCTTACATACCTGGAAACTCTTCTACCTGCAGAAAAAAGGTTGGGGCTCTCGTCCGAATTGGTGTGCCGAAAAAAGGGTGGCAGGGCTGTCTGAGGGGAGAGTAGTAAAGGAGCGGAGGCTGCGTCTGGGATCTTCTTTCATTGAAGGCTCCTTGGTTGAGAAAACACTCTTACGGTGCTGGAAAAAAGCGGGAAACAACACGAAAAAAACCTCGCGGTGGTGGGGAGGGAGACACCGGCGGGCAGTCTCCAGTTCGATGGGAAGGGGGTGTTTATTGGAAGTGAAGTCTGGATCTGATAGGTCAAAGGAAAAAAACCTTGGTGTAAAGAAAGGGGGAACCACACTGCTTACTGGCTTTTGGCTCGAAAAAAGGAAATGACGGCGCGTTAAGGGAGACGGGCAGGACCCAAAGTTGAGAAAAAGAAGCGCTTACGCGCATAAAAGGAACCTCGCCTTTTTCCCGGAATTCCAAGCAGGACGAACGCGATCGCCAGCACTGAAAGCGGACGGCGCAGCTATGGAGGCTAAGTCCGTGGACTTAAGAGGACGATCGAGAAATAAAACAACTCTGCGAACAGAATCCTGGAGACATTAGGTTTCCTTAGGGGGGGGAAAAGTGACGGGGGCGCTGGGCTCTGGACCGGAACCGCAAGATCAGAGAGAATAAGAGACTCAAAATAATGAACCTCGGACGTCTCGATTCTTAAAAAAGAGGGGGGGTCAGGAGCAGCAGAAAGCGGGCGGCGAATAGTGCATACAGGTACTAAGGGAATTTTGCTGGGTTGCGATCTGCGAATACCGAATTGGGGGGGGGGTAGCGTATCTCTCTCAAAAGAGTAGGAGGTAATCTAAGAAAGGAAGAAGAAAAAAGCTATGCTGTATTCGCAACACCCGCAAACCACTGAAGCCAAGTGAAGGAGAAAGGACAGGTGCAATCTTCTCCGAAGAAGCTTCGTAAAGGTGGGAAAAACCTTGACTAAGGGAGAAAACCAGGAGAATTATTTTAATGGGAGGGGCAGATTTCGCTGGTTTAATAGGCACTACTGGCCATCGACCCAGGTACAAAGGGTACTTAAAAGGAGGTAGGGGGGGGTGAAGGAGGAGGTAAAAAGCGCGTTGGAGCCTCCACTGTGGGACAAAAAAAAGGTCGAGATCAAAAACCTGGCGAAATCGTCGGAGAGGCGCCTGAATCGGCTCAACATTATGGGATCGGATCGGGGGGGTCCAACGAAGGAAGGGGGACAGGACCTACAAAAGTTCTAATGGGGGCCCTTCAGAGGGAACAGGGCGGTATTTGACTTCTCACTTTATGCGGCTGAGCTTTCCGACTCCGTAACATTACTTTGGATGAACAAGCCAACGGCATCCCTCCTGGTGAAGGAATTATTATACTGGGTGGGGTTATGGAGGGATAGTGCAGGAGCCGGTGAGAGGAGTGGCGGGGCGTATTTTCAGAGGTCGTTCTCCTTGCAAGTCCAGAAGGATTCACAGCAAGTGTCCACGCCCACTCGGGGGGGCAGTACAGGTACCGCAGGAACATAAGCCGCAAGAGGGCCAATCCCCCGTGTCAAAAGGGGCGGTTCTGCGTCTCGAGGGGCGGGGGATACGGGGGGCTAAAAATTCCGGGAAGCGTCCGAGTCAAGAGTTTTGTCCACAACGTTTAAAGGGACAGATAATTCCCTGTCACGTCCGAAGGGAGGGTTAAAGCCAATTCAATCGCAAAACGGTAGAACGCCATGCTCGGGGACACTTGCGCGCGAATGTAGCGGCCAAGCAAGTCAGAAAAGTTACCCTACTATGTGTACGTCATCTCTGCCCTGCGGATCTGAAGGTGACGAGGAGATCCCCGTGAGGTCTAGGACTGCGTGCCTGAAAAAACTCGCATCCTTGGACAACCCCCTCTAAACCAAAGATCTGTGGGGGAAGTACAAAAGGTTAAGATGCAGGTAAAGCGCCGTTCAGCCCGTTCGAATAGACCTAGACAAAAGCCGCGTAATCCTTCAATTGACAAAAGTCGCTCTGGCCCTACATCTGCAAGTTCCTAGTAAAGATGCCGGGTCGGGTTTTCGCCCTTAAGACCGCGACCCGTTTCCCTAGACTATAACCCTCAGTGCCGGAGAAGGGGGCTGACCAGGAGGAAGCTCCCATAGCCGCCGAAATCAGAAGCAGATAAGAAAACCTATCTTATTATCAAGGGGTGAAGACCGGTGTTCGTCGCTTTCCCTCTGTCGGAATTTCTCCCCCGAATCTTGTGCAAAGGCCGTTCGATTCGCCCACAGATTAGTTCCTCCTTTAAATTTGACGACCTTTTATACTTACGGGGCTCCTTGTCAGTCGCAGGTGTCTCTCGGGCCTTCTTTCCGAAGATCGTACCTTCTTCCAGAAAGAAGGTGGAATGGATGGACAGAACCTAAAAAAACGCGGAGTGGAACTGGCGGGTGTAGGGGGATTTTAACGAAGAAGTCGGGGATGTGGGGGACCAGCACCCGGGGGGGGTGGACAGAGGAGAAAGGAACCAGAAATTCCGGAAAAATGAAAGAGTGATGGTAATTGCAAGGTGAGAGGGGGCGGTCCATATTGCCCCTCAGGAGGAAAAACAGGGGAGGGGTAAGTAGACCTTCTCGCTCCACGTGTCTCTCAATGTGATTTGAGGGTAAGCAGCTGTCGAAAAAAAGGCCAAATTGAAAAGCCCTCAAGGCGAAGAGCAAATCCGAGGAACGAGAAAGATCAATTTACCCGGAGAAAAGACATAGAAGGGACTTGCTCCTTTATTCTGACAAGAAAAAAAACATCCGAAGAAAGGGAATCGCGAGCAAGTCTTGGAAAACCAACTCCGCCCTGTTCATCAGGATATGTCATGGGAGAGAAGAAAGGAAGGAAAGCGTGCGATCCTCAGAGAAAGAGGGCAACTAGACAAAAGGAAAAAGTAACAGCATCGGGCCCAGGATCAAAAAAACGAAAACCGCAAAAAAACTCCCGTAAGCCGGAAGAAAGGGCGCGCCGTTCCCCCGGCGGGAATCAGATAGGAGGGGGAAAAAAAGGAGAGTTGGTAGAAGTGCGGGGGTCAGTCTCATGGGGAATGGGGACCCTGTCGTGGAAACAAATACTGTGAGAAGACGCAAAAAGCTCGCGCTCCTGGGGACCGGCCAGGAAAGACGGGGTTGCACTGCCTACAAAAAAAACCCACAGGACACCGGAATCAACCTTCTCACCTTCGAGAACGGCGGTGGCCTGTAAAAAAAAATCCATCTCCCAATTTAAAGAAGTTAGGGAACCCTCAGAAAAGAGTCGGGGGGGGGGGGGGTGGGGGCCCAAGACCCGTCCTTGGCCTCAAACAGGAATTAACAGTAGGAGCGCTCTTTCGTCAGACGATCTTTAAGAAAGATTTCCTTGCAGAAGGGCAGTGGATTAAAGATTAGGAAAAAAATGGCTTGTTCGGGGGGAGAGTGGTTCCTCCTTAGGGAAAGCCCTATAGCAGCTTGGCACACCCTTGAAAGCCCTCGTTCGGAAAAAGGCTGTTCGATCAGGCAACTCTTCAGAAAAAAAATGCATTAAGGAGCAAACGGCCACCGCCGCCGGCGGGCCCTCAGAGATCCCCGGTCGAAGGGAACCTCTTTCGAGAAAAGAACCCTCGAAGAAGTATTGGCCGTCCTGCCTGACCTCTCCGAAAAAGGACTAGGTAAAGGTCTGTGCCACGCCCCCTAGACCTTATCGTAAGGAAAGGAACGATTGAGGAGAATAAAGAAGTCAGACGGCAGATCGCGAGCCGGTCCAATACAAAGGGGATTAAGGGCCCCGGGGCTTGTCCCGTCCACCTCATAAGGGCACTTAAAGGGAGATGCCAAAGTCAGAGGGTCAAAAACCACAACTGGGATTAAAATAGAGAGAATGTCGTCCAGAAATAAGGAAATCTCGGGGAAAGGCCCTCAACTTGAACTTCCTAGTAAGGCATCGTAGCCGAGTAAAAAGTTCGCACTTAAAGTCGTCGGCCATAGAAAGCTACCAAGGTTGGGCAAAAGGAATGGGGAGGACGAGTTGGGGCGGGGGCGTGTCCCCTAAGGGGACTTCGGTCGTCAGGGGACGACGGCGTGAAGTCACGGGTAGGCAAATGGGCCATGGCCCCTCGCCCATTCCTTCCTAAAAGGGGCGCCAAGGAGGGGGCGGGGCCGAAGTTTTCTTGTCAAATGTTGCCTCCCTGTTCCTGAAGCCTTCTCTTTAGAAAAGGCGACGATATTCCCCAACATCCGGGACCTTTCTTCCTTAGTGCCCTCCACCAATGAGAACCAGCTCTTTTTGCACCGTTCTCGCTTAGGCCCTCTTCGCAGCCCATACAAGTTCTCTTCGTAGCAGGCTCCACAGGGGGGACCTTCTGAAAGGGAAGTAGTACCTTTCAGCGTGAGATAAGAAGCACTGGCGAAATTGAGGTCTTCCAATGTAAAGGGTCCTATGAAAAGCGAGCGACGGCCCGAAAGGGTCAAAACGAAGTTAAGAAAAGCATGTCACAGGAAAGGCGACCAGGTTCACAGGAAAAAGGACGGGAGCAAAATAGGGACCACTTTTGGAAGAGGAGGGGAAAGGGGTGGCGCCCATTGTTTCAGGAGGGGGATCCTTCAACGGAGAAAATTCGTCGAGAAACGAGGTGAGGTCAAGGAAGCTTATCGCCGAGAGGGGCAGTCTCAGTTCATGTACCTGGTGACTTGACCGGGACTAGAAGAGATCCCGGATCCAGTCCCGAAAATATAAGATCCCAACGTCCCTCACATTCGTCGTAACGGGTACAGTACTGCTTACTTTCGGACAAAAAAAGGGTTTCGGGGAGGTGGATGTTTCTGGAACCTCCTTTGGTCTGCAAATTATTTGGCCGGACGTTCAGAGCTGGCCTCAGTTCAGTCGCCCATAAATATCCCCTCGTGCAATTTCGTCGTGAAGGGGAGGAAAATACGGGAGCTTCTAGAGGGTACTCAGGGAAGAGATGTCTACGAGTAAAACTCAAGGATCAAGTCTTAGGCCTCGAGGGGGAAACGACGAGCTCACCGTAAGAAGCTCTCAAAAACTTCCTCATTATGTAGCTGGCGCCAGAGGTAGAAATGAACATCTACGCTAGAAAAGACCCTTGAGCGCATCTCTCCGGAAAAAAAGCACCTCAGGGGCCCGAAGGAGAGATCGCAGTCACGCAAAGAAAAGCAAATCCCAGATTCCTCACCGGTCCAGTTGGGGGAAGTGCGACTACTAGGGGAAACGGGTGAGGGGAAAATCCAAAGAAAACGTGCTGCACAACCGGAACAGCCCCCCCGCCTTGGGTTTCTGGGAGGAAGCCCCTGTACATCAAAAGAAAAAAAGGGGGGACTTCCCTGTGAAGGAGGCACCTGAGGAAGATCCCTGTCGGCCATAGGGTGTTCTCTTGAGAAAAAGCGAGCTCCTCATCATAGGAGGGGGCATCGACACGTACGGTCTTCAAAACGAGGAAGCTGGGAGAAGGGGAAAAAATCCGTGGCCGGTCGGGGAAAAACGGGTCGAATGAGTGGAAGTAGAGGGGGTTGCGGGACCTTGCGGGGAAAAAAAGAGCTCCGTGTTGACGAAACGAAAAAATCAGGGTCTTTCCAAAGAATGGGGAAAAAGTCCGGAACCTACGTTCAACGAGAAAAACTCTATATGTTCCCATAGCGAGGAAAGGGCGAGGGCATACGGGGGTGGGGGACTCTTCTACATAGCGACCGGCTGAAGCGCTAGGATCCTTCGAACACTTTTCCGGCGGTCTCAAGAGTCAGGGGGAAAGGGAAAAATCAACAGCAGGGGGGGGGGGGGCGTCTTTCTTTGCGGCCCGGGAGGGGCCTTTGGAAGCTACTTTTGCCTCTCTTCTGCAAACTTTGGGGGTTTGGGCCCGCGGGAACCAACTCTTCAGGTGTCGCGGAAGACAACGACCACAAAAGTGAACTCCGCGTTCGTGCACAAGCTGGGCAAAGGGGGATGCAAAATGAGAATTGGGGTGTGGGTTAGGCCTGTGAAAAGTTCTTGAAAATTTTCATCCGGTCCATAAGAACTTGATGGGGGGCCGCTGGATCTAAAAAAAGTACTTGCGGGGTGTTCCAAGAGAAAAGACGAAAAGGAACGGCCCTTAAGGGGGGGGGACCGAAGGACGCGCGAAAAGGGAGGCCCCTTCGCAAAGTTAGGGCGAGCCTAAAAGCTCGACCAGCACGAACGCGTCGATCGATTCTATCAAAAAACTGGAAGAGGAAATCGTAGAACTACCGGGGGAAGGTCCCTCAGAAAGGTCCCACAAAAGGAAACGCGCAAAAGAAGCCGGGAGGCCAGTAGGTCCTTCAGGAAAAACAATTGTACGGGGGGCAAAAAAAGGGAGCGTACGCTTCGAGAAAACACCGAAAGGGGGAGCTATGATAAAAAAGGGTCGGTGGAAAATACATTCGTCAAAGACAACTCGTGGGTCGACAAAAAAAGAAGACGCAAGCGGCGGCGAAGAGTTTCACGGAAAAAGAACTGCAAAAGTAGAATGCGGGTATCGGCGACTAAAAACCCGTGTTTATCGGCATCGACAGAACAAACAACGGCTTGATGAGGATTCAAAAACCGGGAAAACAGAGGCGCCGCTACCCGCAAACCATTCACTTCGACTTGGTGTCTAATCTTGAGGGAAGAAAGCCGCAGTGCGCGTCGAGGCTGAAGGGAGCTGTGTAAAGAAGAATTAAAAAAGAGGAGTCCACCCGAGTTTAGGAATTTATTTTAAATACTATATATACATAGAAATGTCAGGGTTGAAAAAAACACGGACGACACTCCACGTACCAGGGGGGTTGCTACCCTACCGAGAAAGATGAGTCGAGCTCGTTCCCCTGAAAACATTGTGGACCGGGAATTTCC
>Ga0179593_1323355_pt1 | contig 13840 bp, 7 predicted proteins | sample CZODoug2_1_08_16_FD_185931 | JGI IMG/M metagenome (GOLD analysis project Ga0179593, IMG submission 185931) | Vadose zone soil fungal communities from Angelo Coast Range Reserve, California, USA - CZODoug2_1_08_16fungal (PacBio error correction) | ecosystem: Environmental > Terrestrial > Soil >...
AAGAAAGAAACCGCCGAAGAGCGTAGAAGGAAAGGAAAGGAGACTGCCTGGAGGCAAGGCAGGTGAAAAAGTAGGGAAGAGAACGTGGTGTTTCCAAAAAAAAAATCTGAGAGCTAGAGGGGAAAAAGGTGGACATGGGGAAAGAAACCTCCGGTACAATCGCTGGCAACGTCGCATGGACAGGGGAGAAAAAAAACAGGGAAACCAGTGTGGGAGGAATACTGAAGAGGCGTAATAAAAGACGTTCGGGTTCATGCACGTTCACACCAGGAAAAACACTGAGGGGAATGGAAAAAAGAGAACAGTCCGAACAAGGTTGAGCGCGCATCTCTTCAATATCTGAAGGGAGGAAGAGGGGAAGAAATAGCAACGAAGGAATAAGAGTAAAACAGGATATGATCTCAACAACCGGGGCCATCAAGCCGTTCGGCAGACCTCAATAGAGAGGGGAAGGGAAAAGGTACACCGGCTAATAAAATTTTCCCCTGGGGGGGGGGGGGGGGGGGGCTTGCCCAGCCAGTTGGGGACGGCACAGAAAAGGGGGGGGTCTATAATGTCAAAGACCTCCCTTGGTTTGAGAAGCCGGTAGGGGAGCGGTTTCAAGAGGTCGATCCAACAAACTGGCCCAAAAGAAGAAGGAAGAGGTCAGGGTTGCTCATCCACCGCCCACAGAAAACGCGTTCGACTACCCGGCCATCCGCTAGAAGCCCCCAAGTAAAGTCTGGGAAAGCACCGGGAGGGCTGGCCTAGCAGACCCTCTGAACTGGGGTAACAGAAAAGGTCGATGGGGCGGGGGGGGGCCTAACTACTGGAAAGGAAGCAGGGGGGAAGGACGCAGGGGAGAGCCCTTTGTTCAGTCTCTGGTTTCACACCGGCAGCAAAAAAAAAAAAGCGGCAATGAACTGTCTTCCGATCACTTCAATCCAGTAGGGGGGGGGAAGGGGGGGGGGATGCATGGAGTTCAGGAAGGGCACATCCCTCTGGCAAACAGGCCGGTGATGGCCCGTGGAGGCGGTGAAAGAGGTCACAAAAGGGGGGGGGGGGGTCTGAAAGGGAAAGACAACTCCCCAAAACTCCACGTGGGGAGGAGGAAGGGGGAAGGGCCAGTCAGGCGCCGAAAAAAAAGTTGAAGCGGGATTGCAGGAGCTGGACATGCCCGGAGAGGAGGAAAAGGGGAAAGGCTTATTGACGTCGCGCCGATTGACGCTGTGGACAAAAAGAGAGAAAGGGCTCGGGGGGACAGACAAGATCCCACCGCCGCAAACGTCAGGTACACCCTCGGAAAAAAGAACTTGTCAGCTGGCCCCTCTCGACGGGGGAAAAGGGCTAGGACAAAAAAGGCTAGGGTACGAAACTAAGGAAAAACCGCCCGGCGACGTGACCCGGGGGCCTGGAACCCGTCGGAATAAGAAAATAGAAAGAGGGGGGCAAAGGAGTGGCCGATCGTCGCTACGAACTGAGAAACCCAGAGGAAGAGATCTTGTGTCAAGTACGGCCATGGATGAGAGGGTTCATGTTAATAGAAACCTCCAAGCTAGAGAGAGGGTTCTTCTCCCCGTCGTGGTGCACTTCCTGCTGGGGTGGGAAGAGAGAAAAAAAAGGGGATGGGGAAAATGACAAGGTAAAAAAGACGGGACAACCGATCGTCCGTTCAAAGAAAAGGGGGACAAAAAACAAGGGGTGGACCTAGAATGGAAAGCATCGTAAGACGCTCTGGCGTCAGGAGCACCGAAGAATCAAGGGGAACAAGACCAGAGGGGTAGGGTGGTCCAGCGCACGGAAGTAAAGAAAAACGAGGGGACGGGACTCTTCTGGCTCTACTAAAACAATCGGACGACGGACCTTAATACAGAGGCCGAGGAGGAGGAAAAGACCTATTCGGGGCCGCTGGGGATCAAACCTTACTCGGGGGGAGGGAGAGGGAAACGAAAGGACAAAAAGTTCCTCTGCAGGGTTGTAAACCGATAAGAATTATTGCAGAAAGAAACATGCAAGCCTGCAAGCTGTGCAAGAGGACTTCTCGGAGATATAAGATGTGGACCTTTGCAGAAAGACGAACACCGTTATCGAGACGAACAAAAAAGTGTAGACTGCAAGAAGCAGCTGACCAACCTCGGCGCGTTGTCCGGGAGCAGCCGGCTAAAAAAAAACGCAGGGAACAAGCGGAAAAAAATAAAAAATCCTTGCGTGAGGTGGTGGGACGGGCCGTGGAGACACGGAGAGACGCCGACTGGAAGGGGAAAGCGTTAGGCTGGTCCCCTGCACGGGAAGGAACCACTGCTCCATAAGCCTTAGTGAGGGCAAGACGCAAACACTCCCCGGACAAGATAGAAGGGAACCAATACCTAGAAGGGCTGGGGCATAAAACGCAGAAAGGTATCAGCCACGTCTAGGGGCTGATAAGGGCTGCTGAGGGGGGAGTGACAGGCCGGGGTTCCAGAAGATATACCACAGGGGCGCGGCTCAGAGAAGAAGAACATAATAACAAGCTGCCGTATAAGCTGTGGGGCGCTGGCAGCCGGTCCAAAAGGCAGGAGACCGTAACAGGGACAGCATAGGGCGGAAGACACACAGAAAGGCAGGATGAAAAGGAAAAACACCAGAAGTCTGCGGTCGACCGCACCGGTCATCGCGTCCCCGGACAAAATGGACGTCAGGTATTGTGAAATGAGATCAAGCCTGCCATGCCCCCGCGGCGGCGTGACTATCAGAAAAAAGTTCTGGGGGAAACCGCGTGGGAACGGTAACACATCTAATATCCTTAGCATCTCCCGGGGGGAACGGACGCCAGCAACAAAGAATACGATACACTGTGAGCAACTGAAAACCTCCCAGTCGTAAGAGTTGGTCGACCAAAACAACGCCTGGGGCCGAAGAACAATGCACTGACGACGAAAGCGGGTGAAGAGATGCCGATCGTAGACTAGGGAATAACGCAAAGTTACACACAAACGATTGAGACGAAAGGGTCAGGTTCGAAAGGAGACTTGCTGCTGTGTCCGACGGCGCGCCCGGCACGCCGACATGGCTGAAAAGGCTGATAGACATCAAGGAAAAGGGGGAAGGAAAAGGGAGAGCGAAAAAAAAAAAAAAAGGAAGGAGACCCACCTCCCGAGTGAGCAGTGAGGTAAATTCAGCAAGGGGGGACAGGAGACACGTGGAAACGGCGTGTAGAAGACAAACCATCGATAAAACTGCCGTACCAACAGTCGGGAGAGCTCTGATCGAAAACGGGACAGTCAAGTTGCCATGTGAGGTCCGTTGCAGTCACACGTACAGAAGAAAGAGAAAAACCGATAAGAATCGGGTTCTCCACCAGTGACGGCAGAGGTCACCAGAAAAAGACAGGGTAGCGGAATAACATTTTGACCATTAAAGGAAGGAAAGTGGGTAAACTCAGATCGAGCAGAGTGAAGGGGTCAACCACAACGGATAGCGTGACGTCGTCGAAATAAGTCAAGGGGAGGGAAAACGATGACAAAAATCTCCAAAGGAGGGGGACGGAGCCTTGAAAAGACGAAGTCGCGGCTGGGGAGAGAAAAATGACGCCAAATGTCGCTGGAGGAGAACTGCACACACGATGCCCGATTCCGACAAGCGTAAGCCACTCGAAGGCGTGGAGGTGTATAGACTTGAGTCGGGGTGACGCAAGGAGGACCCAAAAAGAGGGTTCAGACGGACGTCTCGCCAACGACAACACGATATGGTGAGTCGCTCAGGTGGAAGAGGCATGCATGTCAAGCGGGCAAAAAAAAAAAAGAGGGCGCGCAGTCTAAAAAGGGCGGCCCTGGCATAAGCGTCTGATACAAACGCGGGCGGAGAAGAAACCTATCACAGAGAAAAAGGGACTGGACCAGGGGCCTACACTATAACAGGCCGCTGCTGCAAGGGACAAAAGAGGAGACGGTGCGAAGACCGAAGGTGCATATGATGCAAACAAGATGGGATCAAGGTGTCCGCTGGATACGTACGGAGCTTCCCTTATGTCAGTGTCACACCAACGGAATGAAACTGCAAAAAGGCGCGTACTGTAACGAGGGAAGATGAACCGCACTATTTACAGTTATAATATTTTTAGGAAGGGAAGCCAAACGAAGAGCCTGACTAAAGGAGGCGAGTGCGCAGATTGTTTCGTCGTACAGGATTAATCCCCGAAGCGAGAGAAACTGGACGCGCTAAGGAGAATGGAACGTGCTGTTAGGGGCGCCGTCTCAGACGCGCTCATCGTCGGTCAGCGTCCGAACGCGTCTGCTCAGGTGGAAGAGAAAGAAAAAAAAAAAAGGCAAGAGGGGCAGAAGAGCGGGTCAGCGGCGCAATCCGGGTTGGCGTCTTAACGCAAAAAAAGAGGACTAAAAATCAACTCGACACGCGGAAAAGAACAACAACCGGCACCGTGGTGATCACAATGCGCACCGTCCAATAGCGCAGTCACTCACCGCAGGAGGAGGGAAGGCAATTCGACAGCGCGAGGGAAGTGCCGGTGTGATATGGACACCCGAGGTAGTAAAACAAGAGGGTAATGTACACTGACGGGAATCACAAGATGAACGCGACCGGCAGCAAGCGGAGAGTCGCGACCGTGACAGACAAGCGTGTGCTTACACACTTGTAGGGTTGGCGAAACGTAACATGTACTGAACCCTTGTGCTAAGCGCACTGTCAGAGCCCGGCGGGGTCTCGTCAGTCGACGTACAGCAGAAAGAAAATGACGGAATCTCTAAAAGGACAGGGGCGTAAAAAGAACCTCAAACAGAAAAAAGGGCAGTGGGGGACAGCGTCAACCGGGAGGAGGAAATAGCACGAAAGACAGGAGCAGCCAGGTGGCATACGCAACAAAAAACCCGTCCTCATATAAGCAGGCATCACGTGAACAGGAACCCAATGGAAGGGATGTGCCCAAGCGGGAGAAAGGCGTCAGAAAAGAAGGTGCCACGGAGATCGTGAGCCAGGGAGAATTGCCCGAATCGAGGATGTGATAAAAAGGGTAGGTAAACCGAAACAAGACCACACGAGGAAAAGAAACAACCACCAAGCAGGGACCAGCAGCCGAGGGAGATAAAAGAGGGAGGATCCCCTAGCGAAATGAGTCAATGTGTAATCCCTGGACTGGAGGACGACGCGGAGAGGAAAGAGAGAGAACATCGTATAACGTGAGAAAGCAAATGCACCATACGGAAAACTGGCCGAACATCGTGTGGATAAACCCTGTACTAGACGGACGAAAGGGAAAAAAAATCAAAGAGAAAGAGTATGGGGTGACGCCGAATTTGGTGTGTTACCGAAAACGTAAGGACAAAGCGGAACGCAAATCAAGGCCAACTTGGGGGACGAAGAAATGGGTCACGAAGGGCGTAACAAACATAAACTGCCAGGTCAAAGCTCCGAGGACGCCCAGACAGCCGTGACCCCAGGGATCAAAAAAAATGTGGGAATAATCGTATACGCCAACCGAATAATACAAAAGAAAGTAAGGGGTACACAGGGACGTTCAAAGGGGACGAAATGAAGTCAGGGAGGGAAGAAGGGAAAAAAGGGGGGGTTAGAAAAACCGATCCAATAAATCGGGGCGCAACAAAGTCAATAGGTTGGTCCGTGACGTACGCACCCCTATCCTACCGATGCAAGTCTACTGAGAGGGTAGGTTAGTGCGACTAAGAGGGTGTGAAGGTTCAAAAGTTCCCCTGATTCTCAGAGATCAGGCAGGAAAGAGTCACAAGGAAAAAAGCTACTTTGGGGGAAAACGAAAAAGGAGTGGGAAACACGGGCGCGCGACACCGGGCGGCACGAAGAACTCAAGAGTGAGAAATGGTGGAAAAAATAGCGGGCCGAGGATGGACAGGACATACAAACGGGGCGACGCACGAATCATACCCGATGGAAGCGGGGTCTCAGAAAACCTAAACGAAAGGAGGGGCTCGGCCAACCACGGATATCTGGTTCGCCAGCGGAGCAGGAACAAAATGTGCGTACCCAGCACCAGATGCATTTGCAAAAGAATCGGCAGACGTGGAGCGGCGCCGAGAGATGGGCGTTGCTCGTAGGGTTGAGGGCAGCACGTACACTGTCCGCGGGCCCGCACACAAAAGGAGAAACCATCAGGCGAGCGCGGCGATCACGGGGGTCCGCAACGTCGTCACAGTGAAAAACAGAAGGGCGGAGGAACAAGAACGAAGACCTGCGGGGGGAAAGCCAACCAGAACATTCCTCGGCAAAGAACCCTCAACACGACGTCGCCGCGAAACGAGACGGGGACCCTGCAAGGGGAACTATAACGAGAGGCCGCATGACGCTCAGAGACGAGAAGTAAAGGGCCGAAGTCGGGAGGCGTAAACCAGAAAGATGATGCACGAGTACGAGTCCAAAAACACCAAGAGTGGAAAACCTATGCCCCGGGTGATAAACGCAATGAAAATGAACGCAGCTGGAAAAGGTACGCTGCAGCTGAAAAAAGAAACAAAAAGAACCCCATAAACTATGGTTCAGCAAAAAAACCGGTGGCGAAAGGAAAACAACGAACGATGTAACAGCGCGGCAAAAGGAAAAAGGGAATCTGCCGGAAAACTCACTGCACCTAAGGCAACGACACGACCCTGAAGACTGCTCACCCGCATAGTAACATACAGGACGTAATGTCAGTTAGGACACACTAACGCTGTGGCAAAACGAGGGAAACGGAAAAAAACGCGGCCGATCATTTCCTGCTCTTCGAGGAAAGACAGAGGGAAACGAAAGGCCAGGGGTGATGTCAGCGGACAGCAAGGCCGAGCTGCGTAAAACGACGGGGGGGGGGGGGGCTTAGGGCGACTCAACTAAGAAGGTTGGCTGACAAACTGGTCCTAGCCAGGACTTCTCCCCGGCTGGAGCCGTGTAAAGAGTGGGGCGGAGCACTAAACTGGGGCCGAAAGAAAGTTAAACAAAAAAAAATCGCAAAGTACCGTCTGAGTTACCTTTTCGGACGCCTCCACGAGAGGAGTGGGAAAACCTCGCAGTCTCAACGACAACCAAGACACCAGTGCCGGCAACTTCATTGTGGAAACAAAAAGATGGGACCCTCATCCGGGTTCCCTGGCAAGAAGGTACGGGGTGGGGCGCTCGGCCTCCGCTGGAGGGGGTGGAAAAAACGGGCTGGGGGGGTGGTTACCCTTTCACCTTGGGGAGAAAGAAACGACTTGAGAGTTAAGACAGCACCCTGGGACTTGGGAAGAGAAGTTAAACAGAATCGCGGGTGGCCCAGGCGGTAAAAGATCGGGGGTCTCAACTGAGGCACCCTTTTGGCCGTAAGGGTAGGTTGCCTATAATGCAGAGGTCTTCTAGGGGGGTATAATCCGGAAGGGGGCCGATCTCGAATTGGCGTTCAGCTTCTTACAGAACGGTGGGCCAAACGGATTGAAAAATTAAGCGGGGTTAAAATATACAACCGGGAGGTAGGCCTCTAACCCCTCCGTTACAACAAGTTGCTTGTCAGTAAGTGACGGGGGAACAAACATCTGTTGGGAGTGTACCGGGTGGGGGGGAAAGAATAGTCACAGACCTGATTTAAAACAGTCAAGAAGGACTAAAACAAGCAGAGTTCATTCACTCTCTTGGAACCTGATGTGAAGCTCAAGAGGGAGGGAGAATGCTTTCACTTGTTCAAGTGAAGGGCACCTCTGGCTCCGAAAGCCCTTCTCGGACTAGGGCCTCCGGGTGACATTCTGGGGGAGAATTCCGGCCTTTCCGCTTTGGAGAAAGGAACACGGGGATGAGGCTGTCCTGAAGGGTCTACCGGGGGAGACGGCCTTCTTCTGGATTGTTCCATTTCATAAAAAAAGGGGGGGGGCCATATTCTCACAACAAATTATGCAAAGAAAGAAGGATGGGAAGAAAGTGTGGGGGCAGAAAAAGCAAAACGGATCCGACTTTCTCTTCCAAGGGGCCGGCCGACAAAGCAGGGATACACGTTAAGGGCCCAGGCTAAAAAAGGCACAGTCCGACTATGGGATCATCCAGCTTACCTCCGAATAGGGCAGGAAGAATAAGTCTTGTCTGGGCTCCTTGTTGCACTGCCGAACTCCTCCTTCCCGAAGCGTGAACGGCGGATTCCTGGGCCAGCCCTTCACACCAAGAATCGGGGGAAGCGCGCTTCGCTGAGGGTTGTCTTCAGGAAGGCGCGGGGCTTTAAGAAATAGGACTTACGCTTAAACGCATCTGGGGGGGGGGGTGAAAGCGTCAGACCACGCTGCGGTGTTTTTCCGGTGATGCACGGTAAGACCCGAAAGGGGTGGTCTGAAGTAAAACCGCCGATCTCAATTCTTTCCTAGCTAACTAAAAAAAGGGCAAAAGAAAGACGAGAGGGCACTAGGAGAGTAACCTGCACCCATCATAAGGGAGTATTGTCGAACTGCCAAACGGCTTAAAGGTGGGCGAAGGAGACTTCGGGCAGCTTGGAACCGTGGGGGGGCTGAGAGAATGGGGGACAAAGAAACGCGGGGTCAGCATTGGGGCGGTGCAAGGCAAACCGGCTTGAACAAAGGAGGGCAAAAGGAGGGGGACGAGGAGGGACCAAGCAGGCCAGGGCCCGTAGAGTTGTGAAGACAGGGGTCCCACAGACGGGGCCCGGCGGATCGGGAGGGAGAATGAGGAAAGTTGCCACCGCGTCCGGACGTCGGAGGAAGGGGAGGACGCAGCAATTAGGTGACGACACGGGTTGGAAAAGAGTCCGAGGGAATGGCCCGAGACACCGCAATCCAAACTTCCCACTGAGACATGCAAGGGCGGCAGGACTTGGACTAAAGCCCAAAGTGGAGTTGAAGGAGGAAACGACGGGTCGGGCCGCGCTAAGCGACAAAGGAGAAAAGAGGCAGCCCGGAAGGTCTGCCCCCGTGAGGGGGCCGGGAACGAAAAATGGAAGAAAGATCGGAGCCGGATACGAGCTCGGTAATACCACATCTTGAAGGGGGTCAGGGCCACGAGGCTGCCCGGTGGTAAACCGTATTGAAACGGAACACCAGGCATAAGTGCGCCATGACACTCTTAGTTAAGGGGGGGGGAAGGGAGCCAGACTGAAACGCAGTAGCGCATGAGAGATTTTCTCTACTTGGAACCGCAAAAGAGACCGGCGAAGACGTACTGGGCGGTCTGCTAGGAGGGAATGGGTAGGAGAAAAGCTCGTGGGGTATTTATACAAGGAAACCGCTCATGCGTCGAGCTCGCCGGAGTGGCCTACGAAAAAGGGGCACAAGGGAGAAATCAAAAACGTGCCCTCCACCCACGGCGGGGTCGGGAAAAGGACGCGCAGCTTCTCAAAAAATCAAAAGGCGGGGACAGGGCCGCCGCGGGATTCCCGGGCTGTCGCGTTGTTTCGGTCTTGTAAGGGACAGAAAGAGCAGAGGCGGGAGAAACGGAGCCGCGAAAAGGGGGGACGACACAAAAGCAACAAAAAAATCCCGGGAAAAGTGCAAGGTATCGTCACGGCAGCTCACGAACCGGGCAACTCCTAGAGAGAGGGGACCGACAAAAAGACAAGAGGTATGGTGGGGCGGGGGGAAGCAGGCGCCCCGTGCCCGGGGGGAAGAGTCACGCCCTCACTTGGACTTGAAAAAGATGCGAGGAAATCCAACAAGGACAGTCGTGGGCGAACAGGCCGTTGAAAAAGGAGAGGGAACGGTTTCACATATCAAAAAAGCGGGCAGCTCCGCGCGGCGAAGAAAAAAAAATCCTGGGAAAAAAAAGTTGGGGGGGGGGGAAAGGGGGGGAGGAAGTGATCACCTGCAGCGAGTCCGGAACTGGCGGGAAGACGATCGGCGCGTTCCAGTAGCTCGAAAAAAACAAAGATAGGGGGGGAAAAAAATAGAGGCAAAAAAAGAAGATCGTAAAAACCTCCGTATCGAAACACAGAGAGAAAGGAAAATTTGGTCTACACCACGAGGTGTGGTATTCGCCGCGCGAGGCGGAAGATGACAAGAGATACACTTCCGGCAACGGGAAGAGGGGACTTGGGGGGGAAAAAAAAGAGGGGACGGCGCACCACGACTTTACAACGTTTGGGGGAGGATCTAATCTGACAGTCTAAACCATGCGGGACCGGACACCCCGGGTGGGGCGGGCACTGCCTGCCATCGCAGTAAAACTCTCTTTTGCTTGGGGGACGGATAGGAGAGGGGGAACCGTAGTCAGAGATGGCCGCATCAACCGGCACCTGAAAAACTGGGGGACCGAGAGGTGGTAGGAAACAAAAGGGCCCGCGCGCTCCGGGGAGCACGATCAATTCAGGAGCGGATAAGGCACAAGAAGAACCCGGCGCCCGTAAGAAACCGGGGCGTTACCTCGTCCGAAACGAAAAGGAAAGAAACAAGCGATGGGGCCCGCTGAGGGGAGAGAGAAAAGCCTCACTTGGGGAGTTGAAAACGGGCGTGGATTCGCGGGGAAGCTTTTACGAAAAAAAAAGAGGGAGAGAAGACCGACGACGGTCGGGGGGCTGCTCACGAAAGAAAGACGTGAGGGGAATAAAACCAAGGCCCATCCGCCGACCCACCTTACTACGTCTTGACATGAAACGGCGGAGCCCTGGGCGGTGGGACTAGAACCTCTTAGACAATGAAGGGGGCATTCCTGGCGCGGGAAGAAAGAAGGAAAGTTAGGCCGTTCTGTGACAAACCTTAATCATAAGGGGAGAGGTACATAGGGCCTGCAACCTGGCACGACTACTAGGGAAAACCTTAAGATGTTCTGCAAGGAGCGCGCATACCGGAGGCCAAAATCATTTCAAAGGAAAAATGGGGGGGAGGCAGGCGCGGCGGCCAAAGGCTTTCACAAGGGGAAGGGGGCGAAGGACGGGTTCGTAGCCCTGCCGAGAAAAAAAAAAACTTCCAAAAGAGTGGTGGTCAGTCTCAACTCCACCGGTTTCTTCGAGAGTTTGAAGCCAGTCCGGCCCCTTCTCACATGAAAGGCGGATTGCTGGGGAAATGCGCTGGGGAAATGACCGAGGAAGTCAACCTTGGATCACCACCCAGGCATGATCCTACCTTTTCTCGCCGCGACGCGTTTTGTCAAACCTAGAGCTCCGGGAGCTAAGGGAACCAAAGATACCACCTTGAAGGAAACGGAAATGGTACCCTGCTCCAACCTCTACCAGGAACAAGGGGGTGGTGGGGGGGGAATCCGTACAGGCAGCTTCACCTTCTCTGCCTCAGAGGGCTGGAATAAAGGGGTGGTGATTTCAAAAAACCGAACCGGATAACACGACCAAATTGGTCGCTTAACACCCCGAGAAAATCAGAAAGACGACGGTGGACAGGGTCTGGAAGATAAAGGTTAGACACGACCTGCGAACCCAAGTGAAGGGGGGAAGGCATTGATCTAATAAGCCTTTATGGCGGTGCATTTAGGGCCCTCAAACAAAACGGTCCGGCAGCTATCCTCATGGAAGTCAGGGCAATTCAGGGAGAAGCAACTCGATGTCCGGCGGGGCAGGAAAAAATGGAGAAAAACTGGACTTTTAGTCCGGGAAAAGTAAAAACCGAAAAGGGACAACAAAACGTAGGGTCCGTCACCAGGTCTCTAGTTAACCAACTCAGGGTGGGGAAAAGAGTACGTGGGAACGCAAGGGCTGTCTTCCTTTGACGAAACCGCCGCGGAAAGGCCAACGACTGGATGGTGCCTTTGGGGCAATCAGTCATATGCGGGACAAACGAGGAGAGGAATCTTTCGGACGGTTTCACAAGAGGGTCCGAACACGTTATACTAGTCCTTCCGGGCGGGGAGCGCCTATTCCGCCTGCAGAAATTCTTTGGGAAGAAGAATTAAATCTGGGGCTTACTGCATTCATCCAGGAAAACCATCCGGGGCCGGGGATAAAGAAATTTCATACAAAAGGGCCCACTCTATCAAACAACCCTATTTAAAATATATATATGGCACCAGGTGGAAGGCCAAATCACCGTGCAGACTGGGCGGATTCCCGGATGCATTCCTGGGACAGAGCGGGGGAAAGAAAAGAGTCGAGTCAAACCAAGCCGGCCCTTAGTAGGCTCTGACAAAGCCAGTAAGGAAGAGCAAAGAAGGTGTCTCCAGGGGTGCCCTGCGGCCTCCGACAAAAAAGAGTGGAAGCTATCTGGACAGACCGGCATACATATCGAGGGGGAATCAGAAGGGCGTCGTCTTTCTTCATGGAAGAAAAAGCGCGGTACTGAAGAGATTGCCAGTCCCCAAAAGCGGTTGTTAGAGAAGCGGGCAGGGGGGACAAGTAAAAAAGAGTCGGGGTGTAAAAGGAGGGTTATGCAAGCACCAAAGACGGGGGGGCTATCCGGCACCCCCCGGAAGATGTTTATGGAGAAAGAGGCGTCTACTACTATTGGGCACGAAAAGGAGACGCCGGCCGGCGTATGAAAAGAACCGATGCACCAGTAGTATTCGCGGACCCCTGCGCACGGCGTTTTCTCATGGAGGAAAAAATAGGGACACACTCCATGGCCCCGCGTCGAGGTCTTGAATAAGAGGGGGAACAAAGCTCCCTTTGGTCTTACAAAACGGAAGCATGCTGGAACCGAGGCGGACAGAACTGAGGGCCGAGCCGGGAACATCAGTAATAAATGTAAATTTCAGGCACGGGTCCCCCATGAACTTTGTTTTGCCTTAAGGGGGAGAGTGTCGGGCCGGTAGCAGTCGACCTCTCATGTGTCCAGGCCATCGTACTTCGCAGGTCAAACCTTTAGGAACTAGGCACGGGTCGGGTGACGTTTTTACTTAACATCTTAGACTGGGAATCCGCGGGCCGCATCCGCAACTGGAGCCATCAGCTCAGTACGTCCGGGGACCCTAAAGAGGTCACCTGGATGTGAAGGCAGACGGAAAAAACCAATAGAGAGGGGCAGCTCCGCAATCCGAGCGGAGAGAGAGCAGAGCCATCACAGATTCTGAGGCCCCGCCGGGCTGGAAGCACCTGCAGGAAAATGAGCAATATAGGAAGGGAGTCAGCCGGGAAAACATGTTTCAGGTCCGTTGCGTCCTGTGTTCGACATATTAAAACTGAAACAAAGAGTTCCATTGGGGCGTGGCAGTCTGAGTTACCTGCAGGTTAGGCCGATCTCTAAATCTCCAATAAGTGGGGATTGCTAAATGAAATCGATACAGTCTCGACGTTAAAAGCAAGGACCCCAGGCAGAGACTTAGTTTAGTGCAATCGCGGGAAAGTAGTCGAACGCGTGTTGTCGGGGATCGAAACTAAAAAAAAGGGAGTCGGGTCGGATAGCTCGGGCCGATTTGATTGAGAAAGCCCCGGACCGGAAGTCTGTTCCCCCACGTTCGTTTTTTGTGGGGGGTTGTCGGCATCTCTCATAGAAAAAAAACAAGACAGAGAGGGGTGACTGGAGCAAAGAGGGGGAGGAGGAAAACTTTCGGAGAACGTGGGGGACGGGATTTGGAGGCCAGCCCGGAGAGAAGAGCGAAAAAGGAGCGGAGGGAGGCACCGTTGGGGGGAGACAAAAAATAACGGTTCAACCTGTCCGGTTGATATCGTACGGAAAATCGTACTAACCTAATCTCATGTGGAGGGGAAAGAGGAGACCACGCCACGAGGGAGACGGGTCGACAAGTGCCCGAAAAAAAAGTTCCCTTTGTGAACAAGAACACGAACGGATTGAGGCCGCTTCGAAAGGAAAATCAACGTTTGATTGAGGTATGTGGGAGGAAAAAAAGGGGAAAGTCGTGTTGACCAGGTGTACAGTAGGGGGGAATCACACCAGCTTTGCCAGAAAAGAGAAAGAAAGAAACAACCACGTGGGTCGATGGTGTCGTAAAAGGCCGGGAGCAGATGCAAGTCTAGTCAAGGGAGCTAAGGGAGAAATACGAGGAGGGGTGGGGG
>Ga0179593_1505251_pt1 | contig 13840 bp, 15 predicted proteins | sample CZODoug2_1_08_16_FD_185931 | JGI IMG/M metagenome (GOLD analysis project Ga0179593, IMG submission 185931) | Vadose zone soil fungal communities from Angelo Coast Range Reserve, California, USA - CZODoug2_1_08_16fungal (PacBio error correction) | ecosystem: Environmental > Terrestrial > Soil >...
CCGGGGAGGGTTTTTGTCTAACTCTTTTTTAGCGTCCAGAAAAAAAGAGAGCCAGCGCCCTACGACAAATAGCAGCGGCAATACACCAAAGTTGGCCAAAGGGGAAAGAAAGAGAGGAACATATACCTCACTGGGGGCGTGAGGCGCAGACAATACCGTAAACGGGAACGCCACAAAGGAAAAAAAGGGGGGGACCAAGAGCTTTGCTCTGCTTGGAAAGACTCTCCAAGGTCCACGTACCGCGAGAAAGGGAAGGGCCATGCACTAAGATAACCCGCAACAACGGGGGCAAAAGAGATGGCCGCGGAAGAGTAGGAAGCATTTTGGCTGCACTTGGAAACATCGTCCCTTTCCGGGAAATCATTGGGAAGAGGGGAAAGAGGAAAGAGGACTTGTGCTAAAGTGGAAGGAAGGGAGGGAAAGATCCTGGCTGGAAGGTGCGAGACGTCCCCAAGAAACAAGCAGCTTGGAGAAAGGGAATAACTCCCCTCCTAAAAGAAAGGATGGGCCAAACGTAGCCAACAGTGAGCGCAGACAATAAGCCCGGAAAGAGTCGGAATGGGGAGTGACGTCATTTGCCGTAGACGAAGCTGAAATAGCAGGAAGGAAAGGGGAAAAGGAGTCTCCACGACGCTCCCAAGGAGACAAGGCTTTCACAGACGAAGACCTTAAGGAGAAGCCTTCTATCACCATCTGAGGGGAAAAGGAGAGTGACCTCTCACACCAAGCGAGAGGGGGAGGAGGGTAGAAACAAGGGGGAAGCGACAACGCAGACGCTTTTTGAGCAATCATTGCTTCATCTGGACGTGAAAAGGGAGGAAGAGGTGGGATATGCGTCAGTTATAATATGAGAAGAACAAAGCCGGCCTACTCATCAGGGCACAGCACCTGATCTGAGAAAAAAAAAAAGAGAAGAACACCATCTTTAAAAGGGGTTCAAAAGAAATGCGGTTGGGGGGAAGGCTTTGGAAGTGGAGACCGTTCTGCTTCTGGTCGAGTAAAGTGAGAGGGAACTGGGCAAGAAAAGGAGAGCAAAAAAACACTACAAGCAAGAGAGTCGGGCTGAAGAAGGGACAGAACCAAAAAAAATTGATTTTTACGCTGGATGAGAGTGAAGAAAAACGAAAACCAGTAAAAATACCTAGAAAATAGCCCGGAAAAAAGATTATTAAGTAATAGGTCGGACTCTGTACCAGATGGAGAAGAGTCCTAAAGTTAACAATAAAAAACGGGTGCAACTAGTAATCACATAGATATTGACTGAAATCCAACATTATCGGCGTCAGGTCAGGGTTTGGGAGGAAGGGGGGCAAAGGAATCGGAGCTTGAAAGCGTTAGTCTTGTTTTGGAAGGTCTCGCTGTTTGGGGAGTTTGGTGACTAAGAGGGGAAAAAGTTACTCAACCCGCAGAAAAGGGATTTCTGCTCAAAGAGACGAAGCAACGAAAAATCACCAGCCCCCTGTAGGGGAGAGATCTTCGTGATGCAGACAGCTTGCTCGTGTGGTGGGGGGGGGAAAAAGAGAGAACTCTCGACTGAGAAATGGACGAGACACTGCTCAGATTATGTTCCGCTGTCCTTTTTGTTCTCGTCATCTACTAGAAAAAAAAAGTCGCAGGTCCCTGGTAAGTCAGTCGGGAAAGGCGCGAGAGAGTCGCCGAAAAAGAGTATCGGGCTAATCTTCTTAAACTCCCATGGTTCGTGGGGGGAAAAGCAAAGGGTGTGTTGGTTGCGGCCAATTCACTCTCATCGATCTGGTGGGGTGGAAAAACTGGTAATAAAAGTTGAGAAAAGAGGGGGGGGGGTTGTGAGCGTTGTCCGATAAGCATTCGGGCGACGATGAAGTAAAATAGAGGGACGCAACAGCGGGATTCCTTCTCGTAAGGGAAAATCCAAGTCCAAGTTCCCGGGGTGAGAAAGGGGGAAATAGGTTTGAATCTGAACACGCGCGTAGTTGGAATGACTGAAAGCGACCGAAAGTGTAAAAAACGCCATAAAGGGGGGGGGGATCTCTCTCACAACAAAGGATGTAGTGCTTAAGAGGGGGAAAAAGGATTTGACAGCCACAAACACGTCGTCCAACTCAAAACAAAAAAAGAAAAAACGATGACAGATCACCCATAAAAGCGTGCGGGAAGCAGAAGGAAGAAAAGCGGGGCCTATGTTTAATCGATCATGTAGCCTATGAGAGAAGAAGGCAGACGATACAACACTCGAAGAAACAATGCTGATCCGAGCCAAAAAAAGAAAAAAGGACAAAATGAAAGGCATTGTACCTCCCACCACAACACTGTGTGGGGAAATCGAAGTGGAAAGAAAAGCCGGAAAGCTCATTCAGAAGGAGGAAGCATCCGGCTACCGCCTTCACAAAAAAAAACAGGGGAAATGCTCCCCGGGGAGCATCGTAGACGTACAAAAAATCAGAAAAAAAGAAATGAGAATGGTGGGGAGTGAGACCAGCGCGAAATGAGAGAAGAGTAAAACCAACAAACACTATCAGTATAATGAAAAAATCGGGAAAAGAAAACGTGTGACTTGCCATAAAGAAAAGAAAGTTAATTGCGCACAGCCTTGCAGTTAGTGGAAGAGCACAATCCCGCTAACACAAGAAAAAAAGCGAGACTAGGCCCAATAACATGCAAAAGATTCCAAGCGTGGAAACACCTCAACCACAGCGGGGCAACTAGTAACTCGTGGAATTCCAAGCTCGACATAATTTCAACGAGGGGGGTTAAACATTTGATGACATGGTTGGGGAATAACACTGAAGGGCAACAACTGGACCTTAAATACGGGACAGGGACCAGGTTCTGAAGAAATCGAATTAGTCCTCATTTGAATTGTGGGAATTTGTTAGACTCAATACATCCCGGAAAGTGGGGGAGGGATCGCCCTTTTCGAACTTGTAAGTTTTAGGCCTGCAGGCATCACCTGTGGCAAACACCAGGCACGGGGGAAAACGAAGGACATCCTGCCGCGATTAACCGCAAGGAAAACATCGCCTAGGGGGAGGCTCGCGAATGTAAAGAGGGGGGCTGAAGTACAGTGTGGGGGAATCTAGCGACCAAGTCGAGAGGTGGGTCACCTGATACGGAATAAAGAAACTCCGGTGACTATGTCCAAGGAACGAAAGATTAAGCCAAGGAAGGGAAAGATGGAAGATGGAGGCTGCCAAGTTTCTGGGAAATCACGCAAAAAAAAAGGGTGAATGGGCACTCGCCCCGGAGGCGATTGGTGATAGGAAAGACTGTCGACTTGAGGCGGTTGATTAAGGACCAGAAAAAAAACGCATGCCATACGCCAGCGCGACGTAGGAAAGTGAGTTGAAGAACTGCGGAGATAAAAAACAACTTAGATCTTTCCCGGTAGACACATGAAGTGAAAAAAACAAGTTATATATAGTCGTTTGCCCCACCAGCGAGACGGTATACGGTTAAGAGCTGGAGGCTGAATCGCATCAGCAAGAACAGATCCGTACAGCAGAAAACCGAAGAACTCACATGAGGAGGAAGGGGACACAGACTTTCTTCGAAGGAACACAGAAACCTGGTCGGCGTGGGGTGAAACCAAAAATGCGGCCGAGCGGCGAAGAACTCCTCAAAATTGTCATGGCGTTGCGGTGTGAACGTGTGGGGAAAAAGACCTAGGAAAAGTACCCTGGCTGAGAAAGAAGGTCCAAGCGAGCAAACGAGAAAAGACAAAACATTTTGACACCTGGTCCTTTTTTCGAGAAGGATGGGAGAACGAGAAAACCTTCAACCTTCAACGAGAAAGGTCAGAGCGGTAGTATTGCCGCCAGACTAAAAAGTTGTCAGGCTCGGAGAAAAAAGTTCGATCCCAGAGCCTTCTATTCTAGTGAAAAAAAAAAACGAGGGAAACTCTCAAAAAATGAGGAGTAACAGAGAGAGACGGGGAACCAGTGTTCCCAGAGAGTAGGCATCTGGTGTACGTTCAGCTAAGAAGGTCAAACGACAAGAAGCCAAGGCGAGAAAAAATGGGAAAAAGAGGAGGCGCGACTACATCACGGAGAATGAAGGTAGTCGAAAAAGTACGAAACGAAACGCCATGGACAAAACTCGGCTGTGCGCGCCTGGTAAATGAAGACGAGCAGGGCGCCCGAACCAAACGTTTAATGACGCAACTGACTGGGAACAGGGCAGTGACGCTCCTGATAGAAGGAAGAAGGTTTTGGCGGACCCGGGAAGTGAAAAACAAAAAAAAGAAATGGACCGCCAGATCCTATTTCCGGAGGGAAGGTATCGGCAAAAGGGGTTCAAGCTCCTTCGGCAAATGAGAACAGTGCGAAAGGTGCAGAAACAAAAGTATCTGGTGAGACGGGGAAATAAGGGATAAGAAGAAATCAGAATTGGCCAAATCTCCCACTAAGGGAGAAACGTCGCGCATAAATCGGTCCTAATCTCTTGGGGGAAAATAGTTGGAAGGTTTCAGTAGAAATCCAGCTTAAATTAATTACGCTCAGAGAGGGCAAACCTTCACGGGATCTCCAAAAAACCATAAGTCCAATCAGGCGATCAAAAAAGGGGGCCACCGGGGCGAGGGACCTCCAACTCGGTGAGAGGGGAGGAGTTAGAAAATTAAATTTCAAGATGACAAAGCCTCATAGATCACAAGAGGGGGTATAAGAAATCTTAATGGAGGAGTAGAGTCCTCCGGGACTTAGACAGAAACCTGAAAAACTTATCCTTGGTAGTAGCCGCAACGAAGAACCACTTAAGAGAGTCGCCGTGAGCAAACACTTACCATGTAGACGAAAGAAAGGCATTGGAACTGGGTTGGATCGCGGTGCATTGGAAAAAAGGAAGAAAAAAAATTAAGGGTTTCTGGCCAATAAGGTGGAAAGAGAAAGGCCAAATCAAAAGGAAAGGAAAGAAAATTAATCTTCTAGCCAGAGAAGGAAAACATCTCCTTTATTTTTTATCGCAACAAGGAACCAGAGAAGACTGGCGCTTGTTTGCGGGAAGGAACCTTAAATTATTTAAAAGGGGGTGCGGACATTTGCAAAAGACACCTGGAGCGAAGGGGGTAGGCCACACTCAAGCATTCCCAAACGTGAAAAGTCGAACGAGAGAGGGTTGACTGAAAACGTAACTCGTAACGCGGGAGAGCAAAAGGGGTTTGAGATGCAGGGGGTTAAAAAAAACCTGATGAGCTCTGTAGTGGGTGGGGGATCTGATGGTTTTTGGTGCTAAGCAGGAAACAAGCCAAGCAAGAGGAGGGTTTCTTCGGGAGGCCTAAACGGCAACTCCATAAGAAAAAAGAAACGTTTGGGAAGGGGGGAGCGGGGGGGGTCAGGTGTCAAAGATGGCTGTGTTGGGGGTACTAAGAGAAGGGACACACCGATGCGGACAATGGCTCGCTCCCACCAAATTTCCGTAGTTGATGTAATAATGAGTGGGGGTGGCTCGAAAAAGGGGAAGCCTCCTTTCGCAGGTCCTGAGAGGTTTCCGTTCCAGGGCGGGAAAAAAACCGCGGGGGGGGTGACTTCGCAGGGCGGAAGGCCAAGGCCGCTCAACGGACCCACTACATTCAGAAGGAGGTTGGAAAGTGTCCACTCACAAAGGGGGGTTGGTGGTTGGTTTCAAATGGGTCAAGGATGAAGTGGGAGGGGCAGTAAGATAGCTTGGGGTGATGGGGTTTTGGGTGGATCGGGGGGAGAAGAGGGATCATGAGGTGAGCTTCTCCTGAGAGGAGGGAAGAAATCCAGAGGCCTTCTGGAAAACCAGCCAAGACGTTTTGATATGAAAAACTGGGGGGGTGACTCGGGGAAGGGGCGAAAAGGTTTCATACATCAACGGAAAAAGGGGGCGTTGGCAGGGAGAAAGCGAAATATCAAAGAACGTTGTTGGTGGGAGCCTCCCGGTGGAGAGCCAACAACACAAAAAAAAGGAGGGGAAGGAAAAAGAGTCCACCGTGATGGGAGGGAAGAGTAGGCCGCTGAGTGACACTGCAAAAAGAAACGCGGACAGGAGGTAAACCGATGAAAAGGAGGAAAAAAGACACCCAAAAAGTGGGAGGAGTTCGAGAAAAAAGGGGCGAGGGTTTCATAAGGAAGGATCGGAAAACGAGACAAACACAAAATCGTCTAAAAAGCGGATCCGGATGCCAGAAAAAGAATGCAAGCAGCAAAGATTAAGTTGAAGCATTGGGGTAACAGAAACACAAAAAAACAACTGGGGCGCCAACGACAAGATTGAAGAAGGGGAGAGAAGTACGCAGGCGAAGCGACCGGAAAATTCCAAGCAACTAACTCTTCGCCACTAGATCATCGGAAATGAGAGAAAGAAATAGAAAAAAAAACATTAAGGAGAGGGGTAAGCTAGCCATTGACCAGCGGCGAAGTCAAAAGCGAAAGGACGAGGGGAAAAGCGACCCTAAGAAAAAGGTGGCGTTGTCCCTAAGGGGTAAAGAATTCTCGCGGCGCAAAGGAAAAAAAAGCCGGTTTCTCTGTCCCGCAACGGTAGCCACAAAGAAAAAAAACAAGGGAGATAAAAACAGAACAGAGCGTCAGAGTAAGGCAGGGGAACACGGAAAAGAAACAGGAAGCGGGAACGACGCGCGCGAGGGGGGGAAGTTTGACAGGAAGCTAGAACTGTACAGAATTGCCCTGGTCACCTTGTGATGTGGTTGTTGTTGAGGAGAAAACCAGAAGGTAGGGAAGAAAAGGGGTGCCTACTAAGGGATGGTGGGGGGGGGTTTTGTTGTGGTTTGTGGGGGGGGTTGTGTTGGTTTTTGTGGGGTGGTGTTGTTTTGTGGGTGTGGGGGTGGGAAAGTGGAATAACTTTCAGGGAACCGCGGCCGAAAAAGAAGAGATAGCCGATTTTCTGTTAGACAGCCGAGAAAACTCCGGAGTCTTGGTAAGCAGCTGAATCACCGCAACTTTTGCGAAAAAAGAGGAGTGCTTGTGTGTGAATCCACGCTTGCCCAGACAGGAACGGGGAGGACAAGACCTGAAAAGGAGAATGAAAAAAGACCAAAGGTCAAAAGTAATCTTCTTACTTCTTCGAAGCCAATTAATCTGGCGGCGGATCGGATAGGGGGTGGGAGGTCAGGATCTGCGACCAAAGGAAAGGATACAGTTTCCGGAGGTGAAGCTGGCCCTTATTGACTAGTACACACAGGCCACCTGGACGACCTATAATCTCTGAGTGATTCCAAGACGCCCGGAAAGGATGGTAGAGTTCCGAGGCAAAGCAAAGTCTATTGGCGTAAGCAAAAACCGCCCGAAGGTTAAACTGTGTGATAAATTACGGAACTCCCCGGGTAAATACAACCGACTATTTTTCAGGCTCGATGATTGATGCGGAAGGGAGTGAACGACAGGATCCGCCTGGAAAGAGTATCTGAACCATTAGATCCGGTAAGAACGAACTGGTAGTAGCAGCCCGGATAGTCTCCGTAAAAGGTAGGGTTCGCGCCTGGAGTGGAAAGTGCCGCCTCCCGCAGCGACTCGGCTGGAGGAGAACGTCCTCACGGAGAGCGCTGTTCTGCACTCGAACATCGTCACTGGGAAAGAAAACTGCGTCCGACGCCGAAAAAAAAAGGCCGTCAACCATAGGGAGGGGAAAAATGCGAAGGCCCAATACCCGGAATCTACTTTGTTCTGGGTGAAGTGCCAAAAAATACGGACGCGGAGCGAGCTCAGCTTTGGGCATTCGGAGGGGGAACGGGAAAAAAGGGTGGCTAGGGGCGCCCTAGAGGCCCTTATTCAGTCCTACAAGCACATCTCGCAAGAAAAAGTTCCCTTCTTTCCTGGAGAAGAGCTGCGCTCACCTTCCAATTGACAAAAAAAGGGGGAAGGAAGCTCGCCTTTTCTCGCTGGACAATGTGGACTGGGTTGGGAAAAAAGCTGAGACCATTTGGAAAAGGAAGGGGCTCGGAACCTCCTCGAGTACCTCATCACAAAAGTAAATTCTCGGGGGAACACAAAAAAAATCACGAAAACAAAAGAGAGGAAGAGAAGAGTCGGTTTTTTGTGGGAACCGATAATATTGTGATCAAGCCGCGAGAGGGAGTCCAAGGAACATACTATGAAAATGGACTGGAAAACAACGAGGACAACTCGAAACGGCGCAGGAACAAACTTTTCTAATCTTTTGGGTAGCATCCAAGTCAGACGAAACACCGGGGCATGGTTGAACTGGTGTGCTCTAATACCAGAAGGGAGATCAAGTAAGGCAGGGGGGGGAGTCCATACCACAACTTTCTAAGGAAAAAACATGCCAAAGTGGGGGACAGGAGAAGTCCCTCGCCAGGGCGATTGTTGGCTGCAATAAAAGTAGACCAGTCCGGTGTCCTTAGCATAGAAAAAAGTTCGGGGAAGGTGACGGGAAAAGAGACTGAGTAAATTCGTCGTAGGAAGAATATAAAGGGGAGACCCAGGGAATATGGGGAAATAAAAAATCCTCCAACTCCAAGGGGGGGTAACCGTGATGCCTTTGCCACATAGAAAGATGTCCTACGAATATAAGAAAAAAAGAAAGGCAAACAAGATCGGGTGTCAGCAAAAGGATGATACTTGGCCTTGTAAATCAGTGGGAATAGCTGAAGCTCAGAGGGACAGGGAGAAACTCTACTCTCTTGGGAACGTTGGCCGCCTTTGCGGTCATCCCCGAACGAAATCAGAAGAGAGGAACAATGACGCGGTAGGCCCGAAGTATCCCAAAAAGACCCAAATGAAGAGCAAGTGACCGTTAACGTGGCGGGGGGAAGAAGAGGTCATTTTTCAGGTTCAAAAAAGTCTACATCGGGCAAAGGTCGGCAAGTTGGACAGTCCAATCAGGGGAAGGGAGAAGCCCCCACTGATGCGCTTGGGAGAGCGCGAACAAGGCCCGACGCCCCTTTGGGTAATTACGCGAGGAAAGCCAAAGATTGGGGAACCTGGGGGAGGGGGAAATTCGAAATGCAGGCTGCGAAGTCGAGACCCGTGACGGGTCGGGAAGAATCTCAGGAAAGAAGCAACACGTACAAGCTTAGCCCGGCGAGTCCAGCACAAAATACTCCGGAGGGGAAAAAGGCGGAGGGGTCACTAAAACAAAAAAAAAGAAATCTGCCGAGGGCCGGGAGTTTCGGCCCCAGGAACCCAAAGGGGTAAAAGGGGGTAAAAAGGGGAGGACGGATCTATCCCAACAAACCAGAGAAAAAAGGGGAAAAAGAAAGGCTGTCCCCGGAGATATATTTACTGCACCTGAAGAAACGAGTAGCGGGAAAATCACGCACTTGGGGATGCCCGGTGGTTTACACGAAGGAACTCTGAATGAGTTAAACCGTTCTTGTTGAAGAAGGGGGCTAAGGTTTGGGAGGTGTGGCTAAGTAATTTCGAGACAGAGCACCACGCAGAGGCTGTTTAGGAGCCGCGAAAAGCTCTCATGGTCCCGCGACCACCTTGGGGTAGGAGATGGGGTAGTTCTCGTCAGCGTGTCTCGGTGGTTGGGAAAGAAATTCTCAGGGACGGAAGAATGGAGCTCAACCACCCTATGTTGGTAAAGAGGGTTGGGGGGGAACTCACTCGGGCGAAAAGGATCAATCGTGGCGGCGGAAAGGTTGCACGGGGGCGACAGCTTCGGGAGCGAAGGATCGGGTGCAAGCACTAAGAGTCAGTGGAAAGAAGGGAAAACTGGGGTGTTATTCCACACAGGTGTGGGTGGTGGGAGAAATTAATCTCTACGGATGGGGGGGAACAACAGACCTCGGGGTACAGAAAGGGTGGGGGGGTGATCGTTGGGGGGGGGCATTCTTTTCTACTTCTCAACTGGAGGAGCGTACCCTCTGAAAACGAGACTGTTCTGCCATAGCTTCAGCCACGATTTTAGGGGGTGAAAGCCTGGCGGGTTAGAATCAACAAGGAGAAATAAAGAAGCGAGGGGGGTGAAATACTCCATCCCTGATCGAAGAGAAACAACAACACTGATGAAAGGGGGAAGGATCACACCGTGGCGACAGAACAAGGCGCTGTCTGGCTCCACTGAGAGAGCGTTATCCGCTTCCGACACACCAAAAAGCGGGAAAGGGTGAAGAAAAATAAGCACGGATGGAACCTGGAGAGTTTACTCTCATCCATTTAGAGCAAAGAATGATCGACCAACGAGAACAAAAAAAAACACATCGTCATAAAACAGGCGATATCAGGGGCAAAACCATCGAATTGACATTGGGGGGTGAAACTAAAACCCCAACACTTGAAAAAAAAAAAGGGAAAAGGGAGGGGGGGGAGGGGAGTAATTCAGATATCACGGGAAATTCCGCCAAGGAGAATCTGACGAGGTCACCGACAAAATAGAGGGAGCCAAGGGGAGAAGGGGAAAATGGGGAACCGGAAAGAAAAAAAAGACAATCTTAAAAATAAGACTTATAAGGGGGGTGGTGGCATTCGAAGGGCGTACACAAATCAATCTTGAGGAACGAAAAAAAGAAGAAAACAAAAGCACAAAGGGGGAGCAGGTTGCAAATCATGGAGAAAGCGAGGAAGGATCTCTTCGCAGAACAAAGGACTGGGCGGGTTTGCTATAAGGCTCGTAGACAAACGACAAAACAAAAACGCTAAAAACAAATACCGAATCTCTTAATCTTTCGGAAAGAACAAAACATCTCAAACACAGGGAAGGGAAAACTAAAAACTACCTTGAAGTTTGAAGAAAGAGACAGAATTTTCCCCATATTTTGCGGTTGAAATTGGTTTGTGGGGAGAATACGCTCAGATCGACGAAGATGAGGGAGGGGGGAAGGGCGGCGAACCGAAGACCCAGGCCTATTTTACCTGGTTTTCACTTTTATACAGATAAAACCCAGATCCGGTTTGGGAAGTTCGGGAAAATTACTTTGGGTGAAAAAAGAAACTGGTGCTTGAACAGAACGGAAGAGCCAGAAACAACAAGGTGCCCTGGATAGAGGACAGCTGCCGAAACCAGAAGGAAACAGAGCTGCTCAGTACTTCAATGTAGAAAACTGTGTCATCAAAAGGGATCAGGGGAAAGACAGTGGTGTTTCGGCGTAATGTATCGCCAATGACAGGACAGTGGGCCCGGACTCTAACCGCCCCTTTTTGATAGGCACCGCCGGACAAAAAAGCGTGAGACAAGAGGGGATTGGTCAAAGAAAAAGTAAGGGTTCTAAAACGAAAAGCCTAACGCAATCGAGACTGTTGGGGTTTAAGGGCACCCCCCCTTGGACCCCGCTGGGGCGTCTCAAAAGTGGGGGCGGAGTATTAGGCCGGGGGGAAAAGAGACGAGCAGGTCAGAAGGGGAGAAGTCATGGGGGGGGGGGGCCAGGTAATAATATTTATCGTATCTATCAGGAAAGGTGAAGAGCAACAACTTAGCTTTCAGATGGCCTCAATTATATAATAGTGGGGGGCAGACAAGCAGGCTGCGGATGGAGGGAAACCACACGGTTTCTCAAAGCCCTGTCTAGGTCGCGGCGGTACTCAACAGCATTCAAGGAACTGGAGCTAGACTCAAAAGATTCAGATGATGCAAGGGAACGGAAAAAGGCGGAGGGGGGTTTCGTAAAAAAAAAGGGCATCAAATCTGCCGAATAGAAACGGGCAAGCAATTCCCTGTCAAAAAACACCAGAATCTTTTGGGCATAGGACAGGGTGGCGGCGCCCTAAGGATTACACATTCCGGGGGGGTTCCAAGGAACAGAGATGATGAACCACGAGTTGGACACGGAAGGGCCAGTGTAAGGCTGCCGCTACTACACTCTTCAGCACAGGTGTAGTCGCCACGTTTCTCAGCGAAATTTTTGATGCCGAAAGGGGGAAGCAAAAGGGGGTAGGCTGTGGAAGAGGGGGATCCAATCCATGTCGAGGGAAACTATCCAAACGCTATTCTCGGTTCCAAACAAAGACGACAAAAGAATCACACAAAACGGAGAAAAAGAGCGAGATCCCGGATTTTGGTGGAACTAAAGCTGGGGGACGACCTGGGCAAGGGAAAAAAAAAAAGAACAACAAATGGGAACAGCGGGCTCAATAATCGTCACAAAAGTGGAAACGCGAGGAAAAACGACTACAAGAAAATGTTGCATAAAAGTCGCCGACAAGAAGTCGAAACGCCAGGGGGAAAAAGGGTGGAGGAAGACCTTCTCGCTTTGGGGGGGAAAATTCGGAGAAGCGTAGCTCGCGGAGGGAAAAGACGAAAACTTCACATTATGAACAGGGGGGAAAACGAACTTACCAGGCATGAAGTTCCTGTCCGGCGATGGCCGCATCCGTAAAAAGACAAATTTCCAGGCCATAAGAAAAACACGTCGAGAGGAGGCTTAACGGTAATCTCCTGAGGGGTTAATTCGGCGGAATGAAAGGATCTGTCCTCAAGGGATACGCCGCCCAGACAAGGAATGGGGAAGAGAACGGGAAGCCGACCCCGAAAAAACTGGTACAAAAAGCACCGAAAGGATTCCCGGCGAGCGGAAATAATCGTGTCTAAAGGGGAAAGTATTGCGGGTAATTAAGTGAAGGTTCGACGCTATCGGAAGAAAAGGGGGGGAAACCGGGGAGAAGAAAGGAAAATCAGGGTCCCTTGCGGCCGGACCGTTAGACAATCCTCACCCGCCGCCGAATCTAGAGCGCGATCACCATCGCGGGTAGGAAAAGAAGAAAAGGGAACAAGAACCCAAAGGCGCTTGCAGAAGGAATAGTTACGAAAATGAACGTGAAGGAAGGACCACTCCTTCTTCAGCCGCTGGTTGGAGAAATAAATTCACCGGTTAAGAAGGGAGGGGGAAAGGACAAAAAATCAGATTAAACGGAAGAACCACTGACCACCTGTCTTCCCTCCGAACACACTGGAAATCAGACACTAATTACAGAACAACGCAAAACGAGGCGAGACGGGGTCAAAGGTCAACAGGTGCAGGCTGCAAAAAACTAAAAACACCGTGCCAAAGAGGCTGCAAAGCAAAACGGCGCAAAGGAGCAGGAGGCCGGGAAACTAAAAGACTACTGGAGTTTACGAGCGTGTGATCGGATCTACACACAGGAAAAAATGTAGTGACTTCGTGCGGGGAAGAAGGGAACCATGGATTGGGTAAAGAAAGGGGTCCCAGTTGCTGACCGACTGCAGAGAGTTGGGGGTTCCAAACAAAAAGCAGTTAGGCAACGAAGGGAAATCTGTCCGAAGGAACTTCCCCGCGTGCGCAGGGAACGAAGGGTTGATGTTAAAAGGAAGGGGAACGATGATCGACAATCGTTGAAAGGGGTGAAAAGCGGTTCTCGCTGGTTTGACTTTTGGGGGCTACTCGGAATGCGAGACAAACCGGGGGTTTGCCCTCTAAGGAAAAAAGATAAAAACTGGGGAGCCCCGCTACCGGTGGGTCTTGGTAAAGTGGCGTTCTCGTCAGAGGTCTCGTGGGTTGAGAGAATAGGGGACCCGCGGCAAGGGGAAGCTCTCCCACCACCAGAGAAAACGTATTTAGGTTCAATGTCCTGATTTGTCTCGGGAAAAGACGCAGTGGAGGCAGGGTCCTTTGCCGTGGGCAGGAGCGGGAAAGAGAACTTCGCCGGCGAAGCAAAAGGCTCGATCTGCTCAAAAAGAAAAGTCCCACTAATTACCCGGTGCGTGGACCATCAAAGGGGTTGGGTTGGAGGACCAATCAGCGATGGGAGGGAAGTGATCAGCCTTGTTCGACGAATTGGGGGGGGGGGGGGGGGGGTCTCTTGTCGATCAGTTGTCTCGGAAGTATTTACCAGAGCCGGCGAAATAGACTTCGCGGGCACTTCAAATAGGCCTACTATTTTTGGGCTGGGTAATCGGGCACTTGTTCATACTCCGGTCGAGGAGAAAGAGAAGAAGCGCCCGGGGACGTTCTGTCCGCCTCCCGGTG
>Ga0179593_1596333_pt1 | contig 13840 bp, 14 predicted proteins | sample CZODoug2_1_08_16_FD_185931 | JGI IMG/M metagenome (GOLD analysis project Ga0179593, IMG submission 185931) | Vadose zone soil fungal communities from Angelo Coast Range Reserve, California, USA - CZODoug2_1_08_16fungal (PacBio error correction) | ecosystem: Environmental > Terrestrial > Soil >...
GGCAGGAAACTTAGAGAGAAACCCTAAAGGGTCTCGATTAGAGGGCCTATAAGCGGCTAAACAACCATTCTTTGCCTGGATCGGTATAAAAGAGAAAGTGCAGTAGAATAGGGGAAAAGGTACATACAAGTCCACTAGGGTTCAGAGTTCGTAAAATGCAAAGGTCGAAAATCTTCCTTCCTGCACCACAGGAGGAATCAATGGGCAGGTTTCTTATCCGCACCGATCTTCCGGGGAAGCGCATTGGGAGAAGGGCCGCAGATCAGAGAAACTCAAGTTCATCGATCTGTAGCGACGAAAGGGGGAACACGCAAAAATATTTCGGAGGGGGGGAAATAGGAGCTGCCGTGAACCAGAACTCTTCGTGAGCTGGTCCAAAAATTCAGAAACGATGGTTGGGGTTGCGCTTGTCAAAAAGCCGAGTATAGAACTCTGCTTAGAGTCGAAGTAACAGAGAATTCCGGGGGGACGCTAAAAATGCCGCTCTCTGGTCCGGGATGAGGTTTCCCGTCGGCCAACTAGAAAAAGGGAAGATCAGGGCCACAAAAGTCAGAATACTTGCATCAACCGGGTCGCGGAAAGGGTGAGGGAATGTGAGAGGACGGATCCCAGAGCGATGGTTTCTTTCAACACGTGGGGTAAACCGTGACGATTGGGGTCCTTAAGCTTTCTGAGAAGGGGATTCTCCTACAGAGGGTGAAGTGCGAATTCTCTTTTAAATGACCACGGGAAAAAATGAAACAAAAAGCATTAGCACATGAAGGAGACCTCGAAAGGACTTGAGAGCTGGGTCCATCTTCCAGGATAAACCAGGTCCAGATAAAGTATACAAGAGGAGCTCTTTCAAAAGAAAAATCAAGAAATAAAAAACGAGACCTGGATTAAAAGGCTAATTGCGAGGGGATCCTGGGGCTTAGTGAGAGGATTTATTACGGATACCAGGAGACTATTAGAAATGAAACCAAATTAGTCTCAGAGAGGGGCCCACTAAGAAGTCTTCACTGTGGGGGTGAAGTCAGAGTCTCATTCTTATTTTTTAAAGGCCCATCGGCTCATTATGGCGGTGAACTGGTTTCCTACGACCCAAGAAACTGGGTGTTAAATAAAGAAGTTCTGGGTTGTGAAGCTGCTCGGCCTGGAAAGTGGAAGGTGGGTGGTATTTCATAGGAAAGGGTGCAACGAAGGCCACGGCGCTGCGAAATGGCTCTTAAATCAAGGTCTACGTGCCAAAATCCTCAAGGTCCAAGGCGACCAACCTTTCCTTGCTCCGCTCGGGCCGGCGATTGAGGACCCAAAAGGCCATCAAGGGTTATCAGAACTTCGTGGGTGTCGAACCCTTTGCAGGGCAAAATTTGAGTCTCGAAAAAAAAAAGAACGCTAAGAGGGCCGAAAAACAACTCAAAAACCTTACCACCGAGAAGGGTGTAGAAAGGAAAGAACCACGCCTTCATGCCGAGGTTTGGCGAGGTCGGCCGCGCGTGAATGGGCAAAAAGAAACCCGAGCGGGCGCTGAATTAGGTAGACTCAATAGGTGGGAAGGCGAGTCGCCCGATCCCGGGGAAAGAACGAAAACGTAAACCCCTTGGGGGGACGAACAAGAAAAAACGAAAACGGCGCCTCGCGGGCGATGCGCTCAGGCCGCGGTAGGAGAACTCTTAGCCTCGGGTCGTGGAGGCGACCGGGGGACTGAAAAAACCGGAAAGAGAGAAAGGAACTTAGGTGAGCAAGGAAGAATATCCGGTCACGGGGATTTGCCATGGTGTGGATTGGCCACGTAAGAAGAAAAAAAAATTTTCGGCGATTGATGAGTGGCGGCAGGCCCTTTGGACGGGTAAAGGAAGTAAAGAAAAAAACCCGCGGCTTTCTCGCCGGGTTAGGGGGGGAAGGGTTAGCGGGCCGCTAAACGCTCCCGAAAACCGCCGAGCAAGGGGCTTTTAAGAGAGAGGGGGGAAACGGGAAAAGTTCTTATGTCTGAGGTTTTAAGGCCCCGGTCGAAAAAGACAAAGACATTGTGACAAAGGACCCATAACGGAGGACGTCCTCGGGAAAAATGAAAAAAGGGATTGGAGGAGGGTGGGTCGTCCTCCATGGCTACTCGAGTGGTGCCGCAAAAACACCACTGGAGAGGAAACACGACCGCGGAGCCTTTGAACAGAGGGCTCAGGCAGGAGGAAGATTGACAAAGAGAAGAAGAGACTATCGATTATCCATGATTCATAGACTCAAAAAAGAGGAAAAAACTCGGCAAAAGCATCAAACACGCACGGGGGGGGTGAACCCGAGATCGGGGTCCTAAACTCGAATGCTCTTCTTCTTGAGGCCCGGCGCGTGGAGCTTCTAAGAAAGAAAAGCTCACAGGCTATGAGGGGAGGGGTTTTGGAAAAAAAACGGAAAAGGCCTGGGCGTTGTACACAAAAAGAAAGAGAGAATGATTTCTAACTGCCAACAAACAAAAACTAAATAACCACTCCTTGAGAAAAAAGAGTGCATAACAACGTTCTCTCAGGGAAAATAAATCCAGTGGGGAGGAGGACAAAACAAAGGAATAGAATATATTCGCCGCCCGTCCTAAAAGACAAAAAAAGCAAGGAGAACGAGGCCTATCATGAGGTAATCAAGGGAAAAGAGAGAATAGGCATCTCCCCTCGATGCGGTTTGAAGGAGGAAGAAGGGGGGTAGGTATGAAGTAATTTCTTGAGGACTACAGGACGAAAGTAGGAGAATATATTACGGCTGCAACCGGCTGGCCAAAAGAACTATGTCAATGAGCTACTCGTAAAGTGCACCCTAGCAGTTCCGATGGAGTAGGGGGGCTTCCTCCGCCTGTCAAGACGGAGAGAAATCGCCCGGAGCATTAAGTATCAGTGGGGGGTGGGGATACTCAACGCAACAGAGAGCAACCATTAGGTAAAATACAGGCTTCCGGTTGCGAGTGAGGGGGAGGAGAATTCTACGGCGACAAGCTCGAAAAGGTCTCAGGGGTGGCCCTCCAGCAGGCGCAAGCGGGTGGCAGTGGAAAACCCATAAGGGTCCGAATCCCTTAGTTCGACGGGAGGGTCGGGAAGGTGTCAGACGAAAAGTAGGACCAAGGGCAGTATCTCTCGTTCGGGGCTGTCGGGAAGTTAGAAATCCGTTCTACAACGAATGTGTGGAGATCAAACGAATCGGACCAAGCACCCTGAAGGGAAAGAAATGGGTTTGTCGACACCCGGCAAGAGAGAGGTTGTGGGGAAATGGGGTCCGGGGCCGTCCTCTAGAATCTCCTGCGGGGGAGACACCGGGGACCTATAGAGAGAGGCTTGCCGTAGGGTTGAGTAGCTGACATAGACGCGCTGGGTCCAAACCAAAAGACCACTACAGACGAACCTCATGAAAGGGGCGCATAGAAGAACTCGATCAGGGGGGACTGAGATGGTCAGAAGTTGAAAGGGAAAGGTTAGGATTGTCGAGACCCTTGGAGAGAATTTCATCATTTCAAAAGCGGACAGTCTTGGGGTAGTTCATTCAGGGGGTTGTGGGCGTGAGGGTCTTGGGGGCCCTCGGCCGGTTCAGGCGAGGCCTTCCCGTTTACAAGGTTGCCACATGGCTCCAGATTATTACCACAGGAGAATAGAGAAGAAAAGCGGCACCTGCGGATGGGCCCTAAGAAGGATAGGCTCCTAGAGAAGGGTAACACGAGAAGTCCTTAATTCAGGGCAAGGCGCACCACAGTTAAGAAAGTCTATTACTGGGGCGCTCCTTCTGAGGGAGATAAAGGGGACAGAATGAGGGCCATATCGCCAAAGGAAGAAAGACGCGCAATATCGGAAGGTTAGGATGGGAGGGCAGCCCACATTATGGAACAGAACTAATATCCTGGTCAAGATGGGGGCCTTAGTTCCCGACCTTCAGGAGTCAAACCCACACCCAACACGCATCAAAGATATAACCAAAATTGCGGACTGTTCGACCGAATATCTCCTTAGAAAGGGAACCTCCTACAGACCTAGACCGAACCTAGAAGAGCGATGAAGAAGTGACTTCAAAATTTTTGAAAGCGAGATATTGGACTTGGTCTATCTGAAAGCAAAGAGATTCACGAGAATTCTTGTAAGGGCACGGTAGTTGAACTCGAACAATGACACAACTCCGGCACGAGACGGGTTTTTCCCCCCTTCAGGGTCTAATAAAGGGCCCAGGCCAGGGGTCCTATACCGTTGCCTTGGCGCGCACAAGACCTCATAAAAGAAGGTCAAAGCACCAGTAGCGATCAAAAAAAGCAGACAATGGTGTTGCGCGAATCGAAGACGTCAAGCGCATCTTCTGAGATAGCTTTCCGGGCGATGAGAAAATAAGGGGGAGAGAATCACAACAACGACTGAGGGTATTGGGAAGAAGGCTAACATCTACTCAATGATCGATCGCGTGAGACAGTAGGGAGGGCAGTTCGCCGTCAGGGCGTCAACACGGTAGGTGAAAGACGGCTGTCTGGAAAAGAACCGTCGGATCAGCAAGGAAACCTTTTTTTCAGAGCCGGCCGCTACGGGGAACAAAGAAAAAAGATGGAGAAAACGGAGAGGCCGATGGGGGGGCCATTGCGTCGTCAAAAGATCTCTCCGCAATGAATGAGCTTGTGCCACGGAAAAAAGGGGCGAGAGCTACGACGCCGCAATGGTATTCGTCGATGCAACTTCCAGAGGATTTCAGAGAGCAGGGGGAGGGAGGGCCATAGGTCTGCTTAGTGGTCAGTTTTTGGGGGAAAAACGAGGAGGCTGGGGAGGGGAAAGAGCGGCCTTCGCTCGCCCGGCTCGATGTGCTCCTTAGGCAATCGCCGGGCTTGACGCGTATTTGAGACGTTCTGTCAGCATTCGGCCCTCAGCACGAACACGAAGCAGGGAAGAAGGAAATTGTTCTTTTCCGCTATCGGGATCGGTAAAGGAAGATGTCTGCGACATTCCTTGAGGAGAAGGTTCGCGACATAGGAGGATAGAGGACTCGCCTTCGAGCCCGTTAAAAAGGAGGGGGGACTGAGGACACGGAACCGTGCAGAAGGCTGACCGAGGGGAGGGACGGGTTCTGGAAAATAAAGGGAGAAGGCGTAATGGGGGGTGGGCCGGAGCCGTGGGGGGAAAAAGGGATTTGGGGGAGGCAGCGCCCCCAACATCCAGGCGGTTAGGGTTCGATAGGCCTCCGTCATTCTCGCCGCGAGACGCAGGAGGAGGTAAAAGGAACAAGTCCTCGAGATAAAACTAAAAGGGGTGACAAAAAAACGGGCGAAGTTAGGCCCGTTTATGAGGGAGGAACTGTGGGGAATGCGGGGCAAAAGGAGGAGTATGGGGGCTACGGCCCCTGCAGGCAACCGCCTAAAACAGCGCCGACCGTGGGGGACAAGATTTCGGAGGGTGAAAGGACGGAAATGGCCGGCCGAATCAAAAGAATGGAAGACGAAGGGTATTACAACGGTGGGGCTAGTAGTGAAGAGTATTGGTTGGGTTTACGCTTAGAAGGTTCCTTTCGCGTCTGCAAGGGGATGGGTCCGTCAACACCGAAAACGAGGAATGAGGAAGCGTCTATGGGAGGACCAGAGGAGGTTCTTCAAAAGTGACAAACCTTATAGGACGCATTGCAAGAACCTAAAAGGGGAAAGATTCCACTCCTATGGGTCCTTCAATGGAACTCCAAGCTATTCGAAAGGTGCCACCTTGTGACTCCTAATATCCTAGCCAAGGGGGGATCGCCCCAGCCGCCCTATAAGTGCCACACGTTGAGAAGGGAGACAAAAAGGACATCCTCTTGGTGGAGAAAGGGACAGGGAAGTTGAACATGCTCTCCGGAGGAACGCCCAAAAGGAGAGGAATAAATCGCATTCTTACTGCTCGCGCGAATTTTTCTCATTAAAACAAAAAAAGGGGGGGGAAAGAAGCCAGGAGCGAGAGTAAAGGCCTTTCGGAAAGCTCCCTTCAAGCAAACAGCTCCAGGAGGGAGGAGAGGTAGAAGGGAGGAACCTGATAGGCGTTTCTCCAGGAGGGGTGGGCGTCTTTAATTGGATCGTCCTTAAGGAAAGCCGGCCGGATCAAATGGAAGACTGTTCATGATTCGAATAAGGAAACAAAGCCTCAAGAAGAACTATTGCAACCGATTGGTTTGGGAAGTGGCCGGGGGGGAATTGGGAGGGAGATGAATTGGGGAAATCCCGGGGCAGGAAATCCCGAAGCGCGGCTGGAGCATGTCCTTTGTTTTCAGGGGTCGGAAACACGCAAGCGCGCCCGCCGAGCAGGCTACAAGGACTGGCACCGTCGGGCGTTTGTCGGGGAAGGGGGGGTCGGGGCCTCCTGGGCTAGCATAGTGGAGGGATTTGAGACGTAGTACCATAAAAAGTAGGAGAGGGTCGCGCGGCGCCTTAAAAAGGAGGGCTGTCGGGGTTCGTCCTCCATGGAATCGTGGTGCGCACAACCAAAAAAGGAAGGGGGGGAAAAAGGGAACACAAGAGTAACATGGACCCAGCGAGACTCTAAGAGGGGAAAGGGGAAGGGGCTCAAGATTTCTGGGTCTAGCCAGTCCTACATTCCAAAGAAGGCTTGAGAAAAGTCTCCGCATCGCCCCGGCGGCATCATCCAGAGAGTTCCCAGGGGGGGGAAGAAAAGAATTTTGACCAGCAGTGGGGGGCTGCATGAAAATAAAAGGACCAGCAAGACGCCGATTTAGCGGAAAAAACGTCAAGGCCTGCGATGCCACAAAAAATTCCTCAACAAGAGAAGGATAGACTTCCTCGCATAAAAACCAAAAAAGGGAGACGTGCCTCTTTGAAAAGGAAATCCAAAAATATTGAGACAGATCATTCGAGATTCGAAAAGTCCGGCCGAAAAAAGGTGACGGGTCGAGCCGAAAAGGAGGGACGACGCGGGAAAATGGGAGAAAAGGGCCAGCTCGAGCGGCTCATCGACGCCGCCGGTTTGGATTCGCAAAGGAAAAAATATGGTCGGCGAAGCGGCTTTCTGCAGAAAAATTGCGAAGCGACCGGAGTTCAGCAGCCCTATTTACGACTTAGATCTACGAGCTCTAACCCTAGTGAATTACTCTCTTCTGCCGCCGGGTCAGACGGAGAGGCGAGGGTGCACATCGGCATGAATAAGTGGGGGGGGAGGGCTCGACAACGAGCGGAGGTTAAATGAATGGCGGGCGCGGGGTCTCGGAGAAATTCAAACAGGGGGAAGATTAGCGAAGCGCCCGCGTGTATTCCCAAAATCGCCCAATCTACGGGGCAACTAGACCCATATGGGTTACGCGGAAGCCCAGAAGGTTGGAGGAATAACGGTCGGGGTCACTTGAAGGACCGAAGACCTTGGAATTAAATAAAGGAAGGAGGAGTGGGTCCTGTTTTGTGAGGAGGAAAGGGAGGGGTGGGGCATTCGCAGAGGACATGGGGCAGCAAAGGCCCAAACAAAGCTCGATCGGACCCGGAATTCGGAGCCCACAAATTGGTCTTCAAGGGCAATTAGCGTCCCTTGCTTGCCCCCGAAGACCTCTCGAGGATGCGGGAAAGGGGGGCTAAGGGGAAGGATACGATGCTTTGTGAGGAATACGACCATGAGGTTCCGGATGAGGACAAGGGGAGACTGCACGGGCAGAAAACCTCTACGTCAAAGGCGGAAGAAATGCTCCTCAGAGTGCGTTGTGGGAACTTTCGACGTTGGAGAGATCGCTTGCAAGTTAGTTTTCAAATGACTGCGCCTCGTAGAGAACAAAGTTCAGACGAAGGAGAAGAACTCCTCGTCCTATTTAATTTCATATGGTGAAAAAAGGATTGGGTCTGCGATCTCCCGCCGGGTCCTTGGCAGCAAAGGGGGGCAACCTGGGGGACTCCTAGCAAGTTACCAGCAGAAGGCATCTCCTCTTGCCGAGCTCCGACCCGGAAATCCAGCAACCTCTCGCCAGGCGGGCGACTGCCGACTTCTGGTCAAAGTCCACCTTTTGATCTAGTTGACGGTATCAGCACGAGGGGATCCCTGGATTCTCGACCGATAACGGCCAGACTGCTGGTCGAAATCTCGGTACAGTTCGGAGGAGAGGAGATGCAAATACCTACCCTCTCCGATCATAAGTGGAAGGAAAAAGGTAGGCCGGCCCGAAGTTCTACAATCTCGACGGGGGGGTCATGCTGAGACTCATTTGCAAGCAGCACAAGAGAGGGAGGCTTCACTTAAACGATCGAAGACGGGCCAGAAGAAGTCATTTACGGATGAAGCCTTCGGAAGGGAGAGAAGGAACTCAACGCTGTAGACTTCGTCGATCGATGGATTGGATAATCATACCGGATCTTCTTGAGACCAAAAACAAAGGGGAACACGTCCTCGCTGTGTTGCCGAAAATGGGGGGGGACATAAGTTGGCGCAGCCGAAAAAGCGACCCCAAGGGGGAGTACTTGGGAGACCCAGAGCTCTCCTTATCGTTCCACTAAAAAAAAACCACCGCCAGCACATGTGTCGGGCAAAAGCGAACCTACGGAAAAGACTAAACAGGGCGCAGAGTACGGATGATCTTAAGAAGTAGGGTCTCGAAAACAAAAAAAGAGGAGGGGTTTAAGAAGAAAGAGATCATACGAGCGCTCACGAAGGGGTATAATTAGAGGGGAACTGCTAGATCATCTCGGGAAAGGGGTTGGAAGATGACACCATGGTCATTGTAAGGGAATTGCAGGGATGGCGGGGTATGTTCTCATCAAAGTGAAAAAGGGGTGAGAAAGGGTGAAGAGGGTGGAACCTCCCTCGCTTGACCACCGACTTGGGGTTTTGGGCCAGTCGGACGTCTCAAATAGAGAAACCGTCGATGAAAGGGAAGTGACGCCCTCCAATGGGGCGAGGCTGTCAGAAAAAAACTGGACACGCTACAAGAACCGCAAAGCGGTCTGTGGCGCTTTTCCGGGCAAGAAACTGGGTAGGGATTGTCGGGGGTCCGAAAGACCATTCGCGAAGCTCGATGCTGGAGATCAGCGTCGCCGCAGCGAGAGGCTAAGAGGCGATAGTGGTGTAGCAGAGGTAAGCAAAAAAGAAAACGCTGGCAAGGTGTGCTGTGTAACGAACGCTAAAAAGGGCGGACCCGAACGGGAAGTAAGCGGGCGACAGTCACTGTTCTGCATACCGGACTAGGAAGGGGGGGCGTCGTCTGTAGTACAGCCTCAGGCTGTGGGGAGGCGGCCGAAGCTGAAGGAAGTTAGGAGGAAGAACGCGGGGCGGCGTCGGAATCGAGCCTTAGGGGGTGGAAGGCGGAGAAGAGACGGCGCCTTCGCTGGAATGAAGCCTGCAGGGAGTGAAAAGAAGGGCATGGGAGCCATGCTGAATGGAAAGGACCTCCTGGACGCTTGGACCAAGACTGACTCAAGGAGCGAGAAAAAAAACATCTACCACGATGACGGGACGGAGAAGGGCACCAGCAGGGACTCGATCAGAGGATTAGGAAGAAAGAGTTACATTGGCGGTTATGATGGCTCGATGGAGTGAGAAGAGCTGGAAGAGCGGGTTTCAGCTAAGGCCCCCATGTGGAAGGGCAGCCAAACAACTTAGAAGGAAAACGGGGTGGCCGCAGAATAGAAGTAGGAGAAACTTAGGAACTTGTCCGTCAGTTGCTAGACCACGACCAGGAGAGGGTTGGAGGGGGGGGAAGACGAAGCCACGGTGAACCGGAGTCCTTGTCCGAGGGGGGGGTGCTCTGCCTGAAAGGTCAAAGGATGTCGGGGGGGTTCTACTCCGAAGCTCCCAATCAAACGAGAAAAGATAGAGTCGTTCATAACCAAAAACTGGTCGACAAGAAGACCGGGAGGAGGAGCAGGGAGTCGGACCTTATTGGGGCCGTACCGAGTCCGAGCCGATGACTAAGCAAGGCGGGAAGGACCTTGGTCGAGCACCGTTGGGGTCAGAAAGAACGCAACGAGAAGGGGGGAACAGCGCCCAGAAGTCCACCGAAGAATTGAGTAAGTCCCACACACCACAATCATGCCCGCGGTGGGCTGGGCGCGGAAACATGCTGGCCTACAAGGGGGCAACCGAGGCCGCTAAGAAGGAGTAATAAGTCTGAGACTGTAAAGAAAGGGAGCCGCATAGGGCGATTTTGTCTCGAACGCCTGAGGGGGAAGTACGGGGGCTGCCCGAATCGAGTGAGACGCCCGACGTCGGGCGATGGAATAGAACGGGAGAAAAAAGACGAAACCACAGGTAGGATGGGGCTTTGGCGTCGGAAGGAGCGCGGGGGGGCTGGGGAGAGGTCGTAAGAGCAATGAGCGAGGCGCCTTCAGACTTTGTGTTCATGTGGATGAAGAATTTATAGAAGACTGTCCATTTGTGAAAATAAACAGCCCTTTGAACGTGAAGTAAGAAAAGGGGAGGGCGCGCTGGTCATTTAATTTGAAGGTGGTAGAAAAAATGAGAACGCCACAGGCGTGAGAACCACTCTGAAGGAAGATCGGAAAAAGAGCGGGGGGTTTTCCGGCCGACGGGCGCCTCGTGGGAAGGAGGTGATTCGGCTACTATCCGGGAGCTCGGCTCCTCTCGGTGCAGGGGGGGCTCGGGGGGAAGACGCCGGCTACGCTGTCGTGGTGCCGCAGAAGGGGGGAGGAGAGAGATGCGTCAACAAACCCCATGTCGAAGAACCACCCGGGAGAAAGGAGGTCGCGAGACTCCGGCGCCGCGGGAACCTGGTCGTCTGAGTAGAATGCGAGAGCCTGCGCGGGAAAAAAAAAGCGCCCAACGCAGAAAGAAAACCGGGTGAGGCCTAAGGGAACATCCAAGAGCTGGTAAGTAACGCGCCTTGAGGGCTGATGGCCGTCGGGAAAGAGGAACAAAAAATAAATGACCCTAGAAAGCCCTCAGGGATGCGTTTAAGAAAGGTACGTCGACCTGGAGAAAAGGGAGGATTTCAAGAGTTCCTCAATCCCTACTGGATATCCAGAAAGAGCACACCATGGTCCAACTCTCCCCGGGACCGCTTGAGAGAGCAATCGCTCCTTGCTCGGAATCATATCACTAGGGAAATGCTACGCGCACCACGGAGCCAATGCGGAAAAACGAAAGGACGTGGGAACGCCTATCAGTTGTAGGTACCAGACTCTATTACTGGGAGAATAGCGAGAAGCTGGAATGACTCGCAAAGTAGCCTGAAGGAGGCTCAGAGTGAGACAACCATGGGGATGGGGAGGGGGGAACTCGAAAACACAAACAGCGAGGGCAGCCCTCAGTAATACGTCAATCAGGAGACAGGCCGAGGTAGAGGAATCGGTGTCCGGAGGGTGACGGGGACGCTCGTCTGAACAGGTGCCAGAACGTGTCAGATTGGGTGTTTCTCTTCTCAAGGAGGAGAGGGGGAACTTAGACCTTCTCTTTCTTCCCTCTCTTGGAGGGATTCTCGCATTGCTCGAAAAAGGGACGCAGAGGGGGGTGACCTGAGCTGCCCACAGTCAGGGAGTAGGAGACTAAGGTCGCTCTGACCCGGGTGGGAGGACGATCACTTGATTTTGCTAAAGAACCGGACTAGGGCATTGGTAGAACCGCGAATCTTCTGGTGGGGTGGGAATTCGGCCTCCGTCGAGGGGGAGGAGCAAGTCCGATGAATCCGACGTTCCCGTCTTTCAACCACCTAAGTGGAGTGCTACGCAGGGTCGCGGAGACCCATGGTGGATGCCGTCCCCCAGTCAAAGATAGGGGGCGCGACTATTCCGTACCCCTCTAAAATCCTCCAGAAAGTCGAGGAACTAAAAGGGGCGCTCAGAACGTTAGAAGGCTCAGCCGAGAAATTTTGTCAGCGACCTGGTAGCCGGGAGAGTCCGAAAGTCATCAACAGCTACGCCGCAAAGTCGCAGGGAGCAAGCCGCGGCGACCGCGGGGAAAATGAATTGGGGGCGGGGAGACGGAGGAAGGCGTGGGAGATGTCTCGAAGACCGAGGCGATCCTGGCGGAAGGTTGAAAGCGCAACGTAAGAGGGCCAGGAAACAATGGAAGAGAACAGGTTGCCGGAGTTGGGGCGTGCCTCCAAATCCCAGGGAAAAAAAATAAAAAGTGGAGTGCCGAGGGGCGGCGTCGAAGAGCCAGAAAAGGGGGGTGAAAACAGTCAGGAGAGGGGGGTCCGAGCCTCACTTAAACCGGGAAGGTGAGGAAAAACCTCCTCCGGAGCTACAGTCTACGGGGTCCGGATGAGGATACCGATCTCTACCCGTGGGGCTGAGACGAGCCCCGATTGATACCATGGTGAAAAGAGGGACCAGATCGCGGGGGTCGCACAAAGTTAGGTAAATGGGTTCGGCGTCTAAGGAGAAAGTAACTCGGGAAGAGACGCGATCCTCAGCTGGCGGACGTCCGCCAATCTGGAAGGCAAAACGGGAGACTCATCGGCCTCACTTGGGGGCCAGCATCACGAGGTCTCTGACTGCGGAGGGTAAAGATTTCCAATACTCATGGGGGGGGGGGGGATCTTGAGTAAAATTCTACTCTGGAAGGGAGGTAAGCCTCAACTATGAGGGGGGGGATCTGAGGGACGGAAATTCGCAAAAGAAGCGTTTACGGAAGTCGCGAACCCGGGGGAACAGTTCCTCTGTTCAGGGGGATTCGAAAAGCCTAAAATCCAGTGCGCAGAGGTGTTGCCTTTCACTAGAAAGAGAAACTGCACGAACTCAGTGAAAGACCCGCGATCCATTACCATTTTTGGCAATCTTCTGCCGATACGCGGAACATAATCGGACGCGATCGAAGTTGCCCGTGGAGAAGGAATGAGCCTCCATCAAAAAAAAGAAGAAAAGTATGGATGAAAAAGGGAGATCGAAACGAAGCGGGCAAGGCGATCGAGGCCTCTCGCTCCTTCGGGCGCCGGGAATCCGGCAACGCTCAGGGAAAGGCGTCAGGTCGGGAACGAATGAAGATGTAGGTGAGAAAAGGCCAACCTTGTGGACGAGATGGGCTCTTAGACAACCTGCCGAAAGAGGGGCCGACCTGTTGTCCCGGTCGGGCGCAAAAAAACTTCGCACCAAGAGGAGGAATGGTGGCTCGTGGCCGTGCTAAGAGGAAAAACCCGAAGAAGTGAGAACAGGGAAAGGGACCGCGGCTTTCATCCCCAGACACGCTTGCCGAGGCATTTCGCTCGGGTTTCGAAGAGCTCGCCTTCTTGATGGAAAAAAAAAACGAGTCGTAGAGGAAGGAGAGGAGTGGGGGTTGGGGCCTCGAACTTCTCGCCATGCGTAGAGGGTTACGTCAATGGAGAAAAATCCCTCTCTTGGCAGGGGACGAAGAAGGGAGGCAGATACGTCCGAATCTTCAAGCGACTGGATCAACCGGCAAAGGGGAGGATAACAGACGTTCTCTAAACCTGCGTACCAGGTCCGGTAACGGCGGGGGACGAAAGGACGAAGGTTTCTGGCTAAACACACAGTAAGAAGGTAACCAAAAGATTTTTGAATACGTTGTTTCGTCACTTCGCCGGGAAGGAGCCGCTTGAAAATGGAACCCGGCGGGGCAGGAAAAGTCAGGCAAAGGGTGTGAGAAGGGGAAACCAACCCTCCCAAGAAATGGGAAATGGGCAGGGCAGGCTGCCCGTAGGGCGGTTCGGCAACTACGCGTACACACGCCACTAAGGACAAAAAGGAGAGTGCCGGCACAAGCAGAAATCGAGTAAGGCGCGGAGCAGGTATGCGGGGTATGTCGAGGAATGGTGTACCAAGGGATTGGCAGAATAAACAGGAGGGCGAGCCTTCAAGCCTAAGAGAAAAAAAAAAGGAAGCTTGGTCCTCAGCAGGATGGGGGTATTCCCTTTTCGAAAGTGCCTTCTCTGGAGCGAGCCTGATTAGGACTTGCTTTGTGTCCAGATGGGACAAGCGCGTCTTCTA
>Ga0179593_1758314_pt1 | contig 13840 bp, 15 predicted proteins | sample CZODoug2_1_08_16_FD_185931 | JGI IMG/M metagenome (GOLD analysis project Ga0179593, IMG submission 185931) | Vadose zone soil fungal communities from Angelo Coast Range Reserve, California, USA - CZODoug2_1_08_16fungal (PacBio error correction) | ecosystem: Environmental > Terrestrial > Soil >...
GCCTAAGAGTAACCTTCAGAAAATCTCGAAAAGAAGCGGTTCCAAGGCACTATTGGGGGAAAAAGACAATTGACGATAAGTGAACAAAAATTCCCAGGGGAACCTTCTAGTACTGGTACATTGGCGATTACCCTCTGTTTGAGAGAAAAGTGAAGGTAATCAAAAAAAGAACCTGGGGCTGGGGACGCCTCGAAAGTGTCAGGGGGGCCGATCCTCCTATCCAAAGGCCTACGGTGAAGAGAAGAAAAAAGGGTCGGACGGGCAGGGGAAGGGCTTAATCAATTTTTCGGGAGTGAAACTTGGGAAGACGTAATAGAGAACAATAAAATGACGCAAGGTCAATGCCGAAAGAGAACCTTGGGGGGATGTGTAGCAATGAACAAACTGTCCGATCGGGACCTGTCAAAGAGTTACACATATGCCATTCATGTAAGTCATGGACAAAGAAAATGGAGGGGGGGAAAGGGCTTTACCCCTCCCCCGCCTCCGGCAGGAACGCGAGCAGGGTTTGCGCAAGGAGAGGGTTATAATGCTTTTTACTCTGGGGGTCGCATAAGCGTTTTGGGACTAGGAGGTAAATATGAAGAAGCCAGAAACAAAAACCACAATTAATTGATGAAGGACGCCCGCCAAGTGTCCGAGGGGGTAAGCTCCGAAAAAGAAGGTAATACTAAAAAGAACATCAAAAAAAGGTCCCCAAAGAAATACATTTTAAACGAACTTGCTTTTCAACGTCGGGAGTTGGGCGTGGTTAGCATTACAAAAAAACTGGTATTCTATTCTAAAAAAAAGGAAAAGTGGGGCTGGGAGGGGACGTATATTCACTCGAATTGCAAAGTGGAAAACGAAACGGACAATGGAGTAGCAGCAAAAAAAATATTAAGAAGGGGGACTTGGCTCAGCGGCAGGTCATTCCATCGGCGGATCAGATACTTTAGTCGGGACAGAAATAGAGAGGGAGGGGAAGGAAAAGAAGCACAAAGAATGAATTTTTTTGGGGAAACATTCAATAGCCGAACCAAAAGGGTGGGTTCCCCCCTATCAGCTTCGATAGTAAAAATAGGGATAGGGGGGGGCGGACTACTACACTTAAATAGGGAATTGGAAACGATTGCAGGTGCTGTAATTTACATTATCCGATGGGGTCAAAATTTGTCGCCTCCATTGATCAATGGGATAAATAGAAGGAACGGGGGGGTTCACTCAGAAATACGTTGTTGTCCAGAGGGGGGTTGAATTGCGGGGAGGGTTACAAAGAAGGGGGGCACGCTGAATTTCCCGGTTTGTAGGGCGCGATAAAGAAGCCTGGGGGGTGCTTTATTTAAAGAGGATAGGGTCAGGCCAATGGGGAGGGGGGATAGCTTAAAAAATCTCGTGACTGCGAAAGTTAAAAAAAAAATCTGGTCTGTTTCAACTCAGATGAAAAATAGTTCGCTAAAGAGAAACGGTTGCTGGAGGTCCACATCATCTTGCAACCCAAGGGGGGGGGGGAAAAAATAAAAAAGCCTCTATCTATCATCGAGCTGGAGGGGAGGGTTGAGATGTCTCAAGGACCCTGGTCCATCGCCAAGGTTAAGGTTAACTCAAACCAGGGGGGGGAAGAAGAATATGTGGGGAGGGACGTCACTCATTTGTGGGTTGGACGGAGCACACGAGGGAGTAGACATCCAAAATAACAGGAAGGTTGGGGAGGATAGGACTAAAAAGGGTATCGATAAGGGAGAAAAAGAGTGCAGTGCCAAGGTTCAAGCGTCCTCAGCGACACTCAGTGTTTGGAGGGGAGAAGTAGAAAAATCTCAAAGCGAGGTCGAATAACCTGTAAAATTCTGAAAAACTGGAAGGGGGGCGGACAAAAAGGGGCCGTTGAAGCGCAGGCTGTGGGTCAATAGATACTCGCGATGAAGTTCTGGGCTCAGCGAGAGAAAGGGAAAAAGTAAGTCGAAAATGGGTCCGGGAGGCACGCGCTAGAGAATAGTGGAAGGAAAAAGCTCTGTCAGTGTGACAAAAGGGTCGTCAGGAGTCCTCCGAATATTACAAAGCAGTCGGGGATGGGAGCTCCAAGGGTTGGTCAAGGCTATTAGCAAGGGGGAGGTCGGGAAGTCTTGCGACTACGGCTGACTCCCAAATATAAGGCGGGGGGAAGGAGGAGGGAGGACTTAGTAAGAAAAAAGGAAAGGGAGGGGGATTACCCGCCTCCTGATAATCTATAGACCTGGAATTTCAAACAAAAAAAGGGATTCTGGGGGAAAATAAAAAAGAGAGATAAATGATGACTATCTCAAAGACTTCAGGAGGAGCTCAGCAAGATTTTAAAGGGGCGAGAATCACTCCTACCTGAATTTCAAGCGGAATGTTTGAAAAAGAGCACGGCTGAAAGCACAAGTGGTCCACTTGAGTGGAAAGACCAAATGTAGAAGTAAAAGACCAAGAGTTTAATCTTTAGGGAATACCGGCATCAACCTTGAGGGAAAAAAAGCGTAGGGGGGGAACGCCGAACTATTGTCACTACGCTCAAAATCGGGGAGTTTAAAGAGGACGGACAAGAAAAGATGAGGCTTCTAGAAAAGTCCGCTATATGTATTCCCAAACTTGCCTGGTTGAAAGCTCAAAGCAAGGCTTCAGAAAGGCCTGTCTGAGATTAACACAAGTCCTCAAACGATTCACATGGGCAAAGGGTGAGGAAAGTAATTATAATCCGGTCTACAAAGGTCATACATAGGACACCTAAAACAAATAGTGGGCGGCCACTGGGAACAAAGTGAATCGGACAGACGGATCAGCTATATGCGGTAAGAATAAATACGTCGGGGGAGGGGGAAAAGAGAATCGTTTTTCTGAGGGGGACACAAAACTACCCAAGAGAGCCGGAAAGCCAAATGATTAATTTGACGAAAAAACCTTGTTGTTGCGGTAAAAGGTAAACGGCTGGAGTTAAGGGGATTGAGAAATCGGGTTCACCATCGCGAGATGAAAAAATCGATGTACATGGGGGGCTTCCCACTTCGGGAAAAGGTTTGCAAGAGGGGGCATGAGACAAGAGGAAACAACTTAATGCTGGAACGCGAGCCTTATAAAGCCGACGGGGAAGCATGGCGGGAATTGTATACTGGGGCTTCGGGGGCGGTATCGGGGGGAAAGCATAGCAAAAAAGTCCAGCGAGTCCAGATAGTTCTTCGAAAGACAACAAAGCTGGAGTACGGTATATAGGAGACAAAAGATCGTTTAACGAGCGGGGGCATCGCCGGTAAACGAAGGAACTGAAAAAGGCCCAGATTGGACAACATCTCAGACAGTTAGGAGTTGAAAAAGGGGGAGGGCGTGAGAATGGAGGAGGTCAACTTTTAAGGATCAAGAAAACTTAGCTGCCAAAGAAAATAAACACGCCATCACTTTTAAACAACGGCGTTTGGAGGTTCCCCGTGGGAAACGGAGGAAACGTCAATAGGGTCTTAGAAAAGATAAAACTACTGATCGGGGGAGCCAAGTTCCGGCAAGGAAACGAAAAAAACATTGAATTCATGGGGGTCGGGATGATGGATGGTCAATCAGGCAGGAGATATAAACCACGAAGAAAGGAAAACAGAAAGGGAGATCAAGGTGGTTGATAAAAAAGTCCGCCAAACCAGCCGGATTAAGGTTCGTGACTACGTGGAGTGAGGGGTGGGGAATTTCCTTTGGGGAAGGAAGGAGGAAAAAAGGTGATAGACAAGGAAAACAGGGGGGGGGGAGTGGGAAAGGAGGGGGGGGAGGGGGAAGACCATGGTGGACTGGAAAAACAACGCCACAGGGTGAAAACGCAACGGAAGTTCGTTAAAATGCTATTTGGGTTGCTTAACAGTTTGCTTTGGACGGTAGCGATCTCTCAAGTATTTTGCTTCGATGAGTGGAAACTGCCACAATCTGCGGGGCAGGGGAGGAAAGGACGACGAATTGGGGGTGGTTTCACATTTCTGGGCCCTAGGGGGTTCAGAAGAACTTCCACCAAACGAACATATCCACAAGACAGAGCGAATGCAATTGGCACAAGATGAGTTGGAGAAGAGAAACTGGAAGAAAGGCCTCCGGAGCGAAGGGGGCGAGACTGAAAAAGTAGCCACTGTGAGAGGTCCGAATGGGGAACATGAAAAAGGCAGGTTAAGATTTATAAGGGGGATTAAAGCGGATACTGGTGAAGCATAGACATCAAGGAGGACGGAAGGGGGGCCTTCTAGTGTAAAGGAGATAGGACGGGGGACCAGCTTGGAGCTCGAAAACTTGGAGGACTCAGCAACCGCCGGAAAAATTTAGGGTCATCGGCTATTATTCCACGATGGAGCGGCCGGAATTACCCAAAAACTTGACAAGAACGTCGAGGCGCGTAACACAAGGTCAGATGGATCCAAGGGCCAACTAGAATTCAACAAGGAGGAGCAAAAGAGGGAGGGACAAAGAGAAGAACCCTTTGACGGGTGGCAATTATCCGAAACTAACCGACTAAGGGGGGGGGCTTTAGCATCCCGTGAGCCGGTTTGAGCTCAGGAAGAAAGATATCTCTCACAACTGGGGAGAAGATGAACTCACGATAAACTGAAACGGATAACTATAAGATAACCGTAGGGCATGCAAAAAAAGGAGCGGTCGCCCCGTTCCCTATCAACAGAGCACAAGGGCCTCTTCGTATGGATTGTAAAAGTCGTTTTGGGCAGCCGGTGTTCTCTATCAGTTGGGCAGTGGAAATCAACCATGCTTTGCGGCGACTCCAAAAGTGGGATGGAAAGGGGAAGATGTTAATTAGAGCAAAAAGGGGAAGTCAGCCAGGGGGTTAGGGGAACGGCTTTGCGTCTGGTGACTTGAGGAGAAGCAATGGTGGGGGCGGGATCTGCCACTGAAGGGAGAAGTAACAAAGTCGCAAGAATTGGACATATGATGAACGGAAAGTGTTCATTTCCGTTATGAAAGAGTAGAGGGGCGCCCATGGGACTGACAGACAGGCGAAAGAAAAAGGGGATAAGTAAAGGGTTCTGTGAACCTCCGCAAAAGGCGCATCAGGGACTACCTGATCGTAAGCAGTCTGTTTGCGCATTAAAAAGGCATGGAGGTGGAAAATTTGGCCAAGATCGGGTGGGATATTATCGAAGCTTCGAATACTTCCGAAAACCATTACAACAAAAAACTTGTGAGACGAAAGCCCCGCCAATTGGCAGATGGGTGAGAAATCAAAGAGCACTAGAGGAAAAAGACTCTCCGCAATTGGGCGGCCGCCAAAACCAGAACAGTTTAACCCGCACTCTCCTGGTCACGAACAAATTTTCAAAACAGGTAGGGGGCGGTTTCGCAGGAGAACACACCTGGGAGGTGTCAGGACAAGGAAACAGCACCCTGGGGGGGCTGCCATTTCTGTAATTCACTTAAAGAGGAAAAAGAACAGGGGTGTAAAAACGAACCCTAAATCTGTTCAGCAGAAGCAGGTGGGCGCTTGGGGGCACTGACTGGATACCTTTATCCTGCAAAGTGGAGGTCCCGATTGATTTGACGGGGTTGGTAGAAATGCGGGGGTGGGGGGTGGGGTGGGGGTTGTTTGGAGTGGGTGGTGGGGGGGGGACTGACATGAGAATCAGAGAGATCATATACTTAACATTTTGACGGTGAAAGCCCCAAAAGCGCGAACGCACCCCCTTTGGCAACCTCCGAGGGTATTGATAGGGAGTTACGCCTAGGTGAAGCGGGGGGGGGCCCGTAATACCGGAGTACGGGCGTGGGTTACACGGGTGAGCAGAGGGGGCAAACCGATGTCTCATTATCTTTGAAAGTAGAAAGGGGCGCAAAAGGGCTCTCGAAAAACGGTAGGAGGCAAATCCATGGAGGCTGTGGGGCCAGCTTGGAGGAATGGCAGGGAGTTCCAGGCAAAGGGGGCACGTATAAGGACGCTATTTTTCAATACATAAAGTAAGATTTGAGGGTTTGGAAGCACAGGAGGGGGGGATACCGGGGCGTATTTCTGGTAAAATCTCGACCTAAAACCGCGAAAAGTTAAGACACTGCTGCCGTTGGAGGTAATCAAAACAAGCGCCTAAACTAGGGAGGAGAAGAAGCTGGGGGGAGGAGCGGACACTAGGATACCTCCGGCCCTTATTGCAACCTGGGATGAAACAAGAAAGATCTAGCATCGCGGGCGTCTGGTTAATTTGGACTCACCCTTGAGCAGTTTAAAACCTGAGGAACCAAAACCAGGGGTTTTCTTATGAAGAGGTTTGCGGAAAAAAAAGCGCTGGGGGTTGTAAAAGGAGGCAAACGATCGATGGACGATCAAGAGGGAAAAGGATTATCTTGAAAAGCAGATCTACGAGGAAAGGCTAGGTTGTTGTTCACAGGGAGGATCTACCAAGGTGTGGGTGCAGAGGAATCCGACAAGCTCAGGTGGAGAAGGAGAATACCGGGAAAAAAAGGGGACAATATAAGTATGAGTTTAGAATCGCAGGCACTGGTTTGAAGCAATTAGGCATTACCTGGGGAAGAGAAACACTTGTCAAGAACTTCCTCCTAAGCTATAAAAACGGTCTGGCGGCAATCAAGCATTCGAAGCGTCAAACCGGTGGGGGAGGGCGGGGGGATCTCGTCGTCGATCTGGGCTGATTCAAACTACGCGGGGAATCCATTTGCGGGAATAATCTCGCCGATTCCCTCTAAAAGAAAGGGTACGAGAGTTGGTAAAAGTCGGGAAGTGCATCGAGCTGCGAAGAGAGGAGGGTATCCCATGATGATTGAGATTTCGGAGGGAATTATAGAGCCCCGGCAAAATTTATGAAGGAGTCAGACTCTGAAAAAAGAAGTGGCGATCAAATCGCTTTGCGGATCAGAGAAAACAACAACTTAGGGATATAAATTCAGAGATATATCTCCCCGAGGCAGGAGGAAAAGCGGCTAATCCCCCTCAAGTGGTCAAGGGGGAAATCTAGTCCACCGGAACTCGCAGATGCAAACGGATATTTGGTAGGGAAAAGAAAAGGGGGAGCTCACTCTATCGCTCAACAAGATTGAATCTTAATCAAATTGGAGCGTAACCACCGAGAGGGGAACGGGACGAAAGAGAAAGAAAGGGTGAAGCCATGAGGTCACCAGATACATCCCGGTGGGACGAATTATAGAATCGGGTTCCTAGTAAAAATCAAAAAGGGAGAACGGACGATCTATTAAGATTCACCGCCGAAGAAACACTACGCGAGGAGAATCTATAAACCTTTGAAAAAGGTAAATTAAAGCACATGAAAATGGTCTGAGATGGCCAACAGGAACGGCAGTCTGTGAATTTTCATGGAGGAAAGTATGCACGTTTCGTATCCTAAAAGGGAACCTCCCACAAGCGGGTACGCTGAACGAAGACCGGGAAAGGGGACCTCGCCGGGAAGCCCCCCCCCCCCTATCGGATTTTAGATCAAATCGCAAAGGTCTGACCGTGGCAGAACTGTGTTCGAAAAACAAAGGAGCTCAAGGTGGATAGTGAGGAGCAGAGAAACACAACTGGTTTCAGGAGGGGAAACGAGGGCGCGGGGAAAGCCTTGAGGAAAGGGAAAGACACAATCCCAGCGCCAACGATACATACGGCGTGTTCTTGTCGCAAAAACGGGACTCGGTGCGATTATTGGAATAAGGCTGCAAAAGTGGAATCAGGGTGAAGCGAGCCTTTCAGCGAGAGGGAGGGAACCGAGGTATTCCCTTTGGCGGGACGAGGAGCTTGGGGGGAAAAGCACTCTGGCAATGGGGCTCGGCCATCTTGGGTCAAGAAGAGACACAACGCAGTGTATGCAAGATAAAAAATAAGTGTAACTAGAAGCGATGAAAGAAAAATCACCCAAGGGACAAAGTTCCACAAGGAGAAAGGGGGGGGTCGCGCGAACTTTCTGGTAGAAGGGAAGCCGTGCGCCTGGGAGGGAACTTTGGCAAAGGGAAAGAAAGAGGGTTTTCCTTCCACCGGGCCCCTCCTCACCGGAACGTTTACCCAAAGTTGGTAATTGCGGAGCCAACTTCCCGGGAGGATTGAAAAAAGAAAAGCTTGGGGGAGCCAAATGTGTGATGCGAGCGTAAAAATAGAAAAACATTCATTCGGTTGCGAAAACTTTCAGGGGCGTAGAAAAGAGACTATATCAGTAATCACACGAATAAAGAGAAGGCCGATGGAATGATCGTTGTTAGAATGCTCAAGGGGACAACGGCCAGCAGGTTAGGAGGGGGGGTCGGTGAAGAGTACTTCAAAATAGTTTCCAGTGTAAAAGAAAAAAACACTGTTTGGTAAGGCAATTCGAAGTGAGAAGAAAGGGCAGCCACGGTGGGGGGAGGGGAGACATAAAAGTAACTAACCAGGGTGTGGTGGCAAACAAACGCCTAAAAAAAAACAGAAAGGACAAGCCGGTCGTTGAAAACAAGTAATGGTATTAAAACAATAACCGGAGGGTTTATGGAAAGATCTTTAGCACGGAGAAGGGTGGTCTTTCCGGAGGATTAAGCAAAATCGCAATGGGTTGCGTACAATTGCGAAAACCAATAAATTTTGTTGTGTGTTTCAATGAGGGGGAAAAGGGTATTTGTGGCATCTCGAGGAAGCTAAGGGACCCCACACGGGAAATCTCTTTCGCCAATCAACAATTCACCGACCATTAAGGAACGAAGATAAGAGTAATGAAGAAAACGGTAGCCAGATGCCGGGCTTCTAACGGGCGGAGGATCAAGGAAATGATCATGGTCGACAAAGAGCAGGAAAAAAAAGACGTCGGGCGGGTGGGTATCAAGGAAAGGCGACGGAACACTGGTAGGATACATAGAAAAAGCAGGAGTACTGGCAAGTGAGATGGCTAAGGGTGTCTGTCCGGGGGAAAAGGAGCATCTTGCTCACTCTCAAACTTGTGAAGGCCTCAGCACCAGGGACGAAAGATCACAATTTGGTCAAAAAGCGATGAGTAAACGGATTGGAGGCGGCCGGAAAGGACAAAACCGTCAAGGAAAACTTTCGAGCAAAACAGACCATTAGTTAAAATGCTGAGGGAAAAAGGGCAAAGAGGGCAAAATCTGATCAAGATAAACGTTAAAAAAGTCGTCAAATGTAATAATTCGCCGGAACCGGTTTTCGAGGACTTTAGATTTCAATTGAAGGGGGGAAATACTAAAGACATGAAGTAATCTCGAACCAACAAACTGGAGTAGTCCTATAGAAAACAGGGACCCTTCCTATAATAGGATAAATCTAAGGGGGGCTGTACCAACCTGGTTTTCCGGAGTCCATTCACAAACGGTCAAACAAGAAGGTGTCCCATTTACGGAGTTCGAATGCTGGGCGGCTTTTGGACAAATTGTTGAAACTAAAGTGGCATTGAAATCAAAAAGGTCTTGAAAGGGGGGACAAAGCTAAATTGGTAATGCATTTTTGTAATTAAGCAGGGAGGAAATTTACTAATAAGAGGAAATAACTGGGGGGTTGGAAAGGACGTGTAACTGTGATTGAGGAAAGACACAGTTTTCACGGATCGGAAACATGCGATAGAGAAAAAGGGGCCACTTAACTCAAGGAAAAACTACGGCCTTGGGTACCGACAAAAGGTTAAGAGATGGGGAACTGAAAAAACTGGTCAAATCTTTATCGAGAGGGAAGGGGAATTATAAGGCACTACCATGTAAGTGTGAAAGAAAAGTTCATGGCCAAGAACCGGCGGCGATAAGGCGGTAAATCGTCCTTCAGGGTGCAGCAATGCATTCGAACGAGGGGGGTGATAGGATGGCGAGAGTGGGGGGGAACTATTAAACTAATATTCCTTTCCACCGTGAAAACAAAAAACAAACCTGAGCCCGAGATAAATGTCATATGGGGGGAATATCTTCCAGAACTAGATCGTCGAAGAAGGCCTAATTTGAACTACTAGCAGGGTCACGCAGGATGGAAACGGCTTGATGGGGCGTTGTTCACGAAAAAACAACAACGACAAAAGACCTCACAGGGAGGCCATTGCAGTCACTTCGATTGGGAGAAAAAAATGGTAAAGCCGAACGAGTGCATCACGAAACATGGAAAGGCACTGAATTGGTCTCGGAAAGGATCACACTGACAACTGGATCATTAAATATGGAGGGACAGAACCGGTCTTGTCTACGGCAATATGATCCTGCCGGAGTAAGCAACCCCATTAAAACACGAATGAGCAATTAAAGGGGTTTGAATTTTGTCAAGAGGGCAAACCTGGGGGTGTCCACAAGCCAGCTTTGTCGGGAGTACGCATCGTTAAGACTTGGAAGCCAGTACCACGAACACTCGAAAGTGGGTGTCAGGCGTTTAAAAAAGCGGAATTGTTTACTGGAGCTGGATCGGCCTGGGGAACTGATCCGGCCAGAAGACTGCTTGCATCTGTAAAAGACAGGTTTGGGGAAACAATCGCGAACTCCTGAGCTTGGGGGGTGGAAAGCTGGGGGGGACAGAAGCGGTGAGAGGGGTCCAGAGACTTCCCACGGAGTACGATATTGGGGGGGGGGAGGAAATAAACCAGAAAGGCTGTTGTTGGAAGTGACGAAGAAAAAGGGAGGAAGATCCCACAAGGTGGGTGTCACAGCTTTCGGTTTAAAATTGAAAGAAAAGCAAAGTTAACGATGGGGGGGGCTTACGGTAAAAAAAAAAGACCGAAAATAGGAGTGGGATCCTAAGCGGAGTCAGGGCGTCATCGAGGCTTCATCGAATTGCAACCCGGGGTATGGGACGAAGAAAAGGCATCGCTCAGAGCTTGGGGTGGGAAAAGGGGGGACGTGTGAAAGGCAAAAATTTCACCTCTCAACTTTGAAAAAATGGGAACTGAAAAAACAGTGGGGAAATACCTGAAGGTTGGGGCTTCACGCTCTCATTGTGGGGTGGGACAGAAAATAGGCGCCAGCACAAGGAAGTAGGAGGACAGAGGGATCTAAAAGAACTGGACGGCAGGGAGGGGGGGCCGTTCCATAGGAAACTGAAAAGGAAAAGATGGGGGGGGTAACGATTTCAAGCTCACATACTCGGAGTCTAGGGGAGAAGAACAATGGAAAAGAGGAACTGTGAGGAAGTTGGGGAAGGGGCTCAACCTAAGATGTGCTGCGGGAATCACTGTTATAGATAACTCTCGCTATGCCGGGGTAGGGGAGGAACTCCAATAGGGTCCGTTCGCCAATGATGGTGTTACGCAAAGAGCGTCAATACTTTGGGTGGGGAAACCGCCGGCGGTGCTGTGAATCTCCTGGGAGAAAGGTTCCCAAAACACAAAAAAAAAAAAAAAAAAAAAAAAAGAAAAAAAAAACAACAAAAAAAAAACCACAACAAACCACAACCCCACAAAAAAAAGGGAGGGGGGGGGGAGGGGGGGGGGGGGAAGGGGAAGGGGGGGGGGGGGGGGGGGGGGGAGGGAGGATGGAGGGGGGGGGGTGGGGGGGGGAGGGGGAGGGGAGGGGGGGGAGATGGGAAAAGAAAGGAATGATAAGGGGAGAGGGGCGTACTTTAAAGCGAAGGTGGTGACCAATCGGCGAAATGGCAAAACGTGCGCGAAGGAAAAGGGAGGGGTCGGTCCTGGTCGCCTCCGTCCTTAAGAGAGGGGGGAGAGGGGATAGACAGCCAGGTGTGGGATTACCGGGGGGGACCCTCCTTGAGGGGAAAGGTCGCTGCAGAAAAAAAACCACACCAGAGGAGGAAAGAGAGAATAGCGGAGCTCAATCAGTAGGCCACCTAGAACCATACATGGGGTTTCCTATAGTCAAAACCCTTCAAGCGAGAGAAAAAGGACGCGTGAGTGGTGGAAATACCGGAGACAGAGCTCTCACCCTTGAAAGAATGAGAATAGTAAAGCCCAAAATGGGGTCACCCATCCCCTATCTTATAGTGAAAGAAGAAAGGTGAAGACAGATAAAGAGACGAGTCGTTGACAAAAATTCTCCGGCTAATCGTGAAGAGAAGACATGGGTAAAACGGAAAGATGGAGGTGAGAGAATCTTCAAGGAAAAGAGGAAGGGGGGGGAAAAAAACAAAGGTGGCTGAGGAGGAAAACGCTTCAAAAAGATTCGATAAACGCCCACTGGACTCAAGGTGGAGAGGCCCGGGGACCAGTAAATGAGAACTGATCCGCGGGGAGAGGGGATCAGCCTTAGGGAGAACAACTTGAAACTCTACCGGGGGAAAAAAAGGGAACCTAGACCGCCCGCACGGATTCTGTAGAGGTCCTCCCAATACTACTGAAGGAAATCTGCGGGAAAAAACCTCAATGAGAGCGAGGGGGGAAGCAAACATTATTGGTTAAAAGAACCCTGGGCAAATAAAAGGGCCGCTGTCGGGTGCAAGGAAATTGCAATCCGTAAAACCAGCACGCGATTCGATGTACGGCGTTTATGGGAGGAGGAGGAAAAAGGGTGATCGGGGAGGGGAAAAAGGAAAAAAAAAAAATCGAGGGAAAAAAACAAAAACTTGTACGACAGCAAATTTCAAGCTGCTTAGACAAGAACAGACGGAAGTGTTACTTTGCGGCGGATCGGGGGAAATCGAACACAATGCAAAGTTTGTGTACTGAAAAAAATCTTTTTGTGAGGAAAGTAAGGCAAACAAAACCAGTCTGTGTGTAATTTCAGAAAAAGGGGATTTAACCCGGAGTGAAATCTCCTGGAGATCACACCTCCAATTTCGGGAAAAAAAGGAGGGAAGGCAATCAAAAGGTCGCGAGGGTGTCACCAAACCGTAATGATATATTTAAATCATAGTGAGACCTGGGGAGGTGGTACAAAGGGGGGAATATGGGGTGATAAAGGCAAAGGGTCACGCGCATTGCAATATAAAAAAAAAAGGCTCATCAGGAACACTACACTGGGGGCGCAAGTATTTGGAGGGGGGAATAAGGGGGGAGTAGGCAAGTAAAAAAACTTGCCGGCGTACTTTCACAGAAAATCGCTGGAGGTTACTCCAAATGGGTTACAAGGATAGCTGAAGCAAAAAAAATTTCAGGACTCAGGCGAGCCTTTGATTCTTAAGGTTTTACGAAGAAACAGAGAAGGTATAAAAACGAAAAACAAAGGAAGTTAACCGGAAAAAATATTGAATACCCCGGAAATGCAAGAATGGACAATTCCATTGAGGAGATGGGATGAACTGTAATACTACGATTTCCGTTGGGCAGTAATAACAACCGCATTTTCAATTCAATGACAGGGTGAGAGAAGGGGTCTAGGCAAGGTGGCGTTTGCCTCAGCTATAAGGGGGTTGAGAAAGGTGACTAAAAGTGGTAAAAGCTACGCCAGATCATATCAAGGGGTTTGAAAGCGCCGGGAGTTGAAAAGAAAAAAAGGGGAAGTGTAATGCCAACCACCGTCTGGTTGCGAGACCGGGTGGGGAGCTAATCTGGAATAAGGGGGATAGGGTTGTCTAGAGGAGTGTGATTGTGAATCAACATCTGAGCATTTTCGGGCGTAGAGGAAAATTCATGGGTGTTAAAAAGGTCACGGACTCTGGGGGCAAGCTGAAATGAGGGGTGAGATTCCCAAAATGGATTCGCGCCCAATAGGAAAAACAACCCTGCTGACGTTTAACTTATGAAAAAAAGCTAATGTACGAGAAAGGGTGCGGGGGGAGGGGTGCGGGGGGCGGGGGGTTCGCTGGGGTGGTGGGGCGAGGGGGGTGGTGAGATACAAAGCGGGAAAGGGTGCGGGGTGCGAGTGGTTTACCAGAGGTCAAGGAAAGGAAGAAAGGCAGAGGGTTCCAAAAAGAGCAAAACTTGTCAGGCTCGAAGGATTACGTGCAGGACTTCATGGAGAATGGGCGAGGGTACCGGGCGCCGAAAAGACGTTGAAAAAAAGCTGGCAGTCTCGAACCTAAACGGTTTCC
>Ga0179593_1515069_pt1 | contig 13839 bp, 10 predicted proteins | sample CZODoug2_1_08_16_FD_185931 | JGI IMG/M metagenome (GOLD analysis project Ga0179593, IMG submission 185931) | Vadose zone soil fungal communities from Angelo Coast Range Reserve, California, USA - CZODoug2_1_08_16fungal (PacBio error correction) | ecosystem: Environmental > Terrestrial > Soil >...
CCGGAAAGCCAAAGACACCGTTTATAGGATACTACCAAGGGAAAGGCTGAGGAAAAAACGATCAAAAGAGGTAACTCAGTAAGTCTCTCAGCAGGTACTTCCGGGTAGTATATGGGTGGGTTGGGTGCAGGGAATACGCGCGCTTGCCGGCTAAAAGTGAGAGACTCTGAAAATCGTCTCTTTGAATCATTCCGAAGAAGAGAAGTACACGAGTGGGGGGATCAACCACAACGTCGCTCATATCAATGCCTAATACGAGGAAAACAACTTCTCGGGGAATGCTATTAAAGTTTAAAAGAGAAGGAGGAAATCTGCTGGTAAAAATATCTGTCCGCCTACTTGGGAGCATGTTTCAAAAAAAGCAGAGGGGAAAATGGAAATTGGCAGCTTAGTCTTTGAGGTCGATAGACCAGTTCGAGAGTCCGAAGGGAAAAGTGACCGGGGAGCCCCAACGGTTGAACTTAACGCTCGCTTGGTCCAGAGGGAGGCGGGTCCAAGGCTCTAAGTCCCTGAGCGGGAAATCTCGAGGAGAGAAGGTGGTGAAAAAAAAGGGCCAGGGCGAGTACTATTGACATTGAAATCCTAGCTAAGGGAGGTCATTCCAGAAAAGCTTAGTCCTGAAATCTGCGAGGAATTCAGGGGTTAAGCGGGAAAGTAAGGCGAAGCCTCTAGACATGATCATGGGGGGACCGGAAAACCAGATGTTCGATGGCACGAACGATGATGAGGGGGGGGGCGCTTCAATCGAGTAAAGCATAAAAGGAGGTAATACTGAAATTTCCGCCTCTTCAAACTTACTAGTAGGTCGAATCTATAACATAGACGCATTAATCAAGAACCTGAGTAAAAAAAAGATCGATAGAATTGAGGGGGGGTTTTGTATTACACCCCCGAGTTCGTAGGAAACACTCGACTACGCTGAGAACCAAGTTCAGGCCGACGCTTAAGTGCACGCTGAGAGGGAGGGGCGAAAACCCTTCATCAGGCCGCCGTCTACTTGGACGCCATTGTGGTGTCTAACCGTGGAAGTTCTTCGAGTTTCGATTTTGTTCGGGGAGAGGGGGTTGATGGAAGATGGGGAAAGGAGGAAAATCTCCTTTCGTAAGCGGTCCACTCCGAAGTAGGGTTGTAAAGCCGGGAGAGGGCGATACTTTGAGGTCGAGCAAAAAAGGTAAAACGTTTGAGTCGGGAAAAGAGGACTCCGAGAGGGGCCACCAGAGGAAGAGAATTTCATCTCGAGGTAAGGCCCCTCGATGCACTTAGTAAAGTCATAGGGGCTCTGGATCCTAGAATTCGCGCGGAGAGGGACCACGCTAGAAAAAGGTGCAAGGGGGAAGGGGCTAGAAGAGAACACCACAGGAGGAGGATTAAAATAGAGACATTTTTTCAACAGACAAGAAGGAAAAGGGAAGACGATGAAGTTGTCAGGTCGTGGGAAGGAGGAGGCGTAAACGATGGGGAATCCATATCGTCCTTGGAGGACGGCGAACAGCGAGTATTTCCTACTAACAAAGAAATGACACTGATCAGGACCGATGGTGCTATTGAAAAGTCAAAGAGACCTTGTTCTCGACCACCGCTGCTTACAAGGACGAAGAGCTCTGACTTATAGAAGATAAGAAACGGGGAGTGGGGGAAAGAGAAACAGATATGGCTAGTTTACTCCAGGGGGTTCAGTCTGAAAGTCTTACCTGAACACTTGAAGCCCCAACGCATTGCACTCTGATCTAAGAAACTTGAAAGAGGCAGCCAGGAGAGTGTCAGTTTGGGCTGGCTCTAATCTTCCACCGGGTAATAGTGGGGTAGGCTGAGGGCCCCTGAAAAAGATCTTGTGCTCAATCGGGAGGGTTGTGAAATAGGGGCCCCTTCTCCACTTTCGTGATCGTGGATGGCCTAAGCTCAGTGTCGAGGGGCTTGATCAAAAGGCGACGGCGCGCTGTGAGGGGGACCGACTCCTTAGCGTCTCTCGAGGAGGCGGAAGAGGGTTATCGAAAGATGGAATCGAACACATCAATCGTATAGGGCATCTGCAATATTAAGGTATCGACGGAAAATGGTCTAATCGCCACTAATCAGAGAAAAGAAAGGCGGCGGGTTGATTCGGGAACGAAGCGGTAGGAAGGGAACCGCACTGCTAAAAAGATTTCAGACGCCATCAACGAACTTTGGAAGGAGGCTGGACAGACAATGCGGAAGGGATCGAGGAAATCCCAGGTCTCGCCACAAGTGGCCGCCGGGCAACTCCGGGATAAGCAAGAGAAAGGCCCAGCCAAAGAGTATTCCTCGGTCACTTTGGAGGGGAGTCGCAGGAGATCTGCCCTGACAGAGTCCGAGGCCACAAAAAACAAAGAAAACAAGCAGCATCGTTGTGGGGGGAAACTGGGCCCACTAGGTCGGACCGTCGTGAAAAAAAACTTTTCATCCCGAGCTGTAAAAGATGGCTTTGAAACCTTCGCCTCTATAGGAACTATAAAGGGGGTCGGTCAGGAATTGGGCTATCCGTGGTTGTTTATCCCAAGAAAGCAAGAAACCTATCGGCTTTCCCTTAAGCTTGAAATTTTGGTGGTACCAAGAGAAAAATAACTATAGGAAACGTGTTAAGTTTAAGGAGGCCGAGGCTGGGTCGGAACCTCAGATATTCTCTACACTTACGAACACCTGGGATCACGCACTCTTCTACTCCTTCTCGAGTGTTGATATGGTTCGAGCACTTTTAGGGAATCGATAAAAGTTATAACTTTAGAAGGGAAATTGCAGGGGAAACTCTGATGACAAGCAAGTCTTCTGGGCGCGCCTTCCTCTCTAGAAAAGGTCGAAAAAAAAAAAAAAAAAGTCGACTGTGCAGGGAAATAAGTTGCCTGTTGCGAGGGCGAAAGAACACGAGCGCGCCCGGGCTTCGACCTCCCCGCGGCAAATGGGGGCCTCTGGATCCTCACGAATCAGCGGGTTCCATGGGGGAAGAAAAGCTCTTCCCCTACGAGAGTGCGTTGCTGTCTCACTGCGAGGCGAAGTGGGGTCAGGGAAGGAGGGCTCCTTCAGAACTGAATATCTACAGTGTGAGGTGCTCACCCGGTAATCCTCTGCCATGGTCCTGATTGGATTAAAGAGGGGAGTTGATTGAAAGGGAAAAACGAGTGAATCTTGCCGCAAATGACCATGGGTTCGAAACGAATCTACCAAAGCGGCATGTCAAACAGAAATGTAAAAGGGGTAGTAAAGGGACCGCGCAACCTTGCTCGCGAAGCCTCAAGTTGTCTTATTCGTGAAGCCGCTAATCAGAGGGTTGGGAAAAATTGAGGGAAACGTTACACGACCAGAATTGTGGAAAAATAAGGCTTCAAGTTTTTTGGTGCGGGATTAGGTTGGTATGGGGGAAAAACTAGGAGCATTCTGGCCAGGGCGAGCTATTCAGAGCACTCATAGGGGAAGTGTCGGAGTTGAAACCAAGGAAAAACCGACTAAGTGAGCAGCAAGGAGGCCCTCTGTTGCCGCAAAAAGGATCGCTATGCTCGCGGATAACTGGAAAAAAAAATTTTAAGAGAGGAAGGGGGGACACCCGCAGAAAATTGATTTCGAGAAATGAGGTCCTCATAGCAAATCTCACAACAACTTAGGAGGGGAGGGAGGGACACTCAGGACAGCAATTGGGTGCGGCAAGGACAGTCACGCTTTTGCAATTGCCTTTTCGTCCGATCCGGAAAACGTAACTAGAGAGGATTTGCTGTACAAAATTAGAGGGCCAGCAAGAGTGCACAATCGGAAGCCTTGTGGGTAAAGAAAACAAAGAAAAAAAAAAAAAAAAACTGGAGATTAGAAAACTCATATCTCTGCGAAAGAAGCGCATATTCGAGAGATGAAAGGCCGGGCAATACCGCACAAAAGTTTTCGAAATGGAGTCGGACAGAATTCTGCACTTCGTGTCAATGGGGAGAGAATAGAAAGAGAGAGGGATTTCTCTGGGTCAAAGAGAGAAACAAAGAAGTCGGAGGGCAGGGTGTACAGTGGTGTTTCTCGGGTCTAAAAAGGAAAGAGAGGTATGCCCTTGGGGGGGAAAACGGGGCGTGGGGGAGATTCAAAAACCTGGCAATGGTATTCAAGATGAAAGAACCTGGGAAAAGAAGGCTGTAGGACCTAGAGAAGAAAAAGGAAAAATTCTCAGAGTCTTCTTATCAAATCTGGATAATGTAGATAGGGAGCGTTTTTCCCGGTTAATGTAGAAAAGGCGCAACCTCCCTGAGAAAAAAAAGACATGTGAGACGTCGGGGGCGATTAATGACCCTCGTGGGATAGGGAGGGGGAGGAGATAGCAGGCTCCCATCACTCGGGGAGGCGTATCGAGAAGAAACTGCGAAGGTTGGCTAAATAAGCGGAAAAGTCTGTAAGGAGGACCGAAGAGAACAAAAATCTTTCTGCTTCATTCGCGCTAACCGACTTCGACTGCATTTTCAGTTTCAGAGGTGACGGAATGGGGGAAGGGAAAGTAGAAAGAAGAAATGGTATATCTCAAAAAAAAAGAGACTAGAGAAAACAAAAGACGAAGACTGAAATTCTCGCAGCGTGGTTTTACTGAGGCTTATTCACAAAAGGGGGAGCTGAGGGGTCAGAGATGGGGGGTCTGGGGACGAAAAGACGGTCTTTCCTGAAGGGAGCAGAAGGAAAGATCGGAGTTCTCTGGTTATTTACAGAAATTTAGCTGAGCGGGCCGCCTGAGAAGCGGAGGAGGGGGTAAAAAAAAATTTACTCGAAGGAAGTAAAGGCGATTTAAAGAAAAAACGCTCGGTGCTATTCGACGCAGAGTTACGATCGGAAAGGTTCGATAGGGGGAGGAATCTGGAGGAAAAGAGGTTGGCCCGGGAGGAAAAAATGGAGTGTGGACAGATGGGGTCATCGTAGGCTTTCTGCAGGAAATCTTAAGCAGAGATGAATAGGGAAAAGGGACCGTTAAAAAAGAGTTGTCGATTTCTGGTTGTTAGGCGAGATATCAAGGGGGTGGGGGGGAGATACAAGTTGGGGTAGGGAAAAAAAGCAAAAGCATGAGAAGGGCAAAAGATCTTAATCTCTATCGGTCCTCATCTGGTTCTCCAGAGAAAGGGGGGGGAGACCGATGGAGTACTAGGGACAGGGTAAATGAGAGAGAGGGCGTTTCTCAAGTGGCAAGAAACCTGAGGAAGGATAGAGAGAGCTCAAGGAATTTTTTTTACCGGTAAGGAGGTATCTCGATACATTTAAGAGGTGCCGAAACTGAGGGATCCCGATTTGCAGATAAGAGAAGAGGTAGTAGGAAGATGCTATAGGGGGGTAGTCATCATCACTCGATGGCGCCTGTTCCTCCTTCAACGCGGAAGGAGGAGGCGTAAGGAGAGGGAAGGAAGAATAGGAAAAAAAAGAGAGATGAGCCAAGAGAAAAAAAAAAAAGAGGGCAGAATAGGGGGACTCCAACCAAAAGTTCTAGAATCCACCACGACGGGATGAGGCAAAAGAGGAAAGCAGGGCCAAAGAGAAAAGGGAAAGGAGATAGATAAGTTTGACGGAACAAAAGAACAAAGAAAGACATCTTCTCCGTAAGAATTGTTTGGCGCCCGTGGAAGTTTTCTCTAGGGGGAGAAGATCGGGGGAAGTGTAAGTGCAAGTAAAAAGTCGTACGGATGACTAAAGAGGGTCTGGAATGCCCACTCCGACCATTATTGGAAAGCCGGCGAGGTTTTGAAACGGGCGAGCAAACACGAGGGAGAGGTGGGGGGAAAAAACATGTCTTGAAAAAGAAGCAAAAAAAAGAGGGTCGATCATTTCACAGATCGAGTCGTGGGCCAATCCGTGCCTCGACGTTCCTCCACAGAAGGGGATTAAAAAGGAGGAGGGGTTCGGGGGAAACAACACGATAAAAGTCAGATTAGTCAGAAAAGTAAGTTTGGAGGGGGAAGGATCTCGAAAAACACGGAGGATGGAAGATAGAGATTGCATTTTTCACAGAACACGTATTGCCCTGGGAAGAAAGGTTTCAGTCGGGGGGGAAAACTAAGCAGCGGAGGCTTAATCCACCAGGTTCTTTTGAAGGAAGTGTCATCTGTACCTACGACCTCTAGATGAAACGAATCGAATGTTTGAAAGAAGCGAGACGCTTAAAACTCGAACAAAAGACTTACGGACCGCTTGCTCGACAAGCATTCGAAAAAGGCTCCGAGACGAGGGGAAAAGCTGGGGGATTTTTGGGACCGGGAAAGATATTAAAAAGTTCTCAACAGGAAAAAACGCCATTCTTTTTCCCGCTTACTCCAACCGCGCTCCCGCATTGCCCCTAAAACTCTAATAAAACGAAAAGTCTTCGCAAAAAGGGCCACTGGAAAGGCTGGGAAAAACTGCTTCAGCGTGAGGAGAAAAGGGGGGGGGGGGGACGTAGAGTGCGTTCTAGGGGACCCCTGGCGCTAAGATCTGTGAGCCGCGTAGTAGGAAGGGGGTTTTTAGTAACGGAGGGGGGGAAACTATAAATTGGTTGTGATCGTTGAGGGGGCCTGCCTCTCTTGGGTTTTACCCCAAAGAATGCGGGGGGGCGGGGAGAGGGAGAACTATTGGCGAATAAGTTAGGGGGGGGAGCAGGCGTAACAAAGAACTAATCTCTTAGCTTCGCCTCGTTATAAGACTAGGCAAGACGCCAGGGGGGGGGACAGAAGGAAATCTTCTTCTGAGCAAAACTCTGAAACTCGAGCGAGCCTCTCGTATGGTGCCGCTTGGGAAAGGAGAGGGCGAAGGTGGGGACGGGACTACTCGGGACCCGATATTTCAACTAATGCGAGCGATTTTAAAAACACAATTCTAATCTTAATCGCCAAGCCGGGGGTGGCGCCGCAACATTGGAGGCCCGAGATTCAAGATCTGAGTTGGAAGTAAAAGAGGGGGGCCGCAAGAATCGAAGCGAGCCGGAGCGCGCTAGTTCAACAGACATCGGCATAAAGAGGGGGTTCTTAAGAAGCGGGGGATCAGAGAAAAGTTGGTGCCCAAGAGAAGCATGCACATCGACACCACCGGCTAGCTCCTTTTGGCAACACGTTACCACTGAAGAGGGACCAGGAAAAAGAGAGTGGCCCCGAGAGACAGGACTGGCCAAGATTTACTAGGTCCTCGGATCGGCCCGATACTTTTGTTTAGAGGCGGGGGAAGGACGGGGGGGGATCCCCAGCAGTGTCATCTACTCTTCCTGTCCCGCGGAGGACTGGAAGGGAAGCGATGGGGGGGATAACTAAATAAGATAAACCAGAAGTAAAGTTAAAGGAAATCTTCGCGCGAGGATTAGGAAAAAAAAACGGGGGAAAAAGAGCCAATCAAACCGGTTTGAAACAAAAAAGGACAAATCTGCGCGACGGGACCATGCGTGGTCTTGTTGGAGGGGGGAAGAACGCGAACAGCTGGGAGGCGATAGTACTCGGGGGGCGAGACGGGTTCCATGGGACTCGGAAAGGTCCGCCACAAACGAGAATCGCGCGCCTGCGATCGAGGACCTACGTCGATTAGTGATACTGGGATAAAGGAAATGGGCGCGTGGTCTCAAGAACCACGGCGCGCTACCGTTCATGGTTCGAAAAGAGAAAAAGCGGGAATGGCAGGAGACACGACACAGGGCGATCCCAGAAGAGTTTGTCAATGAAGATGCCAAAAGAGACGGGCCGCTGGGGGACCTGGCGGCGCCTTCAAAATGGGTGTCTTAAGACGTTTCTCTTCACGTTTGAAACAGGGGTATACAGGGGGTGGCCCGAAGCTGGGAAAAAAAAATCAACGCGGTCCGAAAAGCATTTTCCCGGATTGGGAAAAAGATGGATTCAAAAGCGTTCACGCGTTATTGTATTCCAAAGAAATTTAAGCTAGAGAGACAATTTGAAACAGGCAGAAAGCTATTGGGAGTGCTGGTATTACTACGCGGAAAAAGGGGGGGGGACAAGCCTCTCAATTCCCTTTTGCTTATGCGTTCAAAGAAGTAAAAGTATAGTTTTTAAATGGACTCTAGAGGTTCACCTTTTTCCGCCCCGAACGAAAGGGCAAAGATGAAGGACTGAAAGCGGCTGAAGAAACGTTTTGTTGGGTGGCGGGAGTCGGAAGGGCAAAATAAGGCCGGCAATGGGAGAGGATGGTGCGGTCGCACCATGAAATCCGAAAAATATCGAAGTGGCGGGAACACATACTGGTGTCCGAGTAAGGGGGGAACTAAATCGGGAAAGAGGTCGAGGGGCTAGTGAGGTATCTCATTTGGGGGGGGGGAAAGAAAAGATGGGGAAAACCTTTGGAAGCCAGAAATGATCATTTTTGCCGTCAACCACTTGATGAATCTCGTGGCAGTCCGGCATAAGAGAGCAAAAAACGGAGGAAAGGAGAATGGGGAGGAACAGACCAGCAATGGGTTTCTTATTGCCACCTGACACTGATGGGGGGAAAGGAAGGTTAACGTCAGAGAGGAAATGATACTCCCGAATCTCAATCGTACTAAAAATGCATTCGTGCCACAATCGGTACGGAAGCTGTGGTAAAGGCAAACGAGAGGATAACGACACTGGTGCCATCATTCCATAATAAAATCAAGTCTCTGAGGTAGTAGTGGTAGCGACCTCAAAAGAAGAGCCAAAAAAAAAAAAGTTCTGAAGCCGTTATGTCGTCCCTAATGAACGGAGGGGCGGAGAGCTGAGAGAAGGGAAAAACGCGCTTTATTCAGTTTCAAGAAGGCGACAAAAAAGTTTGCGGTACAATGGCGGGATGAGCTAGAGCCTCCGAAAAAATCTCATTTAAAATGCCTGGATGAAAGAAGGGGGATACACTCCCCTGGCAATGAGGCGAAACGTGAACCTTCCCCAACTCATCCTTAATAGACTCCAAGGAGAATAATATTGAAATTATCATTTTTTTCTAAAAGGGCTTATTGAGGTGCCCAAGTTATTATAGTCTTCCATACGCCATAAACGCAGCAACTGATCGATACTGCCTGATTTCATATTCAAATTCTAAGGTACCAAGACTTTGATTTCGAGGAGGAAGCCGCGCCCGGAAGGGGGGTAGTCGTTCCTATCAGAGAATGGCCTTCAGCTGCGCGACTTCTAATGGAGGCGAAAAAGAGACAAAGAGCCAACTCATTTCCGGCGGAGAAAAGGATCTCTACTCGGGCCTATTCTTCATGCTGCTTCGCGCCTAAGGAGACCAAAGGGGAATTGGACTTGAATGGCGAAAGGCGCGTCGGCTCTCTTATCGACCTACAATCTCGAAGTAGGCCACAAAAAAAAGAGGGAAAGGGGACATAGTGTTGGAAAATTTCAAGGGGGCGGCAGATGTAGCATTATCTGGTGCTTGGAAGAAAGAACGCTAGTGGCCGAAAACTGTTAACGAGGAGGAGGATCGGAAGTGAGGAAATTAAAATTATACAACGCCGCAAAAAGGGACAGGCGGGTCTGCTGATCAACCAAAGGCTCAATATCAAAGAGGGGCCGAACCACGTATCGGGGCAGGGAAAAAGGGGTAAAATCTTCCCTTATTAACCTCCGGGTAGGCAAAAAAGGAAGAGGGACAGGGGGGAAATCCGAAGAAATTGTTTCAGAACAGGATCGAAGAAGGGCCGATTTTGATCTTATTTGAGCGGGGAAGTAAAAAGCCGTCGCCAGTTGACCTAGAAGTAGCATTTCTTTGGGGGGAACTTACTCTCGCACGTGGACCAGGAGGCAAAGAGGCGTGCAAAAAAGCTCTCGAAGGCCCTCATCTTAATCGGCGTCGCCTCAGTTATCAAAAAACATAAAAATTCTGGGTGGGGGGAGGGGGAAAAAATGAAAATATAGGCGAAATATAACACGATACCTCGTATGACTTAAAGGGAGACTGACGGAAAAAGCAAAGCGAAGCGAGAAAAGGAAAGAATGTGGAAGAACGCCGGTGGCAAGATAGAGATGATGCTGGTTATCTGCTCTCGGGAGAAAGGCGGTCAGCAAGAAGAGCTGTTTCGGATTAGCGACGAGTCGTCTGTTAATCGGAGAACAGAGCGCCGTCAAGGGGGAAACGAGGCGGGCAAATCCACTATCAGAAAGCACTTTGTTGTAGGGGGAGGGGGCCAACACACAAGACAGGGGAAAAAACGATGAGCACAAGTCCTCAAAAAAAACACATTTGCCTAACCTCGACTTGACCTAGATCAGAGGGAGTCCAGAGGGAAAAAGGATCACAACGTGGAAACATGGTGGGGCTAGGAAAAGTCTGAGTCGAGTTGCCAGAAAGGATCGCTGGTTTTATTTAGCCCGTCACAGAATGACGTCAGAGCGGTGGGAGCAAGAGCGTCAAAGACCAGTAGGTTACATCAAAGAGTCAGTGGTTGAAGTCGAATGTCGAGCCACTTAAGCAGCTGGTGTTCAGTTTTGTCGAGAGGGGAGGGAGGAAAAAACCATCGGCTCAAAGTTTTCAAAGGGGCCCTCTCGATGTCGGCCGTCCTCCACAGTGAGCTGGATTCCCAGAGTCGCGTCGTCGGACGACCACGCGAGAAGTTCCAGCGTCGGGAAGATAACTTGGAAGGGGCTAAGCAGGAAACAACAAAAGAGATTAAAAATGACAAAAAAAAAAGGGAAAGGTTTCAAACAACGTAATTCACCAAAAACAGCTTAATTTTCCTCTCGTGTCCGCTAACCTCTAAGGGGAAGAGAAAAGAGGGGGGGAGCCGGCCGAAGTATCGGTCGGCGCTAAGAAGAGAAGTCTCGGGGAACCTTGTGGAGATCTACCTCTATACTTCCTCCCTGGGGGATAGAAAAGGGGGACCAAGGAATCGAAGAAAATCTAAAGGGGACAGGGAACTCAGGGAATGCTGGTTTAGGGTTCGCTACTAACATGTCGCTAGTTTCTTAGAAGAAACCCGGAAAATCCACCCACGAGATCACGAATCCAACACGAATTGAACAAAAATAACCACGGCTTTCACCAAAAAAGGGGAAAAATCGAGGACAGGATGAAGTGGTGCGGACGAAATCTTCCACAGATTGCCGGCGCGTGCAAGTAAGAGACCGAGGTGACTGTCCGATGTTGGAGGAAGAAGGACCCACAAAACAGATTTCTTTAAGTCGTTGTGATGGACTTACCGAGGGTGGGGGGGTCCTCAGAGGAATCGCAGATCACTATTATCCAGAGAGGAACTTTAGGGGAGACCGAGAGTGTCGGCCTGCTGGAGTATCGCCTGAGCCGTCGAAGACATCATAATCGGATAACATCTGGAGAGAAATTAAAATGATTGGGTCGGTAGCGCAGGCCATTAAGAGACGTTCAAAACTATTGAAGAGAGAGGTGATGGGAAAAGAGTGCTTCTCTATATTTCGACCGGCTCTACTAAAGTCAGCGGGGGAGGGGAAGGGCGCAAGGAGCTTGGTGAGCTGCAGGTAAACCAGGATGCAGCCGAGGAGCGATATTCTCTCAAGGGCATTCTAATAAGGGAGGGAAAAAGCTGTAGAACACTTATCAAAAGGGCTCTCAGGGCGAGCGGCAAATAGGTCTTCCTCCTTTCATTGTCAAGATAGGCGGAAAGCTGCTCCGGCTGAGGACCGCAAAAAAGCAATCAATGCAAAACATTCCACAACAAAAAACACTCTCTTCCAGTGGCAACTGGTTAAAGGCTTGCGAGGGATCGGGAAATTATCGCTTAGTCGCGAGAGTGAAGCCTAGGGGGGACGCGGCCAGAATCTTCCCCGAACTTGGGAGGGGAAGCTCGGGAATGGAGGAAGCGATTGGGTTGTATGAACACGTCAAAGTCAGCTACGTCCTGTCCCTTAGGGCAAAGGGAGGGAAAGAGCGGGGTGTATAACGCGCACTAAGAGTTGAAGGCAAAGAAAAAGGCGCTCTTCTTTAAAAACCGCACCATATAAGCGAGAAATCATGACTAAAGGGGATAAAACAACACCGCGACAGCGCAAAAACCGCCAGGAGAGTGGGTTGTGGGGTTGGATCCAAGGGAGCTTTGCTTCAATAACAGTTATCGCCCTGCTACGTTTCCCTGGCACATTCTCCAGGGACCCTCGGGAACAGCTGAAAGCGCCGGAGCTCGCAGGAGCCTGCAGCAGCGTCGGAGTCTAGCTGAAAACGCCGAAGTACAGCCGATTTTGAGATGAGAAGAAAAGCGCAAGAGGGGGCGCGCAAACCCGCTGCTTCAATGGGAGCGGCTAAAAACAAGAGAAAGGGAAAAGGAAGGAATCAGCTTCCCTACTTGCGATAGTCGTTTTTCGGCTTTTCACTGGATAGGGGAGTCGGAAGCGGAGTGCCGACGGGAAGGAAACCAGGGGGAAAACGACGAAAATATCTACATTAGAACCCGATTTGAGCTGAAATAGAAATGGTAATGGGGTAAAGAGAATTCCGCTGCGGAAGTTCTGGCTAAGTCATCCCTATAGGGAGGCTAGAATACCGAAATCTTCGATGGTTCATCAGGTAAACAGTTAGGTTTTAGCGACAAAAAACCTTGATCCTAAACTCATCTCCCTGGAAAAAAACATTTTACGTCGGGCGAGACGCGTGGGGGGTTCAGATAAGAGATGGAGTTTGACCTACTCGAGAAGGAAAAAAAGCATTCGAACGTGGGGGGGTTTTGGGGGGGTGGGCGGTCTTAGTATTTAAATCGGTAAAAAATCCGAAGCTTCGAGGATTCGGGAGGAGAGTCATCGGGGGGGAGGGCTGAGTGAAGGAGGATTTAAACATCCTTTTCCCTTGTCACGATTGGGGAAGAATGAAAAAGGGGGGGAAATATGGATGAGCATATATTTGGCGACAAAGGGGAAGGTTTGAAAACGGACAAATAGAACACATTTCAGTGAAATCGTTGGGGGGGGGGACCCGTGAAAGCACAAGGGAGGGGGAGATCGGAAGGAAAGGACAGCATATCGATCTCACAACAAAGTTGAGAAAAGACAGAAAACGTGACGGACGGGAACTAAAATGGTTGGGTGAGAAGAACATGTCACGCATTGGGTCCAGTCGACCGTCATCCTCCAAATCTATACGACTCTAAGTCTGGGGAAGAGGAGTGTGCTCGCGGTTCACGGGTCGGGACGGTTTACGCCGACTTACACTATATAGTATCCCTCTGCATTAGGAGAACAAAAGGACTCAGGCGAAGTCTATGGAATTAAGACAACGAGCATCCAAATAAACGTTCTGACTAAGGGAATGGAAAGAAGGACCAGTCAGTGGAAGATCACGATATGCAAAGAAAACTATCATGGATTCGGTCAACGTAAAAAATGGCGGGGTGGACAGGGGGGAGGAGGGTCACCCGCCGTCCATCGCAGTTCGCCTGGTGGGAACCGCGATGGGGGATAGTCACGACCCGGACCCACGGGAGGAAGGGAAAAGAGGACCAGTTTGACCTAAAGAATTAAGGCGTAAGCCAGGAAATCGGGATTGCGTCTCTAGGAATTGGAGAACATCGTCAATGGATATGAGGCAACGGTTAAACCTTCTTCCACCTGCAGGATAATCTAAGAGAAGGGAACACGAGATTCCACGTTAATATTCATAATGAACTCGTGTAGACGTTTCGTAAAGATCTCCGCCATCGGCACGGGGAGGGATCATAGCTGAACGAAACTGCGACGAGAGGGAGGGGATGGGCACAACTCAATTCCCTTCTTTAACTGATTCGACGGGGCGCGAGGGGGGGCCGACGAGGCGAAGCTTGAAGTCAGGGAGGGTCAGCTTGTACGTAATTTCTAATTTACCCTGCGACCCGTCCTCTTTTAGCTCAAGAGAAGAGGGGTAGGCCACATCAAAATCGTGGCATAAAGGACAGGCGTGTTTTACTTGTTTATTCACCTGTTTGCGCCGATGTAGAGAGGAAGGTTCGGGGGGGAA
>Ga0179593_1519476_pt1 | contig 13838 bp, 17 predicted proteins | sample CZODoug2_1_08_16_FD_185931 | JGI IMG/M metagenome (GOLD analysis project Ga0179593, IMG submission 185931) | Vadose zone soil fungal communities from Angelo Coast Range Reserve, California, USA - CZODoug2_1_08_16fungal (PacBio error correction) | ecosystem: Environmental > Terrestrial > Soil >...
TTGGAATAATGATTTTGATTGAGATGAGAGAGTTTGCAGAACTCAGTCTCTCCACCATTGGGAGGGAGGCGGGGCTGAAGAGGAGAAAGTGGACGAAGTCTGAGGTGAGAAAAGGGAAAAAAACAAGCTTTGACTTGAAGAAATCATAACCAATTCGGGGGGGGGGGAAGCGTTACTGGAAACAGCAAGGAGTTGGGGGAGAAGGTGGGGGGCAGGAACGTTGAAAAAAGGGGAAATCGTGAGACTGGGAAAATTAAGAAATCAAGATGAAAATTCAAGGAAAAGGGGATACACTGAAAGTGAAGAATCGGGTGATAAATACACGTCGGGCTGGAAAAACCCCTCACGACCTTCCAGGGAGGAGAGAACATACTGGTTTGCAACGAATTAAAACTTACCAGGAAAGAAGGGGGACTAGAAAGTTTGTAGCTGGCAAAGGGAAACGAGAGGTCCGAAAGGGAATGGGTAAGGGAAGATAAGGAACAAGGTACGGCGAAGAATGTACGGTTGAGCGGAATTAGAAAAATGACCGGGTCAAAACCACTCGCTGGTCTTCAACAAAGATCGAAATTGTGGGAGATGTGACGAGGGGCTTTGCTGGCTCAATTACCAAAACTCGCTTGCTAATCCTTTTTGGGGGAAGAGGAGGGGGGAAGAGCGACTAACGAGAAAGTGGGGCAAGTCAATATAGGAAAGGGGGGGCCGCTGCAATCATACTTTCAGCATATTGATGAGAGTGAGAAGGAGAGGAAAACGCAAGGAAGGGGGAGCTGAATAGCTAGAAAACCGCAATGTAGTTGCACCCTTGAGACGCCGCATAACCATACTCCATCATATCTTAGGGTAGAATATTAGGGATGAATGGAAAAGTCTGGAGACGGTAATCTAAGAAAAAATAGGATAAAGGGTCTCGTGCAACCACAAGAAGGGAGGGGAAAAAGGAAGAGTAGGGGAAAGATCGGCCTCTGCTTCTCAAGTCACTGTTTCGGGAAACGGAAGTCTAAAAGAAGAAAAGGAGAGGAATTGTTGGGCAGAAACGCAGAGATTTGGAACGAGGGGAGAAGACAGGGGTCTGGCTGTATCCTTGGGGGTGATAGAAATCAAGTAGTGAGGGTGTAAGGGGCGCTAGGTGGGTAAGAACTTCATGCATGACAAACTCTGGAGGGGCTCGGCAAGTTCAAGGTAAATTGCCCTTACAATCTCGTGGGAGATCTCAGAAGAAAAATTTAAAAATGGGGGGGGGGGGGGGGGGGGGGAGACAGCAAGTTCTAGTATTGTCAGTGAAGAAAAACACGAAAAAATTGGGAAAGGCGCCCACAAGTAAGCGTATAACCAGAAAAAACTGAAGTGTGGGTTGGGACCGACGGGTTCAACAGGCTTTTTTCGCAAATCTCTACCTATTCCTCTATTGCAGAAAACGTCTAATTAGGGACATACGAATACCGGGAAACTTTAAGGAAAGATAAGTTGGAACGTTGTGCCATCCAACTCACTTAAAAAGAAAATTAAAGAGGATGCTGTGCCTCACTAAGAGAAATGATGTTGAAAAAATTTTTTCTGATACTTCGGAAGGTGGAGGGGTTTTTTTTCAAGGCACCGAAAGATATGCACATTCCAGGTACCTTCTGAGAAAAAAGCTGATCGCTCTTCTGTCACTGTGCCCGAAATTAAACGATTCAGGCATGAACGACCGAGAGAAGACTCACCACTCAGAAGATTAGGTGAACGCGCCGGGGGGTTCAAAACTGCAAATAAAAGAAACTTTTCTGGGTCTGAGTTCGGCCACAAGCAAATGGGATATGGGAAAAAAGCCAGGATCCTGAGGGGGGCAGGTCAAAAGGGTAAAGCTTCAGCGAATAAATCAAAAGCACTGGTGCTAAGAGGGTAGTCGAACGTGGAGTTCAAAGTCGTACTTGAAAAGGGGGGAGCTAGACCGCGTACAAGAAGGGACGGAGGCTTAGGGAAACAAACAACGGGAGACTTTCTCATATACTGAAAATCCAGTATAATATGAACGGCAGTGTAAAAAGGGAGGTATGAAAGACATCTGGGGAAGAATTTTCCGGAGTGGGCGTATGTTGAGAGTTTTATTGTTTTTTGATTCGAAGATACTGAAGAAGAGGGCGGGTAAGAAAATCCCAGGACAAAAGCCATAAACCCGACAAAAACCAATTTTGGAGAGCGGGTACTGGAAAACGGGATACTGTAGCAAGAACGGATTGGGGGGTCATTTACAGCAATATGGTGTCACGAGAATCGTAAAATATTCAAGACTAGTTCGGGAAGGAAAGCAAGTAAGGCTTATGGCCAACTTCTACAAAGTACGTGGCTTGGAGAAAAATTGGGTAGGACGCCCAAAAACTAGAAGGAAGCAAATTGCCCCGTCACCATCCGGTCTTCGTCGCGAAAGATCGTGGGAAGGTAGGGCGGGTAGGATTGGTTTACAAGGAGAGATCAGGGGATAAAAAAAACGAAAAATTTGGGGGGGGAAAAGTCTCCTGCATCGATGGGATAGGGGCCCCATTTGACAAGAAAAAAAAAAGGGGGTAAGCCAACTAAATCGGGGGGGGAACGGGGGGGGGAAAGTGTACGCAAAGATTAGCAAGATGAGGGAATAAAAAAGGAAGGCACTGGGGGAGTGGCGCTTAGGGACATTGAGAGTAAAGGGGGCTAAATCAAGGGATCGCGGCGGTGTGGACGGTTTAGTGGAGGAAAACAATTACGTCTTTGTGATAATTGCCGGGGGAGTTTCTGGGGTGGAAAATTGGTAAGAAAACGTCTAGGGAATAAAAGTGATTCTCCTTAGAGAAAAGATCGGGGAACTTGTGTAATTGGTGGGTAATACGTACCAAGGTGTAGGTGAACTATGAGGGGTTGCTGATCTCCGCCGTTGGCACGGATGGATGGAGATCGGGGTCCCGGGGAGAGGGAAGGCTCAGGCGGGGGAGGCGCCTCATCTATAACGGAGAATTGTGCCGCATGGGGGAAGGGGGTGCAAACCTGGAATAAGGAGAGAGGTAGAGCAGGAAACGAAAGGGTGGCCCAGCGGGGAGTGGTGAGGGGGTGTTTTTGTCGCTGGTTTAAGACATGCATTGGAGCAGTTACTTTGGGGCTAAAGAGACCACCAAGGACACAATTGTAAACTTGATGAGGGTAGAACGGAGGGTAACTGGGGGCCTGGGTCTGGACGAATTCATAAAGGGGAGCGTAAGTCCACGGATCATATTCGTGGCCACTGCACCGAGGGGGCAACGGACGGATCGGAAGTCAGATGATGGTGGGGGGGGGAAGAGTGAGTCTAGGCGAAAGGGGAAAAAAAAACGGGCTCTTCCAAGGGGACTTGGCCAACGAAAAAAAAAAAAACTGGGGTGGGTTGTGGGGAAGGGGTATGCGAAAATCTGTCAATCCCTCTTGACCGGGCATGGAAGCTGCGAGCAAATGTTCAAAAAGGAGGGGGAATTAATCCGTTCTTTGCAATGTGTTAACGTGCTTATAATCAAAAGAAGGATAAGAGGTTAGTGAAGGCACTAATGAGAAAAAATGACAAGACGAGGAGGGAGCAGGAGGTAGCTAAAGGGAGGAACTCACCGATTGACTGGACTGCGAATCGGTAAGAAAGAAAAAAGAACTGGAAAACTGGAGGGGATGCGGGGGGGGGTTATAGGAGATCGGAACAACAAACGGGAGTATGAGAGAAGAGATGTTCCGTGAAAGTGCATAGGAGTTTCGAGGGTCGTTCACTGTGGGTGTAGCACGGAAACGATTTGAAGCAATTTAAAGCGGGAAGGAAGCAGCGTTAAGGAGTAGACGTTGAAAAGTCATGAGGGGAAGTCGGTTACTTCCCTAAGGTCGTTGATAGGGAAGACAGCAGAGTTTAATAAAGCAATAATCAGAAGGAAAGAAGAGTAACCGCGGGAGAAACTTGCTAGAGCAACAGGGGGTAAGGAAGGCCGCTGTCAAAAGGGGGGGAAAGAGGGGAATTCCGCCCCACAAAAACACGTTTTTTAGGGAGGGAAAGTAGGAGTGGAAGCCGGGGAACAATTGAGAGCACTAAGAAGTCACAAAAAAGAATCCCGGAAGAGCATGTGCGCCTGGGAACACACGATTAGGGGCAGGGGTGCAAAAAGGAAAAAAAAACAAGGCTGAGAGGCATCGACTTCTGTAATCGATCTGCTTTGAACCGGGCTGGGGAAAGTGAAACAAAAGGAATAACCTGTTCCAAAACTAGGAGAGGAAGGGTAATAAATAATGGTGACAGGTGGTGCTATAAGTGGTAAGGAGGTGACTGAAAAGGGGATGCGAAATTAGAGAGGGATAATGTCTACCAAAAAACCAGTGGCGGACACGTCCGTAAAAAATGAAATGGGCTGGATACGTATAGTGCTGCCAGTCGGCCGCTGGTCCAGAAGAGGGAGGCAAGAAACAGGCTGCCGGAAGCAGAAGATCTCTGAAAAAACACAGGGGTGGGGGGTGAAGTCAAGCAGAATGTCAAGCTAGTCAATCGTTCGAGGGAGAGTGGTCAGGCATAGGATCGCCCCCCAGCATTAAAGCAAGAAGGGAAATGGGGCAGAAAGGAAAGGGAAGGTGGTGGGAGGGGACAATGCACGTCCGCGGCGCAAAGGATGCACAGAAAAATCGCCCAGGGGGGGGTATACCGGAGGGGGGGGACACGTAGCAAGATATAGAGTGGACATAACATAGGACGGTTTCCCCAATAGAGTCTTCCGGGCGTTGGGAGGGAGGGAAAAGCTGGCTTGGGACAGAGTGCGGACGGGGGGGGGGCGCTTGTCACTGCGGAAGAGAAATAAAGCAAAAGAGAGAAGGCAAACAGGGACCCCATGGGTACAAAACTGAAAAGGCATCTGTGTCCTCGAAACCGATTGGGGCAGGGGGGAGGGGGTCAACGGGGAAGAGTGCAAGGTAATGGCAGGGGGAGAAAGGGTTGTGGATAAGGAATGCCACATACGCAGTGAAGAGAATTTGGGAGAATAGCAGAGGAGCAGGGAACAGATAGGGAGGACCAGACGGAGGTAAGAAGCAAATTGACTGTAACCTAAGAAAATCATAGGTTTATACCCAAGGATTGGTTGGGATAAGTTTATTGCAACTCAACAATCATTCGTTGGGTCTGTTAGGCGGGGAGAAAGAGACTGGGGGGTGGGGGGGCTTGAAGCGTGCTCACCCCGTATTAGAGAGCGGGTAACAAAAGGAACATCATGAAAAAGAAGAAGGGGTTACTCACTACACCGCACATCTGCACTCTTGAGACAGGAATCCTGGTAGAATCAGCGGACAAGGGAAAGAATGCCATTGACTACTCCTCTACAGCTCGTAGCTAAAGACTGGAAAGCTACAGTGATGGTAAAACATCATAGATTTGATGAGAATAGCGGGGGCAGGGGGGGGAGATGCTTTTAGAATTAACTACGGAGGGGGACGAGCCGTCTAGCCCGGACTTGGGAGGTGAAGTGCCTGAAGGGAGTGGAAGTCCGAAGAATCGTTTTTCCGGCCAGGGCAGCCAATCGTGGGGGATAAGGAGCGGGGCAAACAAAATGGGGGGGGAAAAGATTGGGCTGCCTTTAGATCTCGTGATGGTGACCCCAACCGCGAGTGGGAGGGCCGTGAAGAGCACTGGTCCTGACAGAAATCCTGGGGGTCTTCTTGGTCCCAGGGCCCAAAGATGTCAAAGCGGGTTGTCCAAAAGGGCTTTTGAGCGCCAAGTCGGGGCAAAAAAAGCAGCCAAGATTGAAAGGAAAGAAGGCACCAGGACCGTTGGACGAAATAAAAAAAAAATCACTTGTGGAAAGAGGGTGGGTAATCGGGGGGGGACTGTGAAATAGATCTCTTCCAAGGGTTGGTAGGGAAGCATGAAGGGGGAACATGATTCATCAATAAGGAGGAGGACCATGGTTCCACTCGTCGTGGCGGCAAAAAGAAGCGGTAGGTATTCCATGGGGGCCTGTGATAGGTGGGTAATATTTCTTGATCCTTGGCTTAAAAGAAAAATACGCACTGGAGGTAGCTAAGTTGAAAGAAACCGCGCGTCAACGGGGGAAAAAAAAATCTGCTTCAGGGGGGTGGCCTCATCGAGGGCAGCTATTGGGAGGATATGACAGACTTCCAAAAAGGAAAAGAAAACGGGGAGAAAAATTAAGATATAGAACCCATACGAGGTCAAAGTTGAAAAAACAAAGTTGAACCAGAATCAAGCATGGGGAAAGTTCTAGTTAGGAGGGCTTGAAACGGGCTAACGACGAGATAAAGGAAACTAGGCATTATAACAAAGGAGTAGAGTATGAAAAGGAGCTTGAAATTGTTCACGCAGGATTGCGTACAATCCACGTTGAACGGTTAGGGTCCTAAGCGTATTAGCCATTTATCGCAAATCCGAACTAACGACATGGGGAATTCCGATGGTGTGCGTAGTCTATCAAAGGTAGAAGAGGACCGCCGGCAGGGCCTGGGGTTCCTGAGTCTCAGCTATAGAAGGGAGTGAATCATCCCAGAACATTAAAGGGAGACAGCGCAATCATCATCTATTATGCCCAGGTAAGAGGCTGCCATAGCGGGTGAAGATGCGCATCTAAATAGTTCAGGTAGGAAGGAAAAGAAGGATAGGTGGTCAAACCCGAATTACTAAAAAAGGGCAACTCAAAGAGAAGGGTCCAACTTGCATGTCTACGGAGGGGGGGAGAACCTAGAGTCACATATTGTTGAAAAGGAGGGGGCTATTAAATTGATGCCAACCGGAGACGGCGTAATTAATAACTGACCCAAAAAAGGATAGAGAGGCACATCTAAAGCACAAGCATACATTCGAAGAACGAAGGGACGAAGGGAAGGGGCACACTTTATTAAACGTCTGTAAAAGGTGGGTGGGGGGTTGGGGGGGAAATCCCAGTTGGGAAAGGAAAATCAAAGGTGAGCCTACACTGTTGAATAGCGGTGGCTGGGGGGGGAAAATGAAATATACGATGACTTCCCGGACAACGTTGAGAAATCTAATAGAAAAACTCCGATGGGCATCTAATTAAGAAGAGGAAAAGACCCAAAGTTTGGGGGAAGGAATTTAGTCTCAAGCAAGCTTCGAAAAGGACATAAAAATCTTCGTCAGGGAAAAGGGGGAGAAGCGAGAGAGTAACACCGTACTTGTTTCTATCAGGGTTGCTAGTCGGAGACGGATACATAATGTTACTGAGGAAAGCCCCTCCTATATTACAAGAAGGGGGGGACTCCCCGCATACAAAGGATGACGTATCCACAGAGGTGTGGGGATGGCGCGAGCTGAGCCAGGGAGAAATGTACATTAAGTTCGGTCGTATGAGAACGCTAGGTGATACGGACCGTGGTCCGTGTAGGGTGAGGGTTTTGCGTTGGGGGGAGATTTTTGGGGAAGGGATGGGGGAGTCGGAAAAATCGGAAGATTGAGTTTAAAGATTGGGGACGACCAAATCCATGCAGGAGGGAAAACAGAAACAAAGCATGAGGTGGATCATGATGGACCAGGAAACGTGCGGTACAACTAACGGTACCAATCCTTATTTCGGGGGTAAAAGAGAAGGGGGACGCAAGGATGGTTAAGAGAAAGGCGACCAGGAAAGGCTGAAGAAGTTCTCCAAAGAGATAATTTTAGGTTTAGTCAAAATATACCTTGTAAAGAAAGCGTAACGGACGTTGGGATAAAAAGCAGAACTACAAAGGGCTGGCACCTTGAAATCCGGTCTTCGTCGAAAATAAAGAAGGGGGTAACTTTATGGAAATGTAATGGTGATAACGGGAAAAAGTGTCTGCTCTGTTCACGGAAGTGAAAAATAAAACACGCTCAGCGATGGTAGGAACAGCCTCCAATTTTGAAAACGCCACGCGGTATAAGTCTACGCTGTTAACCCAGGGTGCACGGGGGGAAAAACCGATCAAGACATAGAGACAAAAAAGGCAGAGAAAGGGAGTCCTTTCTGTGCGGTTCGAGGGGCGTAGGAAGCGTATATGGGAAAGGAAGCCGGTTTGAAGGATAAGTCAAGTTAAGTTGCGTCCTAAGGGAGTGGGGGAAGGGGAGGTGACATCCCTTCAACCCTACAGTAAAAGTCCCTACGGACATTTTGCTAAAGAGTGAATAAGTGTTGCTAAGACCAAAGTTCTTTAATAGGGCAATGCGCCGCGGCGGGGCGATTCACCGCGCAATCAGCAAATAGTAGAGTCAAGAAGATCGGAGAAAGAGACTTACGAAATTGGCGGGGGTGGGCACGTATACATTCAAGACAAAGGAAAGAGAGAGGAGATAATGGCGATCCAAAATAGGTGCAAACCAGGGGAACAAAAGGGTGAAACTCTGCTTGGTGGGGCGAAAACGGATGTAAACTGTTCAAACTGTTACACAGACCGGTGTCTGAAGAGAAGCTAAATGGAAGATGTGGGTCGGTGGTCAAACGGTCAAAAAACGGGAACGACAGTATCCGGAGTCGGGGTTGGGGGGAAAAATGGTCACGAGCCGGAAGTAACCGCCGCAAGAGATGGACCGGCACCCAGCAAAAAAAGGTGGGTTCAGGGGGCAGAAACTTCGCCTCGGTCCGTCACTGGGGACGCAGAGTTAATGCATTACATGTGCACGAACAAAAAAAAATTAAAAAGAAAAAAAAAGAAAAAAAAACTGGGACGAATTTTTAGAGATTGGAGAGAATATGGAAGGAGGGAGGGATATGAAACGGTTATCAAAGTTTTTAAAAGACTTTAAAAGTGAAGTAAAGAAGTAAACGAATGATGGAGTAGTCAAAAGGATAGCTCGATTCTGAAAGCTCCGTGAGTTTCCATACAGGAGGGAGATGCAGGGCTACCGACAACCTCTAGGGACATTGGAAAATGGTTGGCAAATTTCGCATCAGAAAAAAAAAAAAGGGGGGGAAAAGGAATGCTAAACCGGGGAAAGGAAAATCGCCGTGGGGGTCTGTTTTGAAGGCTAGCACGAATGATGAATCCAATGAAAGAGGCTCCAGAGTATTCATCCCAAGAGGTGTGAAGCAGTCGTAATTCTGGAAGTTGGACTTAAGACCTCAGTCGAAGGCTGATAAGGCGCAGAAAGAACGGTTATAAAGGAAGGAAAATTGTGGGCGGGGAGATGTTGACCCATTTTCAGCCCTGTTTGTGGAGACAGGTAAGGCCTCCAAGGTGACGAAAACATTTTGGGAGGGGCAATGAGTAACGCACACGGAGCCGTCAAAGGGGGAACCGACTTATGGTACGTTTTGAGGGTAATTCGGGGGTTAGAAGGAGTTCCGCAGCTGTCAAAACAATTCCGAGACCTATCACTGCGAAGTGCCTTGATATTATTTAAAACAAAGACGCGTGCCACTAACCTCGCCACAATTCCGTAGAGGGATGCCTGCTTAAAGGCATGGTCGAAGGGAAAAGATGACATCCGTAGAGGCAGGGATATTGGTGGGGTGGGGGGCGAAAGAACTTCAAGTATAAGGAACGGGCCAATGAAAAGGCAGTAGTGATACATCAAAGGCGAAAAATTGAAAAATCGCGTCCGATCGAAGTGGAAGGAGCTGCAAAATCGCGCGGGAAGGAGGATCAACATCACTAAAGGGGACCTGACTCAGATCAATACGATTCAACCGTTTTGTAAAAGGACACATTATAGGCGGGGTCGAAAATACGGTACGCAACAGGCGTTCAGGTGCTGTCAATACAACAGCACTCTACAAAAAAAAAGTGCCACAGATTAGTAAAAATAAAAATGAAGAAAGTGATTACATTACTCTTCTGGGGGAGCAGCGCCACCAGCCCATACACGAGGACAATTCCGGGTATAATCAATCGGATTTGGAGAGGCGCAAAAAAAGGGGAAACAGAGCTTCCTAAAAAAGCGGCGGTTCACGTTAGGATGGGGGGCCCTACCTCCGGCTGCAGTGGTATTGGTAATAAAATTCTGGAGTGTAATCATAGGCGAAGACCCCCAATGGTCCCGTTTACCAACTCTAGGGGAGGAAGAAACTGATTGGGGGTGGCGGGGGCAAGGGAGTCTGGGTTTAGTCCTGGAAGAAGAAAAGAAGGGGTAGACAAAGGGGTCCATGAAATAGGGGGGTTGCCATCAGAGTTCCGGACAAGGGGGTGTGAAGGAAGAGACGGGGGGACCGTAGTCCGTACTTTCACCCTGAACAATAAAAATAAGTTGCTGTTACCAGGGAGGTTGGCTTCCGTTATAGGGTCAGTAAAGCAGAAGGATTGATCGGGTCGGGGGGGTCGATTGTTGAGAACACGTCTCACCCAACTTATTTAGAAGAAGAAAAGCACAATCAATCACGCAACGTACCTAAAAATACCTTGGGGGAGATAAAGGGAAGAAGAGAAGACGAAAAGTCATATTCTTAAATGTCTATCAATCAAAAAGCTCTCAATCCGGTTTTAGGGGCTAAAGAGGGGGACGGCAAGGGTATGACTTTGATGAAGGGAACAGACTTTTTTGGCGGAACTCAAGAACAAGGGGGGGGGGGGATCGAGGAGAAGGGATGACTCCAGCCGGATGAAAAGAAATTTGGAAAGCAGTTGAGGCCGCCATCAAAGGTAACCTGGAAGTTAGTGGCTTGAACAGACGGAAAGACTGTCCACAAACACAAAACTCGAGGGTCTATGATTAAGCGGCTTGTTGTCGAAAAAAAAAAGGTATGCTAATCTAAAGCGGCTTCAATACAGAGGTGAAGCGCCTTCATTCAAGATCTTGGATGCTCCCAGGAGGGGGGCAGCACAAACCAATAAAACAAGGGAATTCCGGACCGAGGAAGCAGTGTGCAAGAGGTCACTTAGTGCAAAAAAGGAGAAAACCGGGTATGGGGGGATTGAGAACGTCCAACATGTTGCTGAGGGGGTAAGGATGAAAGGAATGAAGAAGGAGGCCGGGCATAAAGTCGAAAAATTAAAGGTAAACTCGCTGTAGGTGAAAAACGATCTAGAAAGGGTCCTTGGCGGTCTGGTTCGATCTTAGTTAAAATAGGAGGGTCAATTACCCAGAATAATCAAAGAAAAAAGGGCGGTTAATCCTTTGACGATTTCGGGCTGGCGAGATACACGTCCGCTGGGGGAACAAGACCAATCTGGCTTTGCAGCATATTGCAGGGTATAAGAACGGCGCGGAGAAGGAATACGCTGTAGGATCACCAGTTGAGAACCATACTATCCAGTCCATGGTATTCAAGGAAGAGGAGATAAACAGACCAGCAGTGTACGATTTAGACTAAATTTACGTCAAAAGGGACAGAGGGTGCGAAGGCTTTCTAGGAGGGTCGAGCAACAACAACAAGGGGAGAGGAGGGGGAAGAGGAGTCCCAGGTCGATGATGGGAGCTGGCAACGGAGAGGAAGTGCTGTTCGTGAAGTTGAATAGAAGTGCTGAGACCTTTATGTAAGAGAGGAAAGATGAAGGGAAACTGGTCAATAGGTGATTGAGAGGGAACTTGGGCTGGCTCCATGGACGGTGTCCGTTTCCGGGGGCACAGTTTTTATAAGAAAGAGGGATGACGCGAGCAGCGGTCAACAAAATGCCCCGCGGGAAATAAGTGGGCGAGCAGCAACAGAGCTTTCAAGATTGAAATACACGCAGGGCTGGGTGGGGGCCCTAAAAAGTGGCGACATCCAACTTGAATTGTATAAAATCAGAAAGTGGGGACAAATTGTTTTCGCATCGAATATTACAATGATGACAAAAGGAAGCCTACTTGACTGTCCGGAGAAGAAAGGGAAAGGGGGAAGAAGAAATTGGCCAGAGATCAAAAAAGAAAAGGGCGGTACACGGTTTTTAATTCTGCGTCAGAACGGCTTAATTGAAGGAACAAATGGGGATACGACGAAAAAGGCATGGTAGGTGTAACGTGGAGAAAAGAAAGGGATTTGATGAAGAGAGAACCAGCTGATGAGCTTTCTAGGGGGGACCCGAGAAAGAAGGTAATAAGTAACGAATAGGACAAAAAAAGGGACGGTGAAATCGCAGAGTACGAAAAAAAAAAACGTGGTAACTGTGCGGCCCAAAGGGAAACGGGAAGAGGAGGCAAGGCACAACGCTGAGGTCTTTCAGAAATAATCAAGGGGAATTTCAGAGACTGTTCTTCCGAAAATCGTTCTAGACGCTCGAAAAAATTTGGGTAATTGTGTGCAGAGAGTCACAAACCCCGGGGGTTGGTTTTATTCCAACAGAAAATAAGAGAGCGAGTATAATAGAAGGGAGAGGAAACGTTAGGGTATCGGATGAATCATTCGGAGAGGTACAGTCTAATCGGTCGAGAGGGTCCTGAAGGAGGGTAAGGCGTATGTGCCGGGGGAAATGGGAGGTTTTTCAGGGGGGGGGGGGCAAGAGAAGTCGAAATGTTGGAAGCCAAAAGAAAACAGGCACCATAACCGCCCAACCCTAAACACAAGCAGAGTGATGGGCTATACCTAACAAAACAACAGGTCAAACCGGAGGTGTCTCATTGCTGAAGAATCTTTTTGTCTCAATTCCAGGCTCGGCCACGAGTCCGCAGATGAGCACCTCAAATAGAGCGGTCCGTAGTTTAATCGGAGGGGGCCAAAGTGACTTGAACCATTCGAATGGCCGAGTGCCAGTTGCACTACACGAAATCAAGTTGCCCCCGGCCACAATTGAACGGGTGAAATACCGATAGGGAAGGTTTTATTTGCAGAGGGTGGGAGTATGGGGGAGGAACTGGACAAATTCGATCTGGGAGGGTGGGACAATCCTTCAATTGATTAAAAAAAAGAAGCCTGGGGAAAAAAGGATGGCCAAACCAATCCTACAGCTGTACACCCCCGACGGGGGGAAGAGCAAAGGGGTGAACGGGGGTGGGGGGAAAAAAAAAAATTTCACTGTCGCCCAGGAATATCGGAATATAACTGGGGAGAACAAAAATGGAAGGGGGGCATGTGCAGGAGGGGGGCGGTGGAACTGCATTTCCAAAGAAAGAGGCGGGGCAGCGTCAAGTTTAGGTGATTGGTACATCCAAGGGAAGAGGATGCATTTCCAGGGCTGTATGTATGAAAAGGGGACCTGAACCGCCTTGGGGGATGGTAAAAAAGGTCGTGAAAGGAGCAGAACTTTCCATTGTGGATTTTGAATGACAGCCGGGCAGATTATTGAGAGGAAGCGCGTTGAGAAAGAGGCTTTAAGTCTGAAACGCGCTCCGTTGGAAAAAGACGTATCACAGCATCATTGGTAGGCGAGTGTACAATTTTGCCGGAATAACGGCAAGAATGTATACTAAAGACGCGTGGAGAAGACGAACGAAAAAAATAATACGGGACTTACGCACACCTAGTTGTAAACTCAGTTCGGTGGTTAAAAAGGACTGTTCCCCCTGGGGGTTGGCATTTGCTGTGAACAAGCCGGTTCAGCAAGAGTAAGGAGGAACCGGTCAGAGGGTGGAGGGAGGAAAATCCGAGGGGCACGACCATTAGAAAAGCTTACGATAAGAAATAGTTTGTTTACGTAGGGCGCCGGGGCTTGTAATTAGCGACCGGCTAGCATCAGACTTGTGTACAGGAAAAAGACAGGGCAAACACACGGGTGGGGGGGTAAAGGCGAGAAACTGATTAGGGACCCTAGAAGAACTCCGGTGAATTACGCCAGGTCGAAAAAGAAAGAGGGACGCAAATTGGCATGCGGGGGATGTTTGTCGGTGCTTTTATGAATGATCAACGGCCTGGTTTAAAATGTAGGACGGGGGGGAGGCGAGCGATTCAAGCGGTAGCGGCAGAGCTGACTTTAAATACTGTGAAGACATTAATTCGGTGCTGATGCAAGAGAAAAACAAAAAGTACACATACCCGAGACAATGCAAAGGTTCTGTAGTT
>Ga0179593_1545277_pt1 | contig 13838 bp, 15 predicted proteins | sample CZODoug2_1_08_16_FD_185931 | JGI IMG/M metagenome (GOLD analysis project Ga0179593, IMG submission 185931) | Vadose zone soil fungal communities from Angelo Coast Range Reserve, California, USA - CZODoug2_1_08_16fungal (PacBio error correction) | ecosystem: Environmental > Terrestrial > Soil >...
AAATGAGGAAAAAGACATCTCTTCGGTCAGGGGAACAATTCTAGCCCAGCCAGGACTCTTGCCCATGCCGAGAGAAAAAGAAAGGCAAGACTGCTGAGCCGACGCAATGACAGAAATTCAAAAAAAAACAAGAGGGTGGAAATATAGAGGCGAACATTTGGCTGGGTTGGGGGTGCCCCAGGAAAAATTCAAGCGTGGGGGGAGGAGGGCCCTGTCGCTGATAAAAAATAGACGAGTTCGGAAAGCCATACCACGGCAAGGGAAAAAGGATGCCTTTGTGTGAAGCTGAAAGCGGGTAAACACACATCCAGGGAATTCCCAAAGAAGAAGACGTTGAACAAATTACGTTCAACTAACACGGTGGAGGTTAGGATAACGAATCGTCTAGCTAAGGGGAAAGGGGGGGGGTCAACTACACAATCAACAAGGTGCACAAGGAAAGGTTAATCCAGGGACGGCCGGTATTCTAATAGGGAAAAAAGAACCTAGGTGGCTATGAAAAGGAAAATGGCCTTTCGGGGGTGTCAGAATAAGGTTGACAAAAAGGGGAAGGATTAAACTATGTTGCAATAAGTAAACCCGCTGGAGAAATGATGAGAAAAAATGACCGGAGTAACACCTTCATCTGGCGGCCGAGGAAGAAAGACATGGAAAAGGGGGTTTAACTTGCAGGCAAGAGGAAAGGAAAGTGCTGCAATACGAAGAGAAAGGACCAGAACGTAAAAAAAAGTGGATATGTCTTATGGTAAGGAAATCCTAAGCAGCCATCACCCAGGTTTGGATGAGGGTTTTGTTTGAAAAAAAGGTGTGTTCTAGAAATAAAGGGAAAATTTACATATCAGGGAGGAAAATAGCACACCACCACCCAAGAGAAGAAAAGGCTTAATAGAAAGAAAAAAAAGAAGAAAAAGGCTGCTTTCTGAAGGGAGAGAAATCACAGAAGGCGGAAAAAGTGGTCTTTTAACTGTTTAAAAAACAAAGCTGAGTAACTGAAAGATTTTTTCACGATAAGGGGGGGCGACTTGATGTATTGACAAAAGGGAATCTATATCTTTAAGGGCCTTCAGAAAAATTCGCTAATAAAGGAAGGAAAGAAGGAATCTTCTTTCAGCACGGATCCAATGGTCCCGGTGGGGAGAGAGGACCAAGATGACCATTTAACATTGTAGAGGAAGAGGTGGTGCGGGGGTTAGCCTTTGAAAGAAAAAAAGCGAAAAGACAAAATTGAAAGATAGAGACGGGTTTACAGAAGGTTTCACAGAAAAAGGGGACAAGAACAGGCATCTTTGAAGAGAAGGGGGGGCAAACACTTCTCAGGGGAGGAAAGGGTTGTCAGCTGTTTTTAGCACTAATCAAAAATCGTAATACAGAGGTCCTTCAATCTGAGGGAGGAGGGGGTCCACTACCACTTGTAGAAGGAATATAAATAAAACATTACTTTAGAAAACGTTACGAAAAAACAAATTGAAGCACTTGCTAGAAATAAAAAAGCTATCCAGAAAACGAGGAGTGTTTTTAGGGCGTTTGCGAAAAAAGGTACTTTAAAACAATACCATAAGAAAGAAGTTGAACGACAATAAAGAAATGCGGCATAGATTTAAATAATGGGGAAATAATGGCTGTTTTCAAATAGTCAAAGTAGGAAACTCGACGCCTAAATCTTTGAAACGTCTGCTATATCAATTGGGGGGGCCAAGTTTTCAGGGAGATGCAGGGGGAATAAATATTGGGAAGGGTACACTCAGGTTCTAAAGCTTCAAAACTCCCTCTCCTAAGAGCCGGGCTGTACGGGTCGTATTGGCACAGAAATACGTAAAGGGCCAACTGACATGATGCTACTGAGAAGGGTGCATTCTGAAGAAAAAAGTGGGGAAAGAGAAAAGCAGGGGGAAGACCACCAAAGGGGTCGCTATTTTTCGGGAAAAATCACCATAAAAAGTTGAATATGAAGCTTCTAAACTCGCCAGGAAATTGAGCTAAGGGGAAACGCGCGCCAAGCAACAGGAGAGGGAGGGAGCAGCGCCGTAAGGAAAGGAGGAAGCCGGACCGACACAGGGGGAGACGCCTGACAAAGGCGCTCATTGAGGGTGCTTTCTCGGGAGAGCTTTTACTTCTTGGAAACGAAGGGGGGAATACGGACCCTACAAGAAAAGCAGCGTGGTGCGGTACGCTAAAAAGGGACTTGAACAAAAGTCTAATCCTTAAAAGCGGGGGGCTGAGTTAACTAAACGGAGAAGCGCAGCTCTAGGTCAGAAAAAACCGTCACCTGCAAGAAAAGATGCATCCTCTAGAAGAAACGATCTGCAGATTAAAGGTGCCGCTCGCGATAGGGACTTCCGGACCGTTCCGCAGGTCGGGGAAGAGGAACGAAAAACTATTAGTGGGGAACGACTGCTCCGCGGCTTTCTGGAAGAAAAGCGGGGACATGAATCATGTAGGTGAAGAAAGACCACCAAAAAGCAAGGCAGCTGAGAGAGACCCTGGGCACGCTGCAGGAAAACGTTGACGGAATAGGTCTCGCCCGACGCCGTGCCAATCAGAAGAAAGGTTAGCGTGCGCTAGGGCGAGAAAGCCTCTCCGAAAAGGGATTTGAAGGATAAGTGAACTCGGGGAAACGGCTTCTACGAGATGGCGGCAGATGGGGGGGAGGCATCTTGGGCGAGAACTACGCAAAGATGCAGGGAGACTCCTGTGCATCTCCAAAGGTGGACGCGGCTCGGAGGCTTCCGGGGGAGGAAAAAAAGGGCTCTATTCGAAAGAAAAAGGAGCATTCAGCGCAGCGGCTTTTGCCAGGGAAAGCTTTTAAAGAGAAGAGCCGTCCGTGGGGGTTCGGAGCGAAAAACGTCGCTGGGAAGGGTGCGCTCAAGCGTGCGCACTGAGAGGAAAAAAGGCTGCCATCGGCAACGACCAGAAGAAAAAAATTGCGGAGTCGGTGCTCGCAAAAGAGAGTCTCCGAAAAAAGCTGCGTGGAGCCAAGGGGCGCGCGAACAAAACCGCTGCCAAAAAAGTGGCCGGCGGTCAAGGTCTCGCTTCAGAAAAATTGGCGCATCCACAAAGAGGAGAAAGCAACACCCTCACGCAAAAAAAGTTACTTATGTCGGCAAGTGGTCGACTTCGTGTATGGAAGAGAAGAATTTTTTCGCTAAAGAAAAGAGGGGCACCTGAGGATACCGCCTAAAGTAAAGAGACATCGACGACCAGAGAGACTGCGCGCCGCCGGAACGGGGAAAAAAATCCGAACGCTTAATAGAAAATGAAAAAAGGGCGAGCAAGCTCGGGAGAAAAAAGCCATAGCAAGAGCCACTGCAAGAAAAAAAAGAAAATCATCAGTATGATTTAGCAGATGGCCCGGAGGCTGAAGGGAAAGGTACTCGTGTCGCGCTTAGGCCAAGGAAAAATAGCTACCCTGTCCGAGAAGATGAAACGAATGCCAAGCTAGAAAAAGAGGCAGCTTCGTCTGTGGAACACGCCAAGGACTCTGCCGGGAAAAGGCTGGCACATCGAGTGCTCCGAAAAAGAGAAGGCAGAATCAGGCTGCGCTTGGATCTAGGAAAGAGCAGTCCTTTGCCGCGAGAGGGATGGTCGTCACCTGTGGAACGTCTTCGTCAGTAGAAAAAAATGTCGAAGTCTAAAGGAAAAACACGAATGGAAAGAAGATTGTGCTGCCATCAGGAGGAGCTTCTTCATTGAGGAAGAGCGTAAAGAGAAAGAAAAGCGATCTGCTCTATCAGGAAAGGAAAGGTGTGAGACTACAACGGAAAAGAAAAATTCGGCGTGGAGGAGAGCCGGCGTGCCAAAGCTCTTCCTACGGAAAGAGGGAAGATTTCAACACGAAGTCCTGCAGCAAACCTCTATTTAAGAGAAGATGCCGGCGAGAAGAGGCGTCGCATCCGGCGTTAGCGAAGGCCGTCGGGGTACTGGGAGAGAATGGTGACGTCTCGGGAGGGAAACCGCTCCGCAGGCGGTGCGGGCCTTTCCAAGGAGCGCGCAAGAGCCGAAGCCTCTGCGCGCCGGGAAGAAACGTACGGATCAGCGATGAGATGGGAAAAATCTATATAAAACGGGGAGGACTGGCGGCCTCCCTTAAAAGACGGAGCTCGTGGGAAAAAAGAAAAAACAGTCCTATGAGGCGCATAAAAAGGTGCTGAACACGAAATCTACACCGCCAAGACCAAAGATGGGAGATGCCATGGGGAGGAACGTTTACTCTCGCTGAAAAAAAAAAAACCTCTGCACCAGAGAAAGTCGAGAAAAAAAAACCGGACACAGCCATTAGGCAAGGCACAGACAAAAAAAAAAAAAGGAGGATCGCCACGGGATTAGGATCGGTGACACCTGTGGGGAGGGGGATCGATTTCAGTGGGGGGGGGAAAAAGGCCCATGACTTCGCCTCGGAGGAAAAAAGGAGAATTTGAACCATACGGCAATAGAGAAAAAAAAAGGGGACGATCAAAAATTCGACATATGAATAATGAGGAAGGGAGGTGGCCTACGCAGCCGCTAACGGAAAAAAAACCAAGCCAGAGAATACGCAAGAAAGAAGGGAAACAAACAACGTAGTATTATAAAATATAGATATCTGGGGAAGGAGGCAACAGCTGGGACCGCGTGAGGGGAAGGCCACCGAAATCATGCCTTGAGAAGAGGGGCGAAGTTTTGCCTTCTTTCAGGAGACCGTCATGGTACACGTGGGGTTTTTTTTTATCCCTGGGGGGAGTAAGGAAAAACGAGATGGAAGCTTGCCGTAAGTAGGGGAGAAAAGAAGGAAAATTTTAATCGATTCGTCGATGGCCATCTTCCGCCACATTGGAAAAAATATTTCATGAATCATCCTTGGGGAAAAAGACGTTCCTTGGGGGGAAAGGAGGGGCCGGGAAGGAAAACAGAATTTCTGCCGCTGGCGAAACCAAAGTTCAACGGGGGTAAAAGGTATCCCCCTCGCCTTGGAGTGGGAAAAGTGAAATCTTTCGGTCAGGAGGGGAAAAAAGGGGACCTTAGCCCTGCTGGGCCACGGAGACCCTCCCTTAGAAGTCGGCGAGAGCCAGAAAGGAAAAGGGTCAGATCCTCGATCATTACGGGAAAATCGGGGGATACTATCTATTAAAAGGGAGGTCTCTCCGCGGCGCGAGAGCGAGCGCGCTGGGAAGACATGCCTCAAACCACGCCCTCTTAGGAGGTTCTCGGCCGGCACTGTGCCGGGGAGACCTTACCAGAAAGCGACCTTAATCCGCCGCCAGCCGGGGACCTGCTCCGGAGCGCGCCGAGTTCATCTCGGGTGGAGGGGAAAAAAAGCAGCGACAGGGGAAGAGCAGGACCATCTTTCGATGAAGAGAAGGGTGCAAGGGGGCATCGAGTCGCCACCGCCGGCATTCGATGTGATCCTCCCCAGGGCACGAATCACGCCCTCTCGAAGTCCAGCTCGAGGGAAGAACGAAGGAATGAATCGGAGAAGGAAGGGGAGGGCGCAGCGCCTGCAGCAAGAGACGCAGTGGTGAAGAAGTGGAAAAAATCTACAATCTTTATTCGTAGAAGTTGCGAATCCGTTTGTGAAAGAAAAAGATACCCGCTCTCGGCCAGGACTGAGCCGTTCCTCGTTGAGGAAGGAGATCCAAGCCGCCGCCAAGGGCCGATCATAGAATGTTAAGGCGGATCACCTCGATGTGAAGGACGCACCCAGTGCGGGGAAAATCATCCGGGCTTGGGGGATTCCACATTACTAGGGACTTGGCGATGTAAAAAAAGAAGCACCGGCTCGCATGTCGGAGGGGGAAAGCCGAGGGGAGAAGCGCGTCCAAGAAAAAAAAAATCTACATCACGGAAAAGGTTGGCATCAACGAAGAAACTGCTCAAGAAGACTGCGCAGTAATTGCGTGGAACGGAAGGTTCTGGAAAAAGATGCTTCTCTAAGGAAGTGTCCGTGAGGGGGGAAAAATGATCGCGCCGTCGGCGAAGCAGAAGACGAGGGGTCTTCGATGGAGGGGGGGGAAAAAAAAGTAAATGAGGCGGAAGCGTTCCTCAGATAGCAAAGAAAACACCATCATTCGACAACCGATTTGCAACGAAGGGGAAAAAAGTGCAAATACTTAATGCCGAAAGAGTCTGTAGTTCCTGAGCATCTGAGGTAGTGGGGGGGCGAAGCTCGGACAAACGGTCGGATTGCCCGCAGCATCGCTGAGGAAGAAGCTCCGGGCCCAGAAAGAAAAAAAAAAAGGACGCCTCCCTCAGCGGAGTCCTCGCGCCCCGTCGCGGCGCGAAAAACCGGGGCAACGCCAATTCCTTCAGTTGAGGAGGAGAGTCTTCGGCTGCGTGGAAAAGAAAAATCCTCTGCTTCTCACCACTTCCTCGGCCGCGGGGGAACTGGAGGGGGAACGCCCGATATCTACCAAAAACGTCGGGAAAGGAAACGTTTTCGCAACACGCGGGAATGCGTCCGGGCGTGGAAACCGCGGGAAAGAAGGAAGCCAGGGCACGCGCCGAACAAAATAGGCTAATTGCCTTTAAAGGTGAATGCATACGTCGACTGTGGAAAGCGCCGAAGGGAGACGCTCCCCAGACATATCTCTCTCCAGAATCGAACTCTAGCGTCATAAAGTAAGGGGATTGCCCGATCCTTAAAAGGAGAAAGGCTGCAGACTTTAGCAGAGAGAGCTCACTTCTCACCATCGGGGGCTCGGAGCTCCTGCGAGAAAAAGATGAGCGCCATCTTTTCCTTAGGAGGAGAAACGTTAGATAATCACAGATAGGGGTGAGGTTTTCCTCTCGGAACACCTGCGTCAAAAAGCCATCATTCAGAAAAAAGGAATTTGTAGAGGAGCCTTTATAAAGCGGAACCACGAATCGGCTTATTTCAGGGTGCTTCCCGTGCGATACACGAATTCACGATAATTACGCTAATCTAATAGGGGAAAACCTCTTCTCTCTAGGCCGATCCGTCCGGTGGCAGGCTGGGGAGCTTCTTCTTTAGGAAAAGAAAGACTAGCGTGCTACGTTTCAAGAAAAAAGGGAAGAATCATCGTGATATCACCGGAATGCGTTCAATCGAAGGTCTCGTACAACACGCTGCTACTTGCGGGAAGAAGCTTAGGAGCTTCCCGTCATCCAGGAGAGGATGCGCCGTTTGAGGGGAGAAAAACTGCGTTGGTGGTAGTGGAGAGGGAGCCCCGCGCGCTCGACGAAAGGGTGAACATCTCTTTGCTAGGAAGCGCTCACCGCTGGGAAAGGAGGGTTATAGTCAGATATCTCACTGGGGGTGGGGATTTAACCCATAAAATAAGAGACCTTTGGCCTGCTTCGCAGAAAACGGAAGTGAATAAATGCACTTACCCAAAAAAGAATGAGGAAAAAGGGGGAAAGGATTGAGTGTTGAGAAGGGGGGGAAAAGAATGAATCCAAAAACTTACAGAAGAGACACGGCCATAGATAGATAGTGGAGGGGGGAGGTATTGAACGAGAGGGAGTAACTCAATGGAAAACCAGAATCTCCAGGGGGTTGAAAACATTTGTCAAAGGGGATATCAGAAGTTAACGTAAGGAGGGGAAAGCGAAGAGGGGGAAGCCGAAATGATCTTGCAGGAAAAAAAAAGAAAAAATTTTAAACATAAAGAGATATTCCGCATTGGGGGCACATTTTATTTGTCGGGGAAAAAGCGAAAAGGTTATGCTGATGGGGAAAAGTAAATATTGGGGGGGGGAAATGGTAAGCTCATACAAACGGGTGTTTATAGAACTGGATGTGAGAGTCATTTGTTGGGGTTAGTAAGGAAAGCAAGCTAAGAAAGTAATGGATAGGGAGAGAGGGGGACGTGGTAAGCGCAAGTGGAGGGAGGGGGGGAGAAGATCTTAACGACTCTTGTGGGCGATTTTTGATGAAAAAGTGTCCTAAAAATGCGGAGAAGAGTCATGATCAAGGAAGAAGTGGGGGAAAAAGGGCCTTAGGATTGAAAGAAGAGAACTTGGCCACAATTGTTTTAGGGGGCGTGTCCTTCTGGCGATAGAGTCAGGGTTTGGGTGTTTAGATGTCATGGATTTTGAGCGGAAAAGAAACAAATTGACGTTGATCAGAAAACTGGGGGGAGGGGGCCTTCGTATGAAAACAATGGATGCAGCACGTGCGGAAAAAGAAGGGGACTGATTCAGTGGCCTGGGTTTGAGTGGGGGGGGGTGAAAAATTTTATAGAAGAGGGTTGTCAATAAATCAGTCGATGGGCTGCGGATCAGGGTGAAGAGGGGGAAAAAAAGTTTGAGCTAGTTTTTTAAAGAAAGGGGTAAGAAAAAATTTCTGGTTATTGAAAAATTTATTGAACCTTAAGAAGCAGCCTTGAAATTGTCTGATAAGCCTGAAGTGATGCGGGAAAGAGGGCAGAAAACAATGGGTGGGGTAAAGGGAAAAAAAGAGGATAGAAACAAAATGTGACCTGAAGCCAAGGGGAGATTGGGAAGTACAAGTCATCTATGAACAGACAAGAGCTGGTGAAGAAAGGTGTAGTTGTCATCCGGAACACTTCATAGCGGGCCAGAGGGACGGAAGATCGCTCCATATTTGCCAGGGGGAGAAGAAGGGCCCAGAAGGTGTTACTGGAAGGCCTGGGGGAAAAAGGAAAAAAAGTTTCTCTTCTTCTTATCCCAGAAAAGTTCATGCTCTTCTTGCCAAGGGATGAAGACCCACAAAGGGAAAAAAATGTATTTCTGAATAACCAAGAGGGGGGAGGAAAAAACAAGGAGGTTGTAGCCACTATAGAAGAGGGATTAAACTCAACAAAGAAGTGTGATTGGCAGATATCAAGGCCGTTGAAGCAACGGGGGGGAAGAGAAGCGTAATACTATTCGTTATAGAAGAAACATTGGGGAGAGGAGGGTGCATGCCCGGGGGGGGAAAAGACATATGGTCTTCTGGGAGATTTGTTAATATGTGGGAAGGCTTCCCACAACGGAAAAAAAAGCATAAATTGCTTTGGTATGGGGAGCGAAAAGAATGGTCTCTTGCTCACAGGGGGTACAGTTTGCCATCCAAGGAAAACAACATGGTGCACCACCATCACAACCCAGGGGAGAGGAGCAGGAAGGGCAAAATCCTCTAACCTTTCGGGGAATGGGGAAGGACTGTCATTTGCGTCGTTGGGGAGATATGAGGCAGTCCTCGCTCTGAGAGAAAGGGGGGGGGCACAGAGAAGCCTGTTGTACTAAGATGAGAGGGGCTTAACCGAAGTCGATTAAGAAGGGGGGGGGGGGGGGGGATCCATTCTCTAGACATCTATTTATTCTTGAATCTTCTAAGGGAGGAGGAAAAGAAAAAAGAGAAGAAAATGACATGATCAAAAAAAAGGGTCAAGAAAGTACACAGGCCTGCTCTTTGAAAAGAAAGGGAAAATACTAGCAGACGGCTTCATATGAAAGACGCAATGACCGAAAGGGAAAAAGGTTAGAGGGGGGATTTTGGGTTTGCAAAGTAAAAGGGAACGGTGGTCTGGGGGGTGGATGGTGGTTCAAAAATGGGTGCTCTAAATCTGGTGGGGTAGATGATAAATGGGAAGAAGGAAATTATTCATTGGAAGAATACAAACGCAATCAAGTGAAAAATTTTGTTGGAGCTGGAACAAGAAGGGAAAATCCATTAAAAAAAACTAAAAAAAAAAGGGAACGTGGAAAAAAGAAAAAATACCAGACTCACACCTGGAGGTATTGATTATCCTCAGAGGAGATGCAACAGGGGTTTGGAGGGAACGACACAATCAACACCCTGAAAAAAGAAGTGGGAGTGAGCCGGGACTAAAATGCGGGAGATAAAGACCTAGGTTCTATTCTTGAGAAGTAACAAATTGGAGGCTGTTATCCTAATAAAAAGGGGATTTCTTCAGGAAAAAAAGGGAAGAAAGAAAGTGCAAAACAAGTTAGACATGAAGAGAAGATTAGATTATGCTAAAAAATGCCGTCAAGAAAACGGGGAACTAGTTCCAACACATCAGAAGACCTGTACAAGATGTACTTGCCAGGCAAAAAAAATACTTAAGCGAGACAACGAAGTCCCAGAACTTTCTCACCAAGGGAGGGGGGAGGAGAGATAGGCCAAATAATCCATCCCAAGTGGGCACATTTTTGTTTTCTATCCTGACAAGAAGTGTTTTCTGCAATAACGCCACAAAAAACTTATCATAAATGAAGGAGAAAAGGCTGCTTTCTTAAGGTTCAATAATTTGAAAAACAGAAATAATGGGTTAGTACACCACTTTTCTTTTGAACTGGTGGGGCTCAAACATGGGAAAACTAGTGAACCATAAAGTTTTCAACGGAAAAGGCAACAGACTTTGCAAAAGGGGGGGAAACTCAGAAATCTAAATTTAACATTGGCCGGCATATCGCTAATAAAACCCAGGAAAATCAAGTGAACTTCTGTCAGAAGGCTGCATCCATTTGGGGGGGGGGGCAACGAAGAAACAGATGACCAAGGAAAAAAAGTTATAGTGTTTGCTTTTGGCAATTGATCCGCTAACATCTAAAAGCAAAATGAAGCTATCTACTGTTTAGAAAAAAAAGAGTATTAAAGAAGTGGCCAAGTAAACAAGAATCTTTCCCAGAAAAAAAAACCACTTCTGGAGGGGAACATGACGCCATTTTGGTGGGAAAAATGTGGTAGAACTAAGTAATCAAAATCGTAGAAAAAGGAAGAAAAAGGATCTTCTTCAAAGGGAAATTATCGCTGGGGACTGGCGGCTAAAAGTACAAGTTTTTCAGAGGAAGGAAAGAACTGATTGGAGATCTTCTTTCTTTACGAAAAAAAAAGGGGGAAAAGTGACTTCTTCTTGTAAATCCAAGGGTACTATCCCTATGCAAAGAGAGGCTGGGGTAAAGGGAGGCCCAAATTGGGGGGAAAAAGAAATTTCAGCATTTTGACGACAAATAATGGGTACGGAGTATCAAGTAATGGCTGGGTGGCGGCAAGATCATTAATCTTAGCTGACGATGTGATGAAAAGTTACGTACTTCTGGATAGGACAATGTTTTAAAATCCGGACCATGAGTGGTTTGATAATAAAAGAACCACTCGTTTTGAATAAGGCGGGGGAAGCATAAAAAATCCCCTCTCCTAATAGGGAGAAGTAAAGCTGATTTGGATCATAAGCGGGGAAAAAAAAAAATACGGTTTGAGAGAATGATCTACTTCTACCTGGGGGTTTTCAGGGGGGGGGGGGGGAAACAGGTCTGTTTAATACGGGAGAGAAGGTCAATTTAGAAAATCACCATATGAAACAGGGGAGACTATCGACGCTGCGAAAAACGCGTCGCCCCCAGTCCGCATGGGACTCACCGCGCTGGAAAAAAGGAAAGGGCTCTCATAAGGGGAGGGGGGAGCTGCTGCTGCGCATCGAAGAAAAATGTACCCATTCTCGAAACGGCGTCAAGAGCCATCGACGGGGGGAAGAGGGGGAGGGGGAACCGCGATGATGAGCTCTGAAAAGAGAAGGAGGCAGGGGCTCTCTGTCTCGCGAAGTGGAAAAAAAGGCATTACTCGGTCCTATCAGAAGGAAGCCGCTGAAGGAAAAAAAAGCAGCTAATCCGGGTGGGGGGGGGAAACAGGAAGCGCTACGCCTGCAAAGGGGTCCTCCTCCGAGAGAAGAAGCGAGAAGCAAGGGGGGGTTCTCGTGCCGGGCGAGGAAGGGAAGGAAGGTTCGTGGACTTCTTGCACAAAAAAGACGGAGAAATGAAGATTTCTTGGTGGAAGGATCCGTTCTTTCTTAAAAACAATGCGGTTGAAGGGTTTACGAAGGCGTTAGGCATTACCAAAAGACGGCAACTGAGAGATCTGCCCGGGGCTGAGCCTACTTCCACTTGGCTCAAAGGCGGAGCCCGAAGCGAGAAGGGGTGCCACGAGGGAGGAGGGGGAGAAGAATATCGCGATCAAAGAAAAGCTCGGCATCTTCATAAAGTCCTTCCGTAGAAGTCCGCTCCACGAGAGATGGCGAGAAATTTTCGATGGAAGAGGGGACTCCCCGTAGAGGGGAAAACCGCATCTCTCCGATACCCGTTATGGACTTGCGCGTGGCTCGCTCCGTTGACAGGCTAGGAGGCTCACGACAAAAGAGTCGCCGCGCGGTGTAGGGGGCGGTTGCGAGGATCGAGAGCGGGAAGCGCCGCCGGCTCAAAGAGGGGGCGAATGGAGAGGCTCCGCCGGCGTGCGCTAAGGCGCCGCCGTCCTCAGAGACATCGTCAACGTACCATCCTCGACCGGGGAAGGACGGTGATCTCTCATTCCTCGTGGGGAAGGGAAGCTGAGGCACTTCCCGTATAGAGGGAAAAGCTATTCCTGCTTCAGGCAACGGCTTTCTCTCTCTAAAAACTCCCCTCCTCGGCGAAGAAAAAGCCTAGGACGCTACTCTTTACGTATGAGGAAAAAGGTTTACGACTGCTTGCACAAAGGCGCGCATGCTGGGGGGGGGGGAGCGATATGGTATAAAAAAAGCTATCGAGGCACCGCGCTACCGCCAGGGGAAAAAGAAAAGCTAAGAATCAATCTCATCCTGGAGAAAAAAAAGATCGGCGCGCCCTAGAAAGCATTCATACGGCCAGAAAAGTTGCTAGCATCTAAAAGGAACAGGAGAAGCGCTCCACGCTAGAAGAATCATCAGTATTATTGAAAGAGATGGAAGGGCTACGCCTACGATTCGACGCTGTGGCAAGGAGGAAGGGGCCGGCTCTCCGGCAAGCAAAAAAGGCAAATCATCGAGCGGGCGCTTTTTCTTTGGAAAAGAAGAAGGAGCTCTACTTCGTCCTTTTCATCACGAAGGTGATACGACGTGGTAGAGTCCTACCCGGCGGGCACAGCAGGGAGAAAGGTTCAACTTCTCTGCTCGCACGCATTTCGAGAAAAGGTTCTACAGGTCAAAGCAGAGATAGAGCTCAGGCCGGGAAGAGAAATGGGGGGAACAACCTGTTGTATTCACAAAGGATTCGAGAGAAGAAAGAATGTCTAAAATTCTTCACATAGAGGAAGGCTGCCAAGCCGCATCTTCATTCTCGAGTAAGAAAAGGGACCGTCTCAACTACTCCCTCGAGCTGCAAAAGGATGCGGACTTGGGAGGCTGCTCACTGAAAGAGGGAGCTCGATGCCGGCGTGCAAAAGAGGAATAAAAAAGCCATGAGGGATTTCCAACACGCCGACAGCTGGCGGTGCGAACGAAGGGGAGAGCGCGCGATGCCGGGACAAGAGGGGGAGCGCTTGCGGCGTATGCAGGAAGGGATGGGTCTGCTGAAGGGAAAGGGGGCACAGTGGTTCCGGCGGAAGCCTAGGGCTGTGAGGAAGGGGAAAGCAAAATCGAATCTCTCATCGCGGAGGACGAGGAGCAATCGTCGAATAACGTTGGCCGAAGAGGGGAAAAAGGAGTGCCCCGGCCGTCTTACTGCAGGGATAGCCTGCTGCCGGCCTTACAAAAGGAAGAAAAAGGCCTATCCGTGATCGAAGGAAGGGAGAACTGGGACAATCCGGGAGGCGCATACTGCCACAGGAAGGAGGGACTATCTACACCGCCACGACGAGGGGGGAGATGCCCTTTTAAAAAGGCGGCATCACTTGGGGAGAGAAAACGCATGCGTCAGGCGACGAAAAAGAAAAAGGCAACATCGATTCCACTGCCATGAAACAAAAGGATCGCCAGGATGAGTTCATGAAATACTGGGGTGGCCGGCGATTGCCAAGAGCAGGCCAAACTGCGCCCGCGGCAATCTTGCGCTTCAAGAGGAAAGGAAAAGCAGAATCTCAAGAGTTCATTAAAATACTCCGAGAAAGGAATTCGCAAGGCCTGATTTCGAAAACAAAAGCGAACTTTGCCTCGGAAAAAAAAGCCGCA
>Ga0179593_1604875_pt1 | contig 13838 bp, 15 predicted proteins | sample CZODoug2_1_08_16_FD_185931 | JGI IMG/M metagenome (GOLD analysis project Ga0179593, IMG submission 185931) | Vadose zone soil fungal communities from Angelo Coast Range Reserve, California, USA - CZODoug2_1_08_16fungal (PacBio error correction) | ecosystem: Environmental > Terrestrial > Soil >...
AAAGAGACTCGGTTGGAGGAAGGGGTTTTCAGGGCAAAAGGGTGACTTCAGTTCCCCCGCTTCGTCGTGGGCAAGTTAACTTAGGAAACTTCAATTTTGTCCAATCACACTGCGAGTTTGGAGAAGCGAAAAGCATGTCAGGCAGATTGCTGAAAAGACGGGGCCTGCCGGCGAGGATCTGTGCGTCAAAAGGGGGTCGGGAAGAAGGGACTGGGGCCCCCGGGATGAGGGGAAAACTAAGCTTAAAGAGGAGGGGGTCCCTCGGATGCCCCGGCTAAAATCCAAGGTCAATTATTGTGCTCAAAACTCATGGACCAAAAACAGGAAAAAAAGCCGCCGAACGCCTTTTGGTGGAAAAAAAAGGAAGTGAGAACTATTTTCGCTCCTTTCAACCGGGTTCCTTGGTGGACGAATATGATCGAAATTTTACCGAGTGAAAGCAAACAAAAAACCCGCCAAAAAAAGAAAACGTTCGGCAGAAGAAGGTGGAGCACCGGATCAAGAGGCGGTCGCCCCAAACCAAACCAGGCGGGGAAAAGGAGGGGAGAACGGCCGCACTTACAGTCAAAAAGGGCAGTCGGGGGTAGTAGAGCCCAGGAAAAAAGGTGATCAGCACCAAAAGGCTGCAGTCCGGTTTAATTCCCCATAAAAATCTCGGACACATGCGGCCACCGCAAAGACGACGGCCACGTGACAGATTGGCCCGGAAAAACCCGGGAGCCAATCAGTGACCTGTTTTGGTGCGGCTGGTCACGATAGGTGCCGAGGAAGAAAAAATTTTTCGAAGGGACAACTGTGTCAGTTGGGCAATCAATAGCAGGCCCAGAAAAACGCCCATGGAGGACGACCAGGAAAAAACTGAATCCTCGAAGAAAGGAACCAGACAGATGTGAAAAAGCCGACTGGGCGGGCCAGATGGCGCCGGTCTCTGTTGAAGTTGTAACGGAGCGACACGCCGTAAAGGGCAAGAGGGAACAACAATTCCGCAGGAAAAAAAGAGCTAAAATCGCCCATCTCAGTCGGGCGGCCCCAAATGCTTGCCTCGAATTCGGGGAGCGCGGGAAATAACTGGAAAAGGCCAGAACCGCAAGGAAAAAGACATCCCGCATGATAGGGAGCCGCACCAGTCGGCCAGCTGGTGTTTCGGGAATACGGCTGGGGGGGCCGCACGGTGGCACTCAAAAGCCAAGGCAAGAACCACTTGCTTGACCGGAGCCCAGCGGCGTGCCCAGCCGAACGGCGCTGGGGGGGGAAAAAAGACCAGGTGATCCCACGGGGGAGCGGTGGGGAGGGCCCCATCAATACGCGCAGGCCGACGCACATCGCTACACGGTCCATTCGGCCCCTGCTTTCATGCGCGGCTTCCATCAAAGCGGTAGGGAGTGCCGGAAAAGGGACAAGCAGAGGCGTGGTACCCTGAAGGAAGGGTCTTGGTCGATGCGAGGAACCGAAGCTTGGCAGGCGGCCCAGCGACCAGAAGGTGGTCAGTTGGGGGGGGAAACCGAAATCGGAAAAATCTCGGGCTTCATGAAGGGAGGGGGCCCAGCGAGTGGGATGACCGTGGGGGAACCTCTCGGACGCGCTGAGCCCCCCGATGGCGACCGGGGTTCCAAGGGATGCGCGTTAAGCACCGTTCAGCGAGCAAGTGGGGCCAGGCGAAAAAGAAAAAGAAGCGGTGAAGGGTTGCGGCGAGCGGCTCCTCCAGGGGGAGGCAAGACAATCACCGTTCTAACCAACGGCCGGGCATCACCCGAAAATTGCCCAAACGGAACCTTTGGACAAAACGATGAACCACCCAAAAATAGTCAGGGCAGGGAAGGAAAGGGTCGTAGAACACGGTGGAAAAGGGGCCATGCCAGAGGCCCACCAAACTTCTCGCCACCTAGACCCTGTTTGTCAGCCCCAAATCCGCGGCGGCGGGGGCCTGGTAAAAGAAAGAAAGGAATAAAGGTAACTTAAAAAATGAAAGCGGGGAAGGACCCGGTTTTAAACTGGCCTACGAAAAAGCCGAGCTATAATGCGCGTTTTAAGAACCTGCCCCCGCTAGGAACTGAGAAATGTCGGGGGGACCGAGCAAATGCGCCCTCGCCAGTTCTGTGGCTGCATTGGAAAAAGGGCTCTGCTCATCAATGAAATCCCCAAATGAAGGGGGGAAACAAAGCAACCTGCGGGGAGGAAAAGGGGGAACCACGCCCGATTGTCTCAACAGCGTTGGGAGAGAATCAACAACCACCGGAGGATTTAAATAGATAAGATGAGAGAAGAAACCTGTGAGAAGCGCGTGGGGAACCGTTCCCCCGCAAAGGGGTTCTGGTTCACAGGGGTCAAAGGGGGGGATCATTTGATGAAGAGGAGGATTGGGGCCAACTCTCAAAAGAAAAAAGAACGTGCAGCATTAAGAAAAGGTCAGCTCAGCGCGAGGTGGTTGAAAAGCGCATCTTAAAGCGTATCGGGGTGGAAGTAACCAAAGAGACGTGGAAAAAGAGGGTTCCGGGATATGGGGGAAGAGGCCCCGCCGCCCGCCGCTTGGCCGAAAACGGCCGCCCCCAGGGAGAGAGGGCCCCTCTTGTCCAGGTCAACCCCAGTCCCAAGGGTGGGGGAGGAAAACATCGAAACAACCGGCTGAAAAGGAACCTGGGGGTGTACTAAAGTTGGAAAGCCGTGGTGCCAGCAGGAGGTTTGAGGACGCATTCGCGGACTCACCGGCGGAAGCCGACTCCAGGCAAACTGCCCCGAGAAAAAGGACGGTTCTTCCTGCACAAAATCTTCTCTTGGCAAGGGACCTCACGAGACAACCCTGGACCAAAAAAGTCAAACAAGGAGACGGGCTCCAGCGGGCTAGGCGGGAGGAGAAGCCAGCTGCCATGAGCAATTGGTTGCCTCGAACGACAGGAACGCGGAAGAGACGAGCAAGAACAGGACACCTGCAGGGGGGTAGTCAATAACGATCCGACACTCTGAAACGGCCTGGGACCCGATGCTGGTTTTACGGCCTGCGAAAGACGATTTGGGGGGACGTGTCAAGCTCATGAAGTGCAGGGGCCGAGGGGGACCACGCCCGGGTAGCCAGGAGGGGGGACCCACTTTAAAGAGGTTGATGGGCCGCGCACCCGCGGGAACAGGAAGGCACCTGTCCGATTTTACGCGCCCAAAACATTTTTCGTGGGCCAGAGGGAAAAACCAGGGTCCCGGGGAAGCGTGGGGCCGGGGGATGCCGGGAAGCAGGGTCGCAATCAACCGAACCGAAGGGGGCGAAAAGGCGTCCGTGGCCCTCAATGTCAGCATGGCACCGAAAAGAAGGGTAGCCGTGGGAAAGAAACCATGGGCAAAAAGCTACGAAAAACGCCAAGCTGCACAAAAGGGGCGCCTATGGTCTATTTTCCGGGGACGGTTTAGGGGGGGGGAAAGGTTTGTCCCCGAAATGGGAGCAGAGAAAGGACACTGGGAAAGGTCAACGAGACTGTGGCACATTTGGGCCCAAAGGGGCTGCTTTTTCAAAAAAATCTGAATTGACGATGCCCGCGAGCCAATCGAGAGGAAATGGGGGAACTTCATGGCGGGAAGAGCTATTGCTGGACGCCCACAAGGGACAACAATTTGGCCCTTCGGAATGCGGTAAGGGGAAGAGAAAACGCCCACAAAAACACGGTCAAAAGGGAAACTGGGATGCAAAAACTTGTGGTGACGGCCCAACAGGGACTACTGTCCGTCCAGGCCTGTTGCAAAATGCAGCCGAGGAGGAAAAGGAATGCCCGGGGGGTGGTTGCTTACACCGGGAGACATGCTACGGCGAAGACCTGTACCACTTGAATCGGCCGCCCATAGGAAAAAATGAAAGCCCCCCTTGTTGGGGGGGAGCGCCTCATGATAAAGAAAACTGCGGCGGGCAAAGGACAAAAAGGGGGGTTGCTGGGTTTGGGGAGAAAAAAAAGAAAAAGACTCATCCATAAAATTGTCCCACAGAAAAGTCGGACCAGAGAGGACATAGACGACCCTTTTGCACAAGGGAGGCTGCCTCGTGGCGTTTGGGGGGTGAGTGGGGTCAGATCACAATATGAAAGGGGGAAAGGGGGGGGGGATCTAAACGCCGCAGTCAGGGTCGAACTTACTACAACACTCCAAGTCGCCCAAAGCGTAATCGACGAACAGAATCCTCCCGGAAAGAAGGGAGTACCTGGGGGGTGTCGCGACAAAAAAAAAACAACGTAGAGACAGCTTCGATTAAAAGCCTCGATTGGAGCGATCCCTTTAAGTTCCTTTTGTAAATACGCAAAGCCGGGGACGTACACCCTCGGGGGGCCAGCAAACCCTTGGTCACGCAACCGACGAGGAAGTTCATGGCCAGGAAGACAACAAAAAACGGAGGGAGAGGTATGGCATTTTTAGGATTTCTAAGAAGAAAACCCTGTAACGAATGATCGAAAGCAGTGCCGAGGCCAAACAAGAGGGAAGGGGGAAAGACCGCGGCGATAGAAAAAGGGTGCGGCTAAAGTCAAACGGTTGAGGGTTCCAAGTGGGAAACAAGCCAGGAGTAAGCGGGCCGGAAAAAAAAAATTTGAGTCGGGGAAAGAAAAAAGTCCCTTAATTAAGATGGGGGGCGGCCTACCTTGTGTTGGGGAAGAAAAATAGGGCCTTAAGAAGAAAGAAAAAGGGGACAGCAGCCTGTGAAAGAGAACGCAACAGCTGATCATGAAAAGAGACTGCGGGGAAGTGGTTACGGATCGCTCAGCATGAAGCCTTGCCAAGAAAAGAAACCCCCAAAGCGAGGAGGAAAAATTCAACTCCCACAGGTCACTGGGAAAAAAGGGGGGAAAAGTCCAAATAGAAAAAAAGGGCCGCACGAAAGAAGGGCTAAAACAATCTCATTGGGAGGAAAAAATTAAACCGCCCCCAGCAAGGATGATATAAGGCGTAACAAAGACCCGCCGACCCATGGGAAAGCAGATATACCCGCCTACAATGCCCAAATGATCAGGGAGAAGGGCCCGTTGACAAAAAAAGAGAGCATCACTTGGAAACCACTCACCTTGAAAAAAGAACTTCAGTGGTTAATCCACGGCGCTCACAATGAAACGCTGTGGAAATAAGCCGATATGATTCGCCCGTCGTGGGCCGGCCCCGAGATTTGTGGGGGGGGGGGACTCCAGAAGCAGGGAGGGGAAAAAAAAGCAGCAAAAGCCGAAGAGCGGAATGGCAAGGAGAATCCGAAATTGTTCATCTTGTGTGTGCCACCGTTCCTTCCTACTCGAGGAGGGGCACATTTCACGCAGGCGGACAATCTTAACGGGCTCAAAGACACGGGGGGAGAATCAGGGGTTGCGAAGGGGAGACCAGGGTTCCTCAGAGCTCTCCTGGAATTTCTGGATAGAGAGGAAGAAGGCCCGTCACTTCCCTCAACTGCTGGGAAGAAAGATCCCCACCGAAGTGAAAGTGCACTTGACGATAAATGTGGTCCGCTTGGAAAAAGAACCGGCCTCAACGCCAAAATCTTTAACAAAAGAGTCACCAAACGAAAACGGCCCGCGGAGTGGAAACTGCCTTCCTACGAGGGGGGGCCCAAAGAAGGTGGGGAGGTGAGAACTGAGGATTCTGACCCCTCCAGTGGAAACCCTCCCGAAGACAAAAAACACCCGTGTTTACCAACGAATATCAGAGGAAAAAGGGGGGGAACAGGCGCGTTGGAAAAGCAGCACGCAAAAAAGGTGACTGTCGCGGGGATAAGAACCCGGCGATTTTGACGCCAAGTGGCAAAATTCCGGGCCCACGCTTTGGAAGCCGTCGAACTTCCCACCAAAAAGAAGGGGGACCAAGGTGATACCCAAAAATCAGGCGCCCAGCAAACTAAAAGAAGGAGGGTTCAGGAGGGGGGCAAAGTCACAAAACTTCAAAAAGGCCACCGCGGGACGTTTAAAAAACGAGGTGGTTCAGCGGTACAAAGGAGCGTTAGAAACCAGGGCTGAAAGAATGGGAAAGAGCCCTGAAAGTGGTCAGAAAGAAAAAAGGGAGAAAAGGGGTCCCCCCAACAGAAAGATATCTCCCCAGAAACAAAACAACGTAGTATTATTAAAGATAGTCCTCAGGGGGGGGGGGTCCCACCGTCTGAAGCGGGGGTCGCCAAGGAAAGGGAAGTTTCCCCTTCCGAGGAAGCCCCCGTTTAACTGCAGCAGGGGTGTACCTGAGAAACCAAAAGATTAAACGTCCGCCAGGTTGGACCTCAGGGCAGTTCAGGGGAAGGGCCAGCAATGAAAAAATGCTAAGGGGTGGCAGGCGGCCGGTGCCCGGGTTAAAAGGGAAAGTCCCTGGGGAAGGCTTCCAAGCAACTGAGGGCACCTGAAAATTTTTGGGAAAAGTGGCAGGGAGCAAGTTTGGGACGACTCCCGCGAAACTAAATACTGTGTGAGAATGCGTGCACCGCCGCCCTGTTACCCAAGGGGAATACTGAGAACGGTTGTCAGGTTGGAGGCGAGGGAACCAAACGGCGGGGGGTTTCACAGAAAGAAAGATCAGCACCCGCAACCAGCCACCATCGAAGTCCCGGGGAAGCCGTACCAAGAGAGCGGCGTTTTTGAAGGGGTGGTGGGGAAGGGCGGGGGAATTGCTTTTTCGGGGTTGGGGGGGGGGACCCGGTCGTGCACCCTTTTTTTTTTTGAAATCCGCTAGAAATGATTAGGGGAGAAATCGGGGGGAAGGAAAGGGCAAGACGTGAAGATTTCCAATCTATAAGATTCCCGAGGGAGCAAATTGCAAACAGACCTAGCTCGAGAAACCCTTTGGGCTAACCGGTCCTCCAAAAAAAGGTTTTTCATCAAAGGAAGGTTGCAGCGAGCACGATGGGAAAAAAAATCAGCGAAATGGGGGAGATCACCGCTCGAGGATGAAGAAACGGGTGGCCACAACCCGATTAAATTCATGGAGGGATCGGCAAAGGAAAGCCTGGGACCGATGGGCACTGGTCACAAGGACATGGGGAGATCAAAACAACATCAGTAGCCCGTTGACCACGCCTGGGGCACGAATTCAGAGAGGAGGACTGCATCAATAAAGCACAGGGTCAAGGATCTCGGGGGGGGGGGAGACCCCTTCTCTTATTCGCGGGCGGGGGGAATGCGATCTACCTTCTACATGATCAGTGAAAATACTCAAGGGGGGTATCTCCCGAGGGGGTTTCCACCAAAAAGGAGACGCCTGATTTGGGGGCGCTTATATCCAACCCCCACGGGCGGAGGTGACTTTGTGATCAAAAAAAGGAAAAAGAGGGACCGGCAGCCCCGGGAATGCGGCAGGAATTAAATCTTAATCGTCCTGCATGGGCCCTGGCGTTGGGCCTTCCTCCATCTGATTGGGGGGGGGCTGACGTTTGAGTAAGCAGAGGAAAAGAGCTATCAGGGAACAAACCGCCCGGTCATAAAAAAAGTTTTGGGGAGCGCCGATCGCGGTCGTCCGCCCGGAGAGCTGCCCTGGCGTGTCTGTACTCGTAAAGTGAGGTACCATATGAAGAGCTTGGGGACTTTGAAAAGGGGGTAGGCCATGCCCCGCGAGTACGAATTGAGGAAAGCCTAATTTGTTTTCTCACGGGACCTGCCCGCTACACTGTGGCTTTGGGCTCCTTTTGGCAAAGGACGCCCTCCCGCCAAAAAAGTTAGAAGAAATGAGGGGAAATGGCGACTTAGATGTTTACCCACTGACAGAAGAAAATGTCGATCATCTTTACAGGGGCAAGCCGCTTCGCAAAGAGGGGAATGGGGCAAAGAATAACCCTACAATATAGGAAACCCCGTAGGCGGAAAGGAAAAGGTCAATCGCGGGTTTGGGGGGAACAAGTGGGTCCCGGCTGAAACCCGAGGGTCGTCAGTTACGGGAGGGGAGTATTGTACCAAAGGTGAAAGGGAAAACTTCGAAGGTCACATCAGAAGGCAAGGGGAAATCGACTGAGGTACGGACAACATTCAAGAACGCATGTTGCCTTCGAGCGGTGCTGTGGGGTCCTATTTACGCGGACAGGGGATTGCCCGGGAGGGTGTCGACCGGATGTGAAGTAGCTACCACGAGGAGTCAAAAAGCTAACACCGGCCAATATGGTGATCGGAAAAACAATTGCCAAAGGGGAAAGATCCGACGAAAATCCTTTGAACGGATTCTGTCGCTCCTGTCCCCTTAAAAGGAGGTGACAAAACTGAAGTGGAGCAAATTGGTTTGTCCTAAAGGGGAAAACAGCCACCCGCAAAAAAGGTTTGAGCCCCGAACGCCAGGTTACAGCGCACCTCAATCGGCCGTAGCCACACAAGGGAAGAACCGCGAAAAGGAGGAGGCGCACGGAACATTTCAAGTTCACAGGTTGGGGGGCGTGAAAGAGGGACCCGGTCAGCCAAAACCCAAAATAAAGAAAAGCAAGTAACGGTTTTGAATCATCGGAAGGCAGGCAGCAGGGAAGAAACGGCGGAAGAGGGATTGTCCGGCACCACCGTGCGCAGGAAAAGTTTCCTGGGGGTTTGGGGAAAAGTCTGTTCACCAGGGCTGGCGGGGGGGGGGGGTTTGGGGAAAAAAGCCTGAATCTAAGCAAATTGGGGGAAAATGGCACTGTGTCCGGGTGTGGCGAAGAACGTGTCCCCAACCGCCATAAGGGAGAAAAGGGGAAACTAGCAGATATGGTCAGGGGGAGCGCTCTACCATAAATATTGAGTCCCCTCAAACGGGCCCAATGCGCCAAACAGGAGTTGAAGGGTGTGGGGAAAGAAAGGCCCAGCGGGACCCTCGGCGCCCCCATCATCGTGGAAACATTGTCCCAGCACCGAGCCGAAATCCCAAGCAGCAGCGCACCAAAAACTGTGCCAGCGTCTGGTGGCGTAGCGACGGCAGGGGGGGACAGGCTTCTTTCCCGTCATAAAAAACTACGTCCGGCCCAAAGACAGCCTGCGCGGCAAAAACGGGCCGAAAAGTAAAGCCGAAACTTTTCGGATCGGTAGGCGCAAAGGGGGGGACCAACGTCAGCACGGGCCAAGCGAAAAGGCACGGCCAGCACGGCCCCATCGAAAACGTGGTCGTCTTCAATATTCGAACCAGGTTAATCGAGAACACTTTGGGGACTCCGGGAAAACACTCAAGGAAAAGGCCCCGAGGCTATCACGGCTTTAAAACAGGGCCCGTTCATAAAACTGCACAGGTTGTCAGTAGAAACGAAAAAGCAATCTCTGGTGAACTTCTTACGCCACAGAACCGCATCGGTACAGGCCTTCAAGAAGGTTCAGGAAGAGGAATTTAAAAAAGAAAGCGTGGTTGGACGAGGGGGGGCGCAATCGAGCCAAAAAAAAAAGGCATTTCGGGGAAAGTCCAATGCGGAAATGGCCAGGAAAATGGCCCACCTTGACACTCCAGACCGCCGCAGGGAGCCTCCAAAAAGTCGGGGAAAAAAAACGGGGGGGTCCAGTGAGGGATCTTTAGCCCCGTGACTGAGCATCATTTGTGTGGGTGAAAGTCACAAAAAAACCGCCCAATAGAATGTCCAAAGGGGTTTTCACGGGCATCTTTAATCCCAGGCCTGGGGTAGGGAGGCATTCCGTTCTACCCAAAGTCTCCTCCTCTGCAAACCAACCCACGGTTGCCCACAGCGATGGAACCGCCAGTTAGGCGTCAGGCCGGCCATTGTCGAAATTTGGGGGGAACCGTTTCACCGTGAAGGGGAAAGAAATCAGGAGCCAAACTCCCCTCGCCGGGTCCAATCCCTTGGGGAAGGCCCAAAGCCTCGGCGGCAAAAAGCCCCTCTTCCTCAAGGAGAAGGACACAAATAAGCGTTCAGAGCCGGGTTAACCTCGTAGACGAACAGATGCGCCCAGGGGTGAAAACAAAACCCACCCGAAGAAGCATGAGATTGCCGGATCAAACACAACCGCGGGAGGAAAGTCTTGTGGTGGCAGAAATGGATGTGTGACAAATCTCGCTAAATCAATGATCCCCATGAAATGCACAGCAAAAGGAGGAGGAGGGGACCCCACGAAGATTAACGTTAGCAATGGCTAGAGAAGGAAAAACAACAACAAAGAAAGAGTGAAAAGAGAGAGGAAAAGGGAAACTGGGGAAGCGCGTGGGCCGTTAAAACGCACTTTTCTTGTGAAAAAAACTTCATTGGGATCAGTGAAAAAGCGAGATTTCAACCGCAGACCACCAGAAAGGGAGCACACCTTCGGATGAAAAAACAAATCAGCTCCGAGGAAGGTGGGGGGCTCTCATGTCGAAGCTCGGATCAGGCCGTAAACCCCAGTATTGAACTAGTAGTACGGATCAAGGGGGGGCGAGGGCCCGCGACACAGGACGACGAGGTGGGAAAACATGCTGGCCGCCGGCGAGGGTCCCTCTTCAATGGAGGGGTCCCCTTGCAGGGTGAGGAAACATCAAAATTTCCGGCACGAACTGTTTTGACGACCTGGGTGTGGCCCAGGGTTGGCGCCAGCGTTTGCGCCCGGTTTTTCCACGCATGAAAGAGTACCCGCCGGCGCAAGAAAAAAAAAGTAATCGCCCGCAAAACAATCTGACCCGAGATGGCACTGTGGGGGGGAGCCTGGCACACCAATAGGACGCCTGCCGTCACGCCGCCAAGAAGCACCCCTGTTCGCACCGTCAGGGGGGCGGCTAAAGAGGGGGGGGGGTAGAATGCTGACAAGCCCCGGGCCATCTGCAAATGACCCATTTGGCCTCGAAACGACCAATTCGGCGCTCACGGCTCCAAAATCCGTGCACGCCTGCGGTATCCGGTCGATCCTACCCTCTTGCAAGAAACGGGTACCCGAAGGGAGGGGGGGTACCTTGCCGGGGACGAGACCGAGGGGGGATTGACGGGGCCGCAGTCAGGAAAAGTTCATGGGCCGATGCAAGGGTTTATCCCGAGAAAAACGAGACTCTGCCTGCAAAAAAAAACGAGTAGTGAGGCCTTTGCGCAAACTCGCGGGGTCCAGGGGTCCGAGGGACGAGAGTTTTAAAGGGGGAACCGCTGGCCCGGGCCCACCGTGGTGTCCGGTGCTGCAAGAAGAGCCCACCTGGCGGCAGCACCGAGACAAGGAGGGACGGGCTACGGGTGGGCGGGGAACTCTCAGGCGCGGGCAAGACCAAATTTTTATGGGGGAGGAAGAAGCCTGTTCCGCCTCTTAACTAATACTCTTAAGCTGCGGTGGCTTCCGAGACAGGCGATTGTGAGGCTCGGGGGGGGCCATGGTGTCCACCTGATGGGCTAACCGATCGATGCAAAAAAGGAAGAAAAACTTCAACGAAGCTGGTGCACCACCTTCGCAAGACAGTTGGGGCGGCTTTTGAAATCTATTTTCGAAGTCGCGACGGCCAGACGCTCGGGCAATGGTCGATGCAGTGCGGGAAATGAACGACTAATTGGAGGTCGCCCACCTGGAATTTGCCCTTCAACCAAAAAAAAAAAAAAAGAAAAGGGGTGGATCGGCAACGAAAAACCAGTAAAACAGCTGCAATCAACTGAATGCGAAAGGGAGGGCAAATTCTGAGACTGAAAAAGGTCGGCCTGCGTGCTGCAGCCGCGATAGGAAACCGGAACCAAATGGGGATTGTGGTTTTCTGATCCAAGGCCCATCAGGGGACCGAAAAGGGGAATACCATGTGGGACAAGCCCTGGGTCCCGAAGACATCGGCCCAAAGTGGTGGCCTACGCCCCGATTAACCTGTGCGCGAAATCGCTGGCGACGGGCCGAACCACCCTTTGGTGCGGGGGGGCGCAAGAAGGGAAAAAAAAATCTAGGAGAGAGGCAGTTGTCCCACCGATAACGGAAGAGGAAAGACTCCGTTTTGTGACAAAGCCGGGAGGGGGGACGGCTCTGGGCGGGTGGGAAAATGTTTTTCAAGTCACAATCAGAGGTGGTAGGGAGGAATCTCCTGAGAGCGCATTGAATCCGGTCAACTACGAAGCAGACTCGCCCCGCGTAATTAAACAGCCGCCGAGGGACGAAACGCATCGTCCTGTGAAGAGGGGGGGAGAAGACAGCTTACATTAGAGGCCGCGAGGGAAGAGAGTAAACAGTGGGGGGAAGGGGGTACTACGCCGACCGGAACTGAGACCCCTCGGGTGCCAGCCGAACAAAAGGGTTCCTCCAACCGCGATTAAGGCCATGGGCCGACGAAGGGAAGATTGTCGGGAGGGGGGGCCAATTTCCATACTGGAAAAAAAGCGTCCCCCTGTAACGATGAGAAGCACAGCAGTCGAGTGACAAACATCTAGTCCGATTAAGCCTCTATCAGAAATGGGTTCGGCGAGAGGGTTGTTTGCCAAGGGAACGGAACCCAATCCCAGTATCGTGCCCCAAGTGAAAGAGTAGCTGGTTTTCAATCGTCGAAAATATGGGGCTGGCAAGGAACTGGGGAAGCCAGCCCTATGGAAGCGAAAGACCATTACCAGAACAGCAGGGAGACGTCCCGCAGAAAGGAAAAAAAGGCGCGATCTGCCGAAAAAAAACCGACGGGATCATTCCGCGGGGTTTACGATCCGGCCTTGGATCCTGATCAAGCCCGCCCCCAAGATGAGGAAAAACTTCCAAAGGTAAAGGGGGAGAAGGGGCAGGAAATGAAAGGCTCGAATTAAAGGGGCACTCATGGGGGGCGGAAAAAATTCTTTTCCTGATCAAAAGGAAACCCACCCGGGGAGAGGAAGGCCTAAAATCCGCGCAAACCTGTGGGGGGGAAAAAAAAGAGAGACCGCAAGGAAGGAGGAAGGCCCATGTAGCACAGACTTTCGATAGAGTTTAAGCCAAAGGGAAATAAGCTGCTTGGAAACCCGCCCGCGACCCCATCACATGAAACAGGCGGGAGTTTATGCAGCCGATAGGGAATTCGCCGGAAGGGACAGGGGTAAGTTCGACAAGAGGTTAAAAACGAATCTCCCATCAATTTCTTTTGACCGAGCATCGACGGCGGGGACGAATGCCGAAGAAGAACGGTCATCGGGGGGGGACCCAAACTTTCGGGAACTACTCGCGCAGGGGGGAAGCACGATTAGGGGAGGACTCGCGCAAGCGCTGAATAATAACTCGAATGGTTGGCGACGGGGAGTAGCGAACAAGTTCCCGAGCTCTGGACGGGGGGGGGGGGGGGGGGGGGGGGGGGGGGGGGGGGGGGGGGGGGGGGGGGGGGGGGGGGGGGGGGGGGGGGGGGGGGGGGGGGGGGGGGGGGGGGGGGGGGGGGGGGGGGGGGGGGGGAGGGGGGGGGGGGGGGGGGGGGGAAAAATGAACAAAAGACGCTTTGAAATATTCCACTGCCCCTCAGTACCCCTGCTTCCCTGAATTTCTCGCGAAAATTGGTCTCAGGGGGGGGGAAAAGGCTCACTCCCAAAGCGAGAAACACCCCGTCACAAAACCCCAAAGAGGCTCTGGCAAAAAAAAGAAGGCCTAGGGGCGGCAGGGGGAACCTGAGAACGGAGGATCTGGAACAAAACCGCCCGTTTTGTGCCACCCTCCCATCACCTGTACCAAGAAGTCTTCAGAAATCAATGGGTACATGCGGCGTTTTCAAACAATCGGGAAAACGTATTAGGTCCCCGAGATGAAACGGCGATTTACGAATTTGGCAAAAATTTCCTGCCAATGGCTTGGAAGCCGCGCCCAAGACAAGAGGTCAAAAAAGTCAAGGCGCCAAAAAAAAAAAAACCAGTAGGGTTTCATGCGGGACGTCAAAAACCTAAAAAAAAAAAGAAAGGCCACCGGCGGACAGTTTTTTAGCGGGGTTCTCGGGACAAAACAATGCAGGTAGGAACCGGGGGAAGAATTCGAAAAAAAGGGGGAAATAGCCCTGGGGTCTAAAGCAGGCGAAAAGGGGGAAACACCACAGTAGAGGAG
>Ga0179593_1412911_pt1 | contig 13837 bp, 19 predicted proteins | sample CZODoug2_1_08_16_FD_185931 | JGI IMG/M metagenome (GOLD analysis project Ga0179593, IMG submission 185931) | Vadose zone soil fungal communities from Angelo Coast Range Reserve, California, USA - CZODoug2_1_08_16fungal (PacBio error correction) | ecosystem: Environmental > Terrestrial > Soil >...
ACCTGCTCCAGTCGAGGCATGGTTGGATGGGGGGGACGAGGGGGGACCAGGGCGATCAAAACCCGTGCCTCAAATGCAGGGGAACAAACGCAAGGGTGATGCAGGACAAACACGGGGATCCTCTCACAACATACGGAGACTTGTCGTAATCGATGGGGCCGATCCCCAGGGTTCAAATGGTACGGGGGGGGGTTGATAAAGCATGGGTGCAATTGTGCAAAAACCGACCGGGGGATGAGAACAGGGGTCGATCAACAGAAAACGGAGAAAGATGGGGAAGAGGGGGAGACGGGGGAGGGGAAAGGGAACTTTCGGGGTAGTTGACGACGGGACGGTGGGTGGGGGGGAAAACAGAAGGGTGTCCGTCTGGTCAACCAGTAACGGAGGTCCGCAACACAGTTGGAACTGGGGCAAGAGCGACGAAATTAAAGATTGCACATCAGAACGAGGGAGGTAAGAACGAAACAAGGACCTGCACGGGTGTGATGCCCGGTGAGAAAAAAAGGGGGCGATTCATTCAATTTGGAGGAAGGTGAATATCTCGAAAAAAAGGGGTGGTCGGTTTTTGGAGCCGACGGGAAGTTGCAGGGTTCACTGAGCAAGGGAACGCGTGCGATAGAAAGAGGGAAACACGTCTGGGTGACGGTGCATACAACCCCGGCAAGGCAAAGAATAAAGAAACGTCTCAGAGAAATTCACCCGTTACAGCAAAAAAAAAACTACGGGTTAAACTTTGAAGTTGCTCAAAGGGTCACAAAAAAAAAGTAAGGGCACAAAAGGAGGCAACTGGGGAGACGTAAAAGTTGGGGGACAAAAAAGGCAGTCCAGGGGAACATAATTTGGAAAGAGGTTGGGGGATCGGTTAACGGAAGGGAAACATTCGGGGGAACGCTACCAAGGAAGAAAGCGGAAAACAAGGAATCACCTGTTGGGGTAGTTTTACAGGCAATCGCAGGAAAAAACGAACGTTCGGTGGGGGAGAAAAGCGTAAAAGAAACTTCCGACGAAGAACGGCCCCGGAATCTGCACAGAAAAAAAACAGAAGGGGGAACGCAGGAATCTGGGGATTCAAAATAAAGATATAGGAAGGGGGGAAATTTGGGTCTGTGTCACTGGGTCCGAGCTCAAAAGGAGTTGGTACTGAAAAAAAAAGAACGCGAACAAATATGCCAAACACGCCTGGAACAAAGTGGGAACACCCATAAAACTAGACAAGGCAACAAAACAAATCGACGACCGCGGGCCAGCGAATGTCACCAGCATGGGGGATACGAAAACAGCACCGCGATATGGTGAGGTGAGCCAAAAAATGCGGACGTCCTGAAACGACGTAGGGACACCACAGTCGATGGTGGGGGGGGGGTGGAAGCAGGGAGGGGAAGGGGGAAAAACGTTGAGGAGCGGCCAAGCCCTTGTCAAGTGTGTCGATGACCAACGAATAGGCGAGGGGGGGGGATGGGGCGTTGAGAAAAAAACCAAAAAAAGCAAAAAACCAAGGCACCGCAACGGAGAGACTGGGACAACAGGTGTGGTTAACAATAACGGAACCCGTGTTGAGTGGTGCAGGGGAAGAAAGGACAAGCACCGCAAGAGGATGGGGTGAAAAAAATTAGAAACAAGCAGGTAAAGGCCTGCAGGACAAGCAAAGTCTCGGATTAAGGTCAGGGCGGGAAGAAGTGTTCGACCCGCATGGCCGAGGATTGGGAAAGGAGAGGGGGGAAGTCGGGAGGGGGGGGAGACTTGGGGGGGGGGGGGGGGGGGGGGGGGGGGGACCAAAGGAGACGTGGGGAAAAACGAACGCAAATCGCAGACCTTCGCGAAAAACCCAGGGCGACTAAAGGAGAAGAAGGGGGCTTGAAACCAGAAAACAAAGACCTTGGCCAAAAACCCGCTGCAAAACACCGATGACGGGGCGGGGGGAAGCACTTTGGAAAAAAAAAAAAAGGGGGCCATAAAAAAAAAAAAAAAAAACAAAGACCAGGTGGGGAAAAGTCAAAGAGCGGTTTGTTTGGGATCGAAGAGTAAAAAAAGGGAAAAAACTTCGAAGGGAAAAGGGGAAGCACGAGGAGGGGAAGTGACTAAAGATGCAAGGGGTAGCCGCTAGCCGCGGTTGTGAAGCGCGGGGGTAGAGGGGGAATTATGGTTCAACTGACCCAATGAGGTCAACATAAGCTGGGGGCAGGGAAAAGTGTTCGCCCTGGTACATTCCACCCGGAGCCAGACCTTCAGCGCATAACTGTTCGGGGCCATGAAAAATTGTGGCATCCGCTTTGCGCCCGGGAGCGGACAGATATGAAAAAAAAAACCAAAACGAGGGAAAAGAGAGATCTCTTACAAGAAGCCGGAATGCACAATATAACAAGGAAGGACAGTATACAAAAGTGAAGAGAGGGACGGGGTGTTGGATAAACAAACTGCGGGGGGGGGGACAGACGCAAAATCTAGGACCTCATGGAGGGTTTCAAGCACCAAGAAGTTGGTCATCCAGGGCAGCGGGGGCAAAAAAGCAACTATGGAGCTACAAATGACTCAAACACCAGTACACCCCGTCAAATAAAAAAACCGCTCCCCAGAAGTCACGGAAAAGGAAGTTAACGAGAGGTCGACCCAATAAAGAACAAATCACTTCAAATACATGGGGGGGCCCAAATGATTATTGTTGACAGGAAAAAGGGGCTCACGTCAAAAAGATGGGTGCAGCGAGGGCCGGAAAGGAAGTAGTTCGACCGAAACCAGATGGGAATGAGGGAGGGTCATCCGGCCTGGTGAACGACAGGGAAGCGAGTGTTGTTAAGGTAACAGGGGTAAAAAGGGAAAAAAAACAGAGAGAGGGATCCGGAAAAAACCCCAGAAAAAAATGGGGGTAAAAAAAAATAACGAAAAACTTTTGCAGAAGGTCCTCCGAACCATCGAATTAGGAAGAAAAAAGATGATGGGGGACCTGTGCCCTTCCGAAGACTACAAGTGTTTCGATTTACGTGAAAAAGAAAGTCATTGTGAAAAAGGAACTGGGGAAAAGAGGGTCTCCAAATGTGTCATCCGCCAAAGCACTGGGGCGAATCTTGGACACCCGGGGGGTCACGGGAACTCTTTCCCGGGGGGGGTGCCAAAAACTGCCGCAGACTTGGAACTTTGACATACCAAAGCCACAGGCCGATCCAAAGCAAGGTCAAAATCGCCACCCAGTCATAGAAAAAGGCCAACAGCGGAGAAAACAGCCTAAAATAACCAAATACGTAAAACGCCCCCGTACCATAGCATCATCCAGTTGGGGGAAACGACTCTCCTGAAACGGGGGGACCAACAGTTGGGAGAAAAAACAAGAGGGGAAAATGCGGGCAAAAGTAACATGGAAAAGCCGGCCGCTACGCCGTCTCGAGGGCCACTGTTTGGAGCACGAGTGGGAACGTGGTGTCAAACTGAAGCAAACTCAAAAACGGGCAGAAGTCCGTTGCGTATGTTTAGGGAAAAATGACGCGCCTCGACAGCGAAAAAAACACACAAAATATAAAAAAAAGGGCGCTGGGGCGAAAAAACTGGCTTGTGAGACCAAAAAAAAGGGGTAACCGCCGCGCCATCTGCCTATGGCAAAAATCGGACGGGGGAGTAACGCGGAAGGGGGATTCGACAATACAAAAAGGGGGTAAGCACCTGAAAGCTAATTGGGGGGGGAAGTTTTTAAATGACAAAATCATTTGTGAGTAAGGGGGGGGGGGTGTCCAAACAAAAAAAGCCATGTTCTGAAAGGGGGGAGAGAGCAATCCTCAACGACGGAACCGGCCACAAAAGTCAAAAGATGGGGGGGGTCCAAAAATGACCACCGGCGTTTGGAGAACAAGCAAAGTCAGAACCACCATGAAGGGCCAGGAAAGAAACACTTAAGCTCCGGCCGCAACCAAAAACAGCAAAAATGGACCAGACCTGCACGGTAAAAAGACAAGACAGGACGGGAAAGAGAGACATCAGAAAAAACTCCTGTGATTATGGCTTTTAAAGGAGGCCGGGTTTGGAAAATCAAACAAATTTCAATAAAGACCTGGCCTAAAACAAGGCTGCGACGGGAACAACGGTCTTCACCCCCTAGAAACAAACCGGGTCCAACGGAGGGACCAAAAACCTGGATGCAAAGGGGCAAGTTCACAAATGATGAAGGAAAACAGAAGGGAGTAAAATCCAAAGGCATTAACCAAGTGGCAGGTAAAAAAAAAGTGAAGGGGTCTCGTCGAACATCGAAAGAAAAGAAGTGGAAAGGCAACGGACCGGAAAGCCTGAAAAAGGGTTTGCGGGAAGCAGGGGGAAGGATGTCCCAGAACGGTCAGGAAAGGGGACGAAAAAACAAAAGCAAACGAGTCGCAAGAAATAAAAAAAAAACTGTTTCCCAAAAAAAAGAAGATCAACCCAGCCAATGAATCAGGAATGCTCACGGCGGGTCGACTCAGGCAACAGAAGGAAGCAATGAAGAAACCAGCACGAAAACAAACAACCGCGAAGGGAAAAAAAGGGTAAAAAAGAAATCGGCCAAACAGAAGACGAAAAAAGAAACTGGAGGGTGGGAGAATAACCGTTGACTGCACCCATCACAAACCGAAAACCCAATGCCTGTCAACCAAAGCCAGTTACTACACTACAAAAAAGGGGGTCCGACACAGCCCCACCAAGCCCAACCTCCATGGGCCGGGAGTGTCCTTGACTGTTGACCTTTCGGTCCACGGACTACGGAGCGTATAACGCAACCAAAAAAACGGATGAGGGGAGGAAAAAAAAAGAAAAGAGACCTGCCCAGCCGGAAAGGAAAGGTGAATGGTGACCTCCAGGGGGGCCAAGAAGAAAGGTTGATCAATGCTGTGCCGGGACAGGGGGTGGCAGTTGAAAGGGAAAAAGCGATAAAAAGCACAACATAACAGGGGGGAAAAAGCCCCTGGGGGGGAGTGGTGGTGGCAAGGGGAAAAAACGCTTTGCAGGAGGTGTTCGAGCTGGGTCCCTCATGGACGGCAAGGAACTGGGATCAACGGTTCCACGTTGAGCAGGAAAAAGGGTTCACACGGGGGAGAGGATCGTAGGGGCTCCTGCGGGACTTCCGTGGGGGTGGACTGTTAGAAAAAAAACAAAGTAAAAACCGTCGTGTAAGAAGCAAGTCCCCGCAAAAAAGGTGAAGCGGGGCGGAGTTGTGGTCAACAAAAGTACAACCAAAGAAAAAGTTAACTCTGGGGGGAACAGATGAGTCGACCGGAGAAACGCACTCCAGAAAAAAAAAAAAAAACGTGGTGATTGCCCCAAAGGGTGGATATCAGAGATGCAGGCATTGTGGAGAAAAAAATTTGCCGACAGACTTCAAAAAACAGGTTCGGGCCCTTGATGCAATACCGACGTTTGACAAGGTGGCGAGGGGGCCGTCGTGGACCAGCGAAAACGTATCAGTAGTACTCGGTGCAATCAAAAGCCACAGGGAAAGACGATGATACGGGCGGGCAAGTGCAAGCCGCAGCAGTCGGTGGAGAATGGTTGGCCGGGCGGCACGTCCGCGCTAGGGGCCACGTACGGCCCAATGTTGGAGGGGTGGAAAAAAAAAAAAAGTGGGGGGGTGAAATCAATTTAAAACTATGGGTTGAGGAGGAAAAGAAAAAAAAAATGGCCTCCCCTGTCCGCAAAAAAAAAAAGAGGACCAACGGGAAGACACATGTCGCCAAAAACCGTGGGGGGGATCCTCGGCAATGAGTGGAAGCCCGTCTCCTGGCACAGGCCTTGCTGAACTGCAGAGACATGGGGGGGGATAGGCCCAAAAAGGGCCAGCGGGAAGGGGGGGTATTAATCCATGGCAGCTTGGGGGGGAAGAGTGTCGTGGTTCAAAAGGTCAGAGCGAAGCAAAAAGAAAACAGACGTGGGCCGAAACCTGGGCGATTAAACCCAAGGGGAAACGCGCATAAAAACACTCGAGGAAAGAGAAGCGGATGTCAAACATGATCCGACAAAGGGAAGAAGACGGAGTTTTGGAAAACGGGACTAAAACGGACGTTAGTCAAAAACACTCCGATGGGATAGGGGCAACGGGCACAAAAAAAAGGGTGGTGGGTTTTTGACCAAAGAGGGGGATCTGCGCCGGCTGAGAGGATGCTGGTCAGGGAAAAAAGAGGCAGGTAGACCCTGGGATTGAGGGCCACAGCATGGCTGACCAGGGGGGCAAAGGCAAAAAAAAAAAAAAAGCCCCTTCCGGAAAAAAAGAAAAAAATGGTTCAAGCCGCAAACCAATGGTGTTTTGTGCCACAGGAAAAAAAAGTACTGACAGGGTAATGAAAGATGGTGCGGAAAAAAAGAAAAAAAAAAAAAGTAGAGCCAGGAGGGAACGCAAAGATCGGGTAGGGGGCATGGGAAAAGGGGAGGAAAATGGTTCGAACCAGGGCAAAGATGATTCAGGGTTTGGGGGGCAACTGGTATAAACGGGGATCCGGGGCCGCGGGGACCCGAATCCGGTGTACCAGAAAACCAAAGCCAGCCAGAAAAGAAAAACGAAAAAAACGGCTGCAAGGGGGGAGACTCCTATAGGTGGGGAGGTGGGGGGAAAAAAACTAGAACTGGCAACGTGCCCGAACGGCTGCCCCCGTATACTAGGGAAGAAGAACACACTGTTTGAAATGTAACAGAACGCCAAATCAATTCCGGGGGTGTGGGAAAAAAAAAAAAAAAGGGACGATCTTTTTGGGATCGAATCGGTAAAATATTCCCGTTACGAAGGGGGGGGGAAGCGAGTCGGGCAGTGGAAAATGGGGCTACATGGGTGGAGAGGGGGGGGAGATGGGAAACAAAAAAACACAAAACAAAAACGGGGGAGGCGTACAACGGTAAAAGGGGATGGGGGAAAAAAGGGTCATCAAAGGTGGTCGGATTGGCCCCCGCAGGGGAAACTGGGGAGAAAAACCAGACTTCCATCCCTACAGTCATGAATAATGTGGGGGGGGGTAGGTGCCATTCGTGCTGAAAAGGAGACACAAAAGGAGGAAAACAAAAAGGAGTAGAGGAAAGAGAGAGATGCGAAGTCGCGAAAAAAAGACCGATTCACCTTAAAAGATAAAAAGAGGGGTAATGAGGAAATCATGGACCAGAGGGGAATGGTAATAGGGGGAAAAAAAAAAAAACGGGGGCAATCCGCCGCAACAAGAGGTGAAAATCATTCACGGTTCGCAAAAAACAAACCCAATCAAATTACCGGACCGTGGGGAAAGGAAAGGATGAGCGTAAACCAAAAACCTTGCCATGGACAGGTGCAAAAGCCAGTAAAAGGGAACCTTGCAGCTCAAGACCGGAGCGCCCCGAAACCCCGCAGGACGGTACGGACGCTCCCGGAGGGTAGAGGCAAACCATAAAACGAACGGTTTTTTGTCCAACAACTGGGATTTGCGGGGGGCGTGACAAGGGCTCAAAAAAAAGCAGGACGTCCAAGGGTTCAGCAGCGGAACGGCAAGTCGGGGCGGGTCGTTCACCCAACGATTCGCAAAAGGAACGCAGGGAGAATGGGCCGCGGGAGCGATGGGGGGAAAGGTCCAAGAGAGCGGGTACAGCAAAAAAAAAACGAAACGGAGACCTGCCAAACCGCAGACAGGCCAAAGGGCAACGGGGGGGCAAAAAAAAAAAAAAAAAAGGGAAGCCCAAAAACCCAAAAACCGACAAATCCCGAAAGGGGGGGGTGGGGCTTCACGTAAAATGGGGGTTGTGGCAGAAAAATCAGTGTAAAGGAGACGGCAGCGAGTTGACGGAAGCCCCAAAAAAAAAAAAAAACAATTCCGGGAAAAAAAACAAGGGAACCCTGTGGGGTCCGAGGACGCAACTACGGGAAGGTAAAGGGCAAACGGCACGAAGGTCAGCTGGGGGGGCGGGTGCAAAAAAAACCCGAATAATCAAAAACGAAAGAAATACTACCTCTCAAAACCCATCCCCTCGAAAAAACCAAAAAGAAAAAAACCGCGGGGCAATAACAACACGCACCCGTCATGAGAACTTCAACGCCCTATAAACTAATCGACGAGTGGACGAAATCAGAAACGGGGGCCCTAATTGTGGGGGGGAAAAACCCTCAAAAAAGCGAAATATGCGGAAAAAAGGAGAAAGGGAACATGACACCGAACGGCCTGGGGGGAACGAAAAAAAAGAGGGTCGGGTGTTCATTGCAACGGCGGGGGTTCACATGTCGAAAACACAGCCGGCCCAAGAATTAGTGCGTCAGGTTGCAGGAAAGAGTCCATCGACAAAGCAACACAAACACAATCAAATCTAAAAAGACCTTGGGAAAAAAATGGGTGCCTAAGAAGACAAACCCTGATGTCCCCCTAAAGGGGGGACATCGTCTACGGAAGTTTCAAAAAAAAGGGACCGGAACGCCGCTTCGAGGGACGTGCAGGGAAGGAATTCGTGCCTGGGTTGAAAAAAAAATAGCCAATATAAATTCCGTTTCGGAAGAGGGGGACAGGTGAGCGACCAAGAAAAAAAAAATGCTTCTTCCCGACGCAGCAACAGAGTCAAAGGGGGGAGGGGACACTGGAACGGACGGGGCGCCACGTCGGAAAAAGTCAGGACCCGGAACAAATCATGAAAAAACACGAGGGAAACCACAAGAAGTGGACGACGCAGGGGGCAGGTCAGACCTCCTGCTGACTCGGAGACAAGAATTCTAAAAAACGAACAGGTCAATATCTTCGACGGCAGCGGCAGTTGATGAAAGGGGACAAGAAGAAAGAAAAACTTGCCGGCACTCTAGAAAAAAACGTGGTTTTGGGTCAAAAACCTAATCAACTTCAACAGGGCGGAGAGGGGCCGAACCTGGCAAGCTGAAGGGGAACAAGTCCTACACAAGTGGAGGGATAAAAAAACTGGGCAAGACAATAGGTACAGTGAGGGGTAAAGGGGGGGGAGGCCAGTTTAAGAAGTCGCCCCAGAGTGAGATGGGGGAAAGGGACGGACGCAAAAAAAAACAAATAAGGGGCAACTCTGTAACCGGGTGCGGAAAGGACAGGAAAAATACCCAAAACGGAACCTGTAGTCTAAAAAAGTTGGAACAAGAGGGGGTCACAAAAAATATAGCCCCCCCACCTTGAACAAAGAACTAAGCAACACTTGCATTCACCTCCCGACAGGCAGCAGCAATGGTATAGATCCACGTACGGTACAGAACAAAAAAAGGAACTCAAAAAAGCCCGACCCACCCGCATGAAAACTAAGCCCAAGGCCACAAGCATGAAGAGACTCAACGCGGGGGATGGGATCGCGGGGGGTGGGGGCCGGGCATAACCCTCCCGGGGCCAAAAAAAAAAGGGTTGACACGTCTCCCCTGGGGCAAACCAGATAACCCCAAACAACCAACAACTTCAGGTGCCTGCCGAACTGAGCATAAACCGATGATCAAAAACGGAGGAGAAAAGAAAAGAGAGCCCGGCACCTACAGTCGAACAGAACACGGGGGCATGGGGACCTGCACCCATAAGGCGTGCTCAAATGCAGGACGAAGGGGGGTTTCGTTGTCACATTAAAAAAATGCGCTGAAAACCGAAGGTGTTGGACATGGGGGGGGGAAAAGATGGTAGCCAAAAAGGTAATGAAGGGTTTAGTCAGGCTGGGGGTCTCCATTTGTGGCGGACCGGATAACAGGGGGGAAATCATCCACAGTGTATGGGACCAATGAAGAGGGGATCTAGGGAAAGGGGGGGGTACTGCTGTAAGGGTGAACACCGAAACTTGTGGGGTTAGAACAAAAAGTCTCTTGGGGATCATCCCCAAGATGGCCCAGAAACCATTTTAAACTGGGAACAGTTGTGAACTAGCACGAGCTGAACATCAGATGAGACGACAAAACCGAGACGCGAACTGACCCAGGGGGCCACGGGTGATGGCGGTTGGGAACGGGAGATTCAGATGGCCAACAGGATAAATCCCATCCAAACTGCAAGAAAGTCTGCATTGAGACAAAACCGACGTGGGCAGGCTAAGGGGACAAGTCAACCTGTGCTCAGAGAAACGGAGCCAAGCTTCGCAAAACGTGTCAATCAAACAACGGCAGAGAATTGGAATCTCACGGGCGCCTCGGATGTCTAACAAACACGTCGGGTTTCGCTTGGGGGGCTCGGAGAACGCATGGCTAATAAGAACGGAAGGGGAATGGGGCCGAGTAAAAACGCAAACATGGTTACCAGGGGGAAAAAGGAAATGGTTGCTGCGGGAGGGAAGAAGAAGGAAGTACGATCTTACACCCTGTCCCAACGGGTCTACAAGGGAAGAAAAATTTGAATTTTAAAAAAAATCCCATCGGATGAAAAAACGGAGGGTCAGACAGGGCAACCTCAACGAAAACTGTGAAGCCGGAAGAGAATTCAAAATGAAACAAACGCTCAGAAGGGGGGGGGATAAGGGGGGGCAAGGCCATCAAGAACAAGCTTGGGTGGTCGGGGGACAGGCAAAAAGGTCGAGAGTCCGAAGGTCCGGAAAACAGACCAGACGAAGGAGGAAAAAAACCGCGGGAAAAAAAAAGTTAACACCCCGAACGAGGAAGTGAACGCTCAGAGAAACGAGAAGCGGGTAGAAAACATGTATAGAAACGAAGCGATAAAAGGTGAGCAAAAAAAAGGGGCGGTCTGCCGGGGGGGAACGGGGACCCAAGGATGCCCCGGGTAAGAGCCGTGCCGAAGCATGAAATGGGGGAAGGGGGGGAAGCGAATAGCAAAGGTCGTTTCCGGGATGGGGGGGATGATCCGCGTAGGCAAAAAGGGACGACACCCCAAAATCAGGCGGCCAAGGTGCGCCGGGTGCAGGGACAAAAAAAGGAACAGGAAAAAAAAAAAGGGGAGACAATGGGGGTTCCAGTCGCGACCTGGTGGAGGGAGCCTGAACGAGCAACGGACGTCAAAAGAAGGTAATAGAAGTTGGGTCAGGAAAAAGAAACACGATGAAAGCCGGAAAGGTCCATATTAGAATTTGGGGGGCATGTGATGGCGGGCGGGGGGGGGGAAATGTAAAACCGACCGCGAAGGGGGGCGAGGAAGGTGTGGGGGGGGGGGGCAGACGTCTGGGGTAGCTCCCTAATACAAAAGCAGGGGGGGGACAACCATCCGAACCAGGGAGAGTACCATACTAAATTCGCCTCTATAAGTGGCGGTGAAGGAAAACTCCCCGACGACCTTGCCCGAAAAAAGTATTTGGCAAAACCTAATGAAAAAAGGGCGAGGCTTGGTTTGAAAATGGGAAAACCAAGCCCAAAGTTTGAAAACCGTCGTAAGAGGGGGGGGGAAAAAAATCCGAGCGTTGACGGAAAATTAGTCGGCCGAGGGAAGTCAAAGCAGGGGGGGGGAAATGGAGTACTGGCTGAAGGCCAAAGTTGTAGACTAGGAATGCCCAGTGCAAAAGAAGCGGATACGTGTGGTCTGACCGGAAAAATAGGCCATCGCAAGTGGTTGCGTTGGCCAAAACCCCGGTTAAAAAGGAACAAGCACACAGCGCTTTACCACACGGACGTCGGAAAAAAGGGGGAAAAAAGAAAAAAGAAGGGTGGGGCATACCGTCCTGAACATCAAAAGCAAAAGCATACCTCTCTCAAACAAACCAAGGGGAGGGTAGAGAGTGCACGACTGAAAGAAAAAAATCATGGATGCACCGAGACAAGGGTAAACGAAAGGCTCGGGAAGCGGAAGGGGCCCCTCGGGATGGGGGGTAAACCAAAAAAAAAAGGAGAAGAAAAAGCTGACAGGGGACAGTAGGGCCAAAAAGAGAAAAATTTCAAAGAGTTGTAAAGAGTCAAAAAAAAAAAGCCCCTACAACTTTTGACTTCACCCTCGAAAAACTCGCGCACCAGGCCCCCTAGCAGGAAAACGAAGATTACGGACCAACTCGGGGAGGGGGAAAGCAAAAATGTCACGCCCTAGACGGGGGGTTGACAAAAAATGGAATGTACGTCTGTGGGGGAACATTGTGTCAAAGGTGGCTCCGCCGACCTAATCCAGAAAGAGGTGGGAGAGGGAAGGGGCCAAGCGGCGATTTTCAAACCAAGCCACAACCGAAAAAAAGGTAAAAGGAAACTGTGCCCAGCAACGGAGGCGAAAGGTTCGGGGGACAAAAAGGAAAGGTCCGAAAGAATAAGGATCCGGATACCCAGGGCCAAAAACGGACCTCAATGAAGGTCGACAGGTTCCGCCCAGGAAACCCATGAAAATAAGAAAACGATAGGCCGGGGGAGGTTAACCGGCTCTAACGGGGCTGTTGGGGGGTACCAGGGGGGAAAAAACACACAAAACGTTATTCACTCACGAGGACGAGGTTGGGTCCCGCATGGGACTTCACACAGCCAGAAAAAAAAACTCAACAAAAGGGGGGGACAAAATTGAAACAACCTTGTGCAAGACGGGGATAGAGCGGGGTTTCGCGGCAACGGGCACGACTGCGAAAACACCCAACGGAGGGGGAAAAAAAAAGCGAATCCTCGAAAAAGCGGGACTGAAAAAGCGCGGAAGCACAAAAAGGGGACCACACGGAACCCGGTATAAAGATCCCAGCGCGACGCCGTTGGGGAAAGACGTTACGCCGGGTTCCGCTTGTGTGGCCGAAAAAAAAATCAGGAAAAAGGTAGGGGAAGGGGCCAGCCATGGGACACATCTAAAACGCCTCCGCGTGAAGGAAGGAGGGGGGTGGCCCATGACAGGGGAAAAAGTGGGGGGGCAACTCACAGAAAAGTAAGGGGGCGGGGGATGGTGTTCAGGGGTGTGCAGACAATCTGCGGGGAGGCGAAAAAGAGGGGAAACCAAAGAAACAGAACAAGAGAACCAAAAAGCGCGATGGGAGGGAAAAAGAAACATAACCGCGAGACAGGATGCTTCCAATTCGAGTAACTGATGCACAAGCCGGAAAGCTGGGGAAGGAAGGGTCAAAAACCAAGGGGGCAAAAATCTGAAATGGATGGGGGGGGACCCAAATACAAAGGGCCATTTGGGGGAACGTTTGTCAGACGTCTGGCGAAATGGGAAAGGACCCGCGGCTGGCAGAAAAGGAAACCACAAACAGAAGGGTCTGGACCACTGGGACAAGCCGTTTGCCCATAAAAAAAGTAACCAGAAAGGGGCGCGCAAAATTAGCGCGACAGGCCTCACGCACAAACTCAAGGAAACCCCCGGCCGAGTGGAAAAAAAGAGCACCCGGAAAATTCGTTCTGGAAGGTGCAGGAAACGGGTGGCACGGTAAAAACGACACATGGCTACAAGGTAGACCAAGAACGTGGGGCGAGCAGAAAAAACTGAAAAAAAAAAAAACCGGATGAATCAAGGGCCAAAAAAACCACGTAAAAAAAGGCTTAGGGGGCAGCTCAAAAGGAATCGCCCAGGAATATAAACAGGGCATAACCTGGGTACATTGCGTCAAGTTCAGACTCATCCCAAATGTGAAAGTCTGAAATTCAGGGGGCGCTAAATCAAACGGTTCACCTCACAAAATGGGGGGGTGGGAAGGAAACCACCTGGCGGGCACAAAAGACGGAAAAAGGCCCCGGCCCTAACAAGGTCAACAAGGGGAGGGGAGTCCCGCATCAACCCAAGGCCAACAACGAATCACCACAAAACACCCTCATGAAATAAGAAAGGCCAAAGCCGGCAATTGGAAGTCATCCTGTTCCACCGGTCCCCAAAAAAAGGGAAGGGGCACAGTACCGAACAAACCACGAAAAAACGGAGTCGGCCACCGAAAAGCGCCTGCAATTAGTGTTTTGAGCAAAATCTTGGGGGGTGGTTGTGCAGGACATCATCACAACGGGAAGAGTGGAGAACGGCAATGTGGACAGCCTAAACAGCCAAAGTAAAAAAAAGTTGCCTCAGCATAA
>Ga0179593_1653050_pt1 | contig 13837 bp, 30 predicted proteins | sample CZODoug2_1_08_16_FD_185931 | JGI IMG/M metagenome (GOLD analysis project Ga0179593, IMG submission 185931) | Vadose zone soil fungal communities from Angelo Coast Range Reserve, California, USA - CZODoug2_1_08_16fungal (PacBio error correction) | ecosystem: Environmental > Terrestrial > Soil >...
TTTAACAGTTTTGTTGAAAAAGGAAAAAGCATCGGAGGGTGCCCAGGGGGGGAGGGGAGAAAAAAAAAGTTTGTCGCCAACCACAGAAAAAGAGGCTTTGCCGTAAGATTACCTGGAAAGGGGAGAAAAAAAAAGGGAAAAAAAAGGAGGATCCCCAAAACAACGAGAGGGAAAAGGTGCTTCTTTGTTCTCACCCTTGGTGCAGAAAAAAGACCGGTGCAACAACGAAAAACATGTTCGCGGGAAGGAAGGAAGAGAAAAAACCGGGGGCAATTTCCCGCAAAACACAGGAAAGAAAAAAAAGGGACGTTACGCTATCTCACCTGCAAAGGAGAAGAAGTGTTGGCGGGCGTGCACCGTCGAGCAAAAGGAAAGGAGGGAAAAAAAAAAAGAAAAAAACCCCGAGGGCACAGGGAACCGCTAAGTAATGACCGCAATTCGTGGGAAAAAAAGACGGGGACAGCTTGCCCACGAAGAGGAAGGGAAGGGACGCCCTTAAAGGCGAACATTCATAGGGAACAATTGAGTATTACAGATTTTGACGCAAAAGGACGCTGCTTTGGAGATGGGGGAACGGGGGAAAAGGGGCGATGTACCTTGATAGGAAAAACAGGGGGTTAAGTTCTCCTTGCAAGGGGAGGTCATACCCCGGCGCGTTCCCAAAGCAAAAAAAAAGAAGGGGGAACAACCCTTAGTCTGAAATGTCTTGGGAGGGGGACTTTCCTTTTCCCTTTCCCGAGGGAAAACAAGGGGAGGATTTTTTTCTTGCCAATAAGCCTAATGTATTCTCGCGAAAGGGGGGGGAAAAAACCGGTAAAGAAAGGAAGAAACGAGGAAAAAAGACCTGAAATGGTCCCTGGAAGTGGTCAAACACGGAGGTGGGTTGAGCAGAAAGAAAAACCTGAAGGGGGGAGCCGTACCAAGCCACATTTGTTTGAAAAAAAAAAAATTGGCAAGGAAAAAGCCTTACATGCTTTCCACCCCAAGTTCTAAGGAGTCGTTCTTCCCCTTCCGAAGAGGAGTCAGTCGGTTAGAAAGGGGGGGAAAGGGGGGGCCGCATGCAACTTTAATTTTAAAAAAGTGCCATGGCCCATCTCCCCATAGGAAAAAGAAAGAGGGTCTCATCCTACTGGATAATGAAACTTCCAACTCTCCTGCTAAATCACGAAATAATGAAAAAAGGAAAAAAAAGTCTTTTTTGGTGGGGGAAAGAAGGAAACATGTTTTCCTCACGTTGTGGGAAAAGAGATTGCACAGGGATAAAGGGGGGGGGGGAAGCCAAGGCCTTCGTTGCCGAGGACTTAGATTCTTTTCTAGAAGGAGGGATTGACCGGCCATTTTCCACAAAAGAAAAAAAAAAGGAGGGAAAGGGGGGGAAAATGAACTCTTGGTCAACCCGATGGATGGGGGCTGTGGAAGAAAAATGCCTTCCACTGGTAACGTGAAGAAAGCGCACGTTGGAGAAAGGGGGGGGAGGGGGGGTGGACCAATCTTTCCATCAAAAAGAGAAAGGACAAACCAAAAACGGAGGAGAGGAAAAGAGAAAAAAAGAAGATTGTGTGGGGGGGGAGAAAAAGGGGGGGTACCCCAAACCCACTTTCCAAGAAAGTTTGGGAAGGGTGTTACTTACCGTTAAGAAAGGAAGGGGGGAGAAAAACAGAATCCATCGTTTGCCAAGAAGGAGCTAAAAAGGGGGAAATGGAAAATTGCCGGTAATCCCCAATAGTTGAGGAAGGGGAAGCTTCTCAACGAGCCTTGCAGAAAAGGGGAGAAAAAACAAAGTGGGAAAGGAAAAAAAAGGCGGAAGCAGTGTAAAAAAAAAAAAAAAAAGAGTGTGAACTCCCTGTGGCGATCAGTAGTTAAAGGGAGAGTGTTACTTGTTGTACCTATGGGAGAGGAAGCATAGGTGTGAACAAATCCAGAAGAAACGTAAACGCATCGATACCGGGTGACTGACGAAAAAGAAAAAAAGGCCATGACTCCATCACGCAATTTGAAAAAGGGGATACCGTAACACGGGCCAGACCAATGGGGGATGGGGGGGAAAAAAAAAGAGAAAAAGGGGGAGGGGGTTGAGTCAGAAGGACATGAATTGGCGGGGGGGGAGAAAAAACGTTGGTCCTTTTTGGTGGGGGGAGAATGGCCCAGAACCATTTTGTCAGGGAAAGGGGAAGAAAGAGGAAACGTACCGGGGCAAAAGAGGTCAAAAAAAAAAAAAAAGCACAGGCCCATTCATGCAAAAAGGAAAAAAAAGCATACATCGGGCCTCACATGTGTGGGGCAGCAAAGGGGAAGAAAAAAGAATAACGTCCCGAAGAAGGCGGAACCCAAAAAAAAGGGTCTGTCCTTAGTTTGTAAAAGACAGGTGAGGAAGAGCACTTTTGAAAAGAAAAAAAAAATGTGGACCACTGGGACGTGGGAAAAGCGACTCAATTTACATCCCATCATCAGAAAGGAAAAAAAAGCGGCGTCCATCTTCCTACAGACACAAGGGCAGGGAAAGGAAAAGGGTCGCTTTAAGGGCGGACCATTTGGGAAAAGCTGATTACTTGCCCACGAAGGACGGGGAGAAATCCCCCAGAATCAAGCCCTTCGCGTTAGGAAAAGGGGGGAAAAAAAAAAAAAAAGGGAAAAAACAACGCCCGCCAACAGGAAGGCTTGGACTGGTCTGCAAAAGGGGAAGAAACATGGACCTATCGGGTAAAAAAGAAGGGGAACCACGGTGAGCGAAGTGAAGAGACCGAAGAAAAAAAATTTTGCTTGCCCCAGGCATGCCGGGCTGAAATGAAAAAACAAGAGCACTTATCCAAATACTCTTGGGGGAAAAAATCAGTTTTGCCAAGTGGGTAACGCAACGGGAGAAAAGGGGAAAGGGAAAAAGAGGGTTTTCGGATGTTCTGGGGTTTGAAAAAGCAGGGGAAGAACGATGCTGTTTCCCGAATGCGGGAAAGGAAAGAAAAAAAACAACAAAGTAGGAGGAGGAAAGAGAGATTGTAAGAAAAGGAAAAACAGCATCGGAGTGTGGGCCAGGCGTTAAATTTAAGGGTTTTTTTGGAGGAAAAACGAAAAAAAAGATCGTCCGCCCGTGAGAGGGCCATATCAAAAAAAACCAACACAACTCTAAGGGGGCTTCAGGGGGTTCTCAACCAAGGAAAAAGGGCCCGCGCAATCTCATGGGATAGGGAAAGGGTCCTCATCTACTAGGGGGGAAAAAAAAGTCCAACATTACCACAGTCTCACCAGGGGGAAGGAAAGAGGGTCCCATGTAGTGGACGTTATAAGCGATAGAAAAAAAAATTGTCTTTCTTGTCAACAGTAGAGAAGGAAAGAAAAAAAGGAACTAAAACCAGAGGAAAAGGGGGGGCTCGTATTCAGCCAAACTAAGGATAAAAAAGGATGTTCACCCTTTGGACAGCGGAAAGAGGGGGGAAGTCGCCCTTAAAAAGGCCGGACCAAAGGAAAAAAGTTTAAGTTTCGGTCCGCAAAACTTTGAGGGGGGAAAACGATTAATTCCTCTTGCTTGGGGGGGGGGGAAAGTCGAGCCGCAGGGCTATGTCCCTGGGGAGAGAAAGATCTGGTGCTCAAGTGGCAATGTGGAAGCCCTTCTCTTTCCCCAAAGAAAAAACCTTTGAACAAAAAGGAGGGGGGAAGGGAAAGGGGAAAAAAAAGGGCCCTTCTTAAAAAAGGGAACTTTAGGGGAAAAAAGGGGATTCCCAAAAAAAAGGTTGTTCCTTTGCCAATGCATGAAAAGGGGGACTGTTTTGGAAAGGGGGCGCCCTGGTATGTACCCAGGAAAAACGAGGCTCAATTCCTTACAAGAAAAGGGGGGTGTCACCACCTGAATAAAACCACAAAAGGACCAAGTTTCTAAGCCACTATGGAAGAGTAGTGAAGGAAGATGCGCCAAGGTCTGTCCTCCAGTTCAAAGGAAAAGACACCATTTGGGTCTTGGCCAGGGGGGAGAGGGGTACAGGCGTTTTTCCCAATTGCTCTGGGGGGAGGAACAGGGAGAAACGAGTTGGTCTTCCACGTCGGAAGGAAAGAGAGAATTTCTTGGGGAGAAAAGGGAAAAGAGTGAGTGGGGGTTTCCGCCAAGTCTGCGTTCCATTCAGGAGGGAAGAAAAAAAAGTTTACACTTCTTGAAAAAAAGGGGGAAACTCAGCTACTTTGGCTCTGACCAAAGAAAAAAACAGAGTCCACCACTATTCTTGAAAAAGAAGGAGATAAATCTTCCGCCTGGGGGGGGGGAGGGGGGCAAAGGGGGGTTTCGACGGCGATGGACACATCGAAGGAAGAAAAAAAAGCGGTCCGTTTTAAGAAGGGAGAGACGGGAAGCAATCAAATTTCTGGGAGGAAAGGAAAGAAGGGGAAAAGGAAAAGAAACGCGTCCCAGTGAAGCCTTAAAAAAGGGATTCCTTGTTTTTTGGAAACCACAAAATGGCCCCTTCGCCGGGAAAAAGAGAGGGAGGGCTCACGTTTCGCCAATCGCGGGGAAATGGGGGGGGTCAGGGCCATCCAACGATCGAGAAGAAAAAAAGGAGGAAAAGAGAGAGAGTGGGAGGCACCCCGAAAGAATTTGTCTAACCTTGAAGGGGGTTTAAGGTACCGGGAACCATTTTGGTGGGGAAAGAGGGGGGAAGGGGAGAAAGAGGGGTTGACCAGAGGATCTACATGACGCAAGGGGACGGAGAAAAAAGTTTATTGTGACTTCCCGAGAGAGAAAAAAAAGAATGAAAAAAAGGAAGAGAAACGAGCCTGTGCAAGAAGAAGGAAAAAAAAGGGAAAAAAAGTCGAAAACACCGTGAAGGAAAAAAAGGGGGAAGAGGGGGAGTCGTGGAGTTATCATATCTTGGAAGGAGAAAAAAAAGGAGGAACGAAGTGTACTGGGGGGGAAGGGAAAGGGGAAAGCAGACCGCATAGTGGCCGGAAACAAAATCAAGAAAGGGACCGAGACCTCCCTTACCTCCAGCGAGGGAGAAAAAAAAGCGAGAAAGAGAGGGGCCCATGACTCCAGAGCAAATTTGGGGGGAGAAGAGAAAAAAAACGGGCAAGACCCAATGTGGCTTGGGGGGTACTTGGGGGAGTGGTGCTCACTTTTCTCAGAAAGAAAGGGAGGGGAAAAGGTGGGGTTTATGCCGGACACCACGAAGAAAAGGGGGGGGGGGGAAAAAAGGGAAAATGTACGAACGTACTGGCCAAAGTAGAGGGGTCCAGAGTCAAAAAGGCAAGAACATCATCCATCAGGGAAAAAAAAAAGATAAGGGCGGACCATCGTACAGGGAGAAAGGGGAAAAAAAAAGAAGAAGGCGGTTTACCCCATGACGTTCATGGGGGGAGGGAAAGAGGAATTTCTTTAACGAAAAAGAAAAGGTTTCACCCCTTCAACTTGAGCAACCGATACAAAAAAAAAAGAAAGGGGTCAATCATCAATGTACGAATCGCCAAAAAAGGTCTTCAAGGAGATCGCCGCGTGTGCCCCTTCCCATCAGGAAGAGGAAAAGAAACTTAAACGCTTGCCCTGTGGAGCCCGTGAAAAAAGGGGGGAAGAAGAGAAGTAAAAAGGGCAAACGCTGTCCCCGATGAACAGCGGCTTGTATTGAAAGTAAAAGGAAATACGATCCAACCTCGCCCTCAAAGAAAGGAGGGAAGGGGGGGGGGAAAGAAGGGAAGGGGCCAAACGGTCACGCCCGCAAAAAAAAGGGAAAGGAGGGAAAAAGAAAAAAGGTTGCAGGTTGTCAGATCGCGTAAGACTTACCAAAAGAATCCCTTTTTAGCTAAGTGGGAAAAGACAGGGAGTTGGGCCCTTTCCCCGGAAGGAAAAGGACTAAAGAGGAAAAAAAAAAGAGGCGCGGCAATGGTGAAGAACCAAGAAGCAAAATGAAGCAAGGAAAAGTGGAACTCCAGCTCTACTTTCCGGTGAAGGGAAAGGGAGGATGGGGGTCTGGGTTGGCGCAAAGCAAGGAACAATGAAAAAGAAAAAAAAATCCGATGCCTTGTTTTCCAGGCAGGGACACCCACGGGAAGGGAGGGGAGAACGCAGACGGGAACAACCATCGGAGGGGTGGGAACAGGGAAAAAAAAAAATCGGGCGACGGTGTTTGAAACAGAAAAATAATCTTCTGCTTCCAGTGGAGAGGAGAAGGGGAGGGACAAAGTGGCAAACGGGAAAAGGGGGGGGAAAAAGCACAAAGGTTCCTTGCTAAGTGACTTCAGAAAAAAAAAAAGCTACGGAAAGGAGGGGGAGCGGCAATGCCTTCCGGGGCAGACAGACCACGAATAGGGTACCGGGTCTCTTCCAACTTGAAAAGAAGGAAGTCACAGCTTCCCCGATCGGGTAAAGGGGGAGGGAGAAAACGGCACAAAGAGTTTGCTAAAGCAAATCCTTGAACCAAATGTTGGGAGAATTCCAGCATGCCCTCCGCCAAAGGACGCCGCAGGGGCATGGAAGAGAAAAAGAAAACGCTAAGTAATTGACCTAATTCGTGGCACGATCAGAAAAAACTCGTTCCTTCGAAGGAAGGTTTGGAAAAAAAAAAAAGGAACGTAAGCGAGTCCCTGGCGCAAGAAAAAAAAAAAAACAGGAGTATTAATATTTACTCCGCCGAAGGGGAGGGGGGACGGAAGTCACGAGCCCGCTGGAGAGGTACCGGGGAGGGGGGCCCACTATGATCGGTGTTGGTAGAAGGGAACGGCTCTTCATACCCTTCGACGGGGGAAAGGGGGGGGGTGGGGGAAAAGGAAGGCCGACCACCTTTGAAAAAACCTTAAAGGAAGTATTCGGACTTTCTTCCCTGTGCCGAAATGCAAAAAAGGGGGGGGGGGGGAGGGGGGGGACCGAGGGGGAAGTTGCCAATAAAAATGGGTTTTCTTGCCCTAAATGAATTCGCCGAAGTAGGGGACAACCGGTACTTTCGCAGACTAAATGGAGAAAAAAAAGGGGGGTCTGGCCGTGGTGTCCCTGGAAGCACAAAAGTCTCGAAGGGAAAAGTGAGCCAAGCTCTTAAAAGGAAGGCCCTCTGAAACTCAACTAAACGCTGGGGGTCAAAAAACAAGGTTTTGGGGGATGCCCCATTGTTACGTTAGACAGAAAAGCTGAAGCCCGGAAGGGGGGGCTCTTCTATTCTTCAAGTAAAAAGGGGCTGGCGCAGCATAGGGAGTAGGGGGGGAAGGGGGAAAAATGGGAGGGGGTTCCGCAAAAAAAGAAAAAAAAAAACCCCATAAGTCCAAAAACAAAAAAGGGTCTCAGCCTACTGAAAAGGGAACACGCTCTGCCTAACAGAAAAAACCACAGAGTCCACCACTAAGGACTGCAAGGGGGAAAAAGGTCCGCTTTTTTTTTCCCCTTCACAGGGGGGGGAAGACGAAATGGCCCTTCGAAGGGATCCGGGAGCAAGCAAAAGGAACCGGTTAAGAAGTCTTCGATTTCAGTCACAAAGGCAATTTCCAGAATGGAAGGAGAAAAAAAAAAAATGCGGAAGGGGGGGGGGGGGAAAGAAAAAAAGGGACTGTTTTTCAAGCCTCTCAAATGGCAAAAAAAAGGGAAAAAAAAAAAAATTCCCAATTCTTGGGGAGGGAGCAGGGGCCATCTCACATCGCCGAAAAAAAAAAAAAGGAAAAGAGAGAGATGTGGGTGTAACCTAAAGAAAAAAGAATGTCTAAGCTTCTCCTCATAAAGGGGGGGGGGAAAGGGTGGGGACGGCTTGAAAAACAGAATCCCAGAGGGGGAAAAAAAGGAAAACGCCGTTCGTGAGGCCAGTAACATTTTGAAGGAAAAAAAGTCACCCCCTAGATACCATAATTCGAAAAGGAAAAAGGGGGGAAAAGGAAAGAAAGCACTTGATAAGATCCTTCGAAAAAGCGAAGGAGAAAAAAAAAAGGAAGCTTGTCGCCAAAGACAAAACGTCGGGGGTTAGCCAGAATCGTGGAGAAAAAAAAAAAGAGAAGGGAACGAATGTGTACTGGGACCTTATGGGAGCTGGGAAAAAAAAGAAAAGGCTGAACAACTCCAAGGGTTGGTAAAATTCGCTACCTCCTTACGAAAAGAAGGGAAGGAATGGGAAGACACTCGAAGAGCAAGGGGCAAAGGGAAAAGAAAAGGAAAAAAAAGGGTACGCCCTGCTGCTACGTAAAAAAAAGGGCGTGTCTTTTTTGAGGAGGGAGCAGCTTGCGCAAGAACGGGGAAAAAAAAGAGGGAAGGGAAAGGGGGGGGGGGAAGGACCGGAAAACACCACGGCCAGACCATTTCAGAGCCTGGAAAAGAAAGGACAAAAAGAATATTCACTCAAAAAAAAGGAAAATCATGGATGGGAAAGAAAGCAAAAACAGAGGGAGAAAAAAAAAAAGGAAAAGAAAGAAGTTTCCCGAGAAGGCGGGGGAACCCAAGGGGAGCTGGTTAACATGAGGGAAAGGAAAAGGGAGACTTTTCCCCGGCAACTTGAAGAACCGAATCAAGAGGGAAGAGGGGGGTCAACTAATCAAGGTCATCTCAAAAAACGGATCCATCAGCCGGGGAAGGAAAAAAAGGGGTACAAACAGCTTCCTACTCAAAAAAAACAAGTGGAAGGGGGAAAAAAAAGGGGGGGAAGGTCGCCTTTAAGGGCGAACGGCCATAAGCAAGATGTGTTCCCCCTGCCTGACCTCGGCGGGAAGAGAAAAAAAAAAAGGGAGGGGGGGCTCATTAACTTAGCGGATAAAGGGGAAAAAGAAAGGAAGGGGAAGGGCGAGGCATCCCTGGCAAGTGGGCAAGAAAAAAAGAAGGAGGCCAACTTCTTGTGCAGGGGAAAAGAAGAAAGGGAAAAAGGACGGGGGGAAAGCGGGAATTGACGGGAAAAAAGGAGGAGAGACCGCGTAAACATCGTCGCTGCTGAGGGTTCACGAAAAAAAAGAAAGCGGCCATTTCTACCAAGAATCAATTAGCAAAAAAAAGGCACAAAAAGGCCGTGGGAAAAAGTGGTACGAAGCAGGGGAAAGGGGGGAAAAGGAGGAAACGACGATCTTTTTTTCGATGTTTAGTGTTTGAGGAAAAAGACGATGTCTTGTTTCCCGCGATGCGGGGAAGGGAAAAAAAACAGAGGAAGAGGAAAGAGAGGGGGGGAAAGGGGGTGTCCCCAAGGAACGCATCCGGGAACCAATGCAGGAGGGGCCCATCGGCGCTGCTTTGGGAAGGCCGAAAAAAAAAAGAAAGAGGAGAGGAAAAGAAAAAAAAGAGCGCTTGCGTACCACTTGGCAAAAACGACATTGGGAAAAGAAAAAAAAGGTCTTTCTAATCTTTCTTCTTGGTTGAAAAGAAAAGGGGGGAAAAAAGGCATGCCCTCGGGGCAAGCAACGTCCAAACGAGGGGGGTCTCCTTCAAACTTGAGGAGGGAAAAGGAACACACCAGAGGCCCCGAAATCGGTAAAGGGAAAGAAAAAAGAGGGGAACCTGCACAAGATTTTTGCGAAGCAATTCAAAGGCACTTCCATTATTCCCTCGAAAGGGCGCATGGGACCTTGAGGAGAGAAGGGAAAAATGTATTCTCTAAGTATCCGGAAAGCAAAGCCATCAGAAGGTGAAATCGGGGACAGCGGACAAGGAGAAGGGGAAGATCGCCTTAAATGCTAAACATGAAAAGGGTGGCCATGGAAGGAAAAAGGAAAAGACTCGGAGGGAAAGAAGGAAAGGGAAAGAAGTTCCTATGCCGCTGGGGACGATGTAAGAAAAGAAAAGGGGGGGGGGAAAAAAAGAGGTTTTTGGGGAGAAAAAAAAAAGGCCCTCTTCATACCCGGCACGTTTGGGAATAGAAAGCAAAACCTTTGAAAACCGGAGGGAAAAAGGAAAAAAGAAAGTCCATTGGTTGTCCCCGACACTTGAGAAGGGGAAAAAGACATGAGCCAACCCTGTTTGTAGGGGAGGTTTGGGCCACTTTGCAAAAGGGAGGGGAGCCGAATGAATTCGTCGCCAGAATGGAGAGGCGCCAGACTATTCGCAAGTAGGGAAAAAAACTGAAAATGGTCTGGCCGTGGTGTCCGGCAATAAAAAAAAAAAAAAAAAAGGGGGTCTCTATAGGGTCTCCAATCTTCTCCAAGGGAAAGGGGAACCCATGACTCAACGAAAAGAAAGGGAAAAAAACACATTGTGGTCTTGTCAAACTTGAAAAAAAAAAAATTGCTCTGTATTCTGGGGGAAAAAAAGTGAGGAGTCGTCCCTTTTCCCAGGACGGAAGAAAGAAAGGTCAGGCCCGGTCTCGCAGGTCCGCATTGGCACAAAAAAGGGGGGCCGAAAAAGAAGAAAAAAAAAACAAGCTCCATGGCCCCGGTACAGAAAAAGCTACTTTGCTTTCTTCCAAAAAAGAAAGAAAGGAGAAGGGACCAACAGAGTACACAACGAAGGAGGGGAAAAAAAAAAAAAGGTGTCTTTGCGACAAGCCGGAGAAAAAACGATGGCTTCGAATGATCTTTGAAAAAAAAAGAAAAAGGAAACTCAATGTTTGAAGAAGTATTCGATCGGGGGAAGACGGGAAAAAAAAAAATTCTGGGGAATTACGGCAAGTGGGAAAACAGAACAGCTTTTCATGTGAAGAAAAAAAGGGGGACAACGGATGGGATTCCCTGTTGGGACAAGAGAAAGAAAGAAAAACGAAAAAAAAACTAATCAAGGCCAAGGAAAAAAAAAAAAAATCTCTTTAAAAGTGGGGGGGGGAGGGGACCCTAAAAGTATCTCGTAAACACAAAAAAAAAAAGGGAAGGGGTGCCCATGTCCCAAACAAAAACTTTCCAAAGGGGGAAGAAAAGCAGCATTTTTTTACGGGGGAGGACGGATTGGGAAAAACAAATCCATCGGGACCAAGAAAAAGGGGGAGGCCATCTGTAAAAATGCCGGAATAAAAGGGGAATACTTCCTTAACCGAGCTCGAAAAAAGGGGGGAAAAAAAAGGGGGGGAACACATAGGACGGTCGAAAACACGTGGAAAGAAAAGGAGGGAGGAAAAAAAAAAACTAGTGGTGGACTCTGGCAAAGTGAGAGGAAGAGGAGGACCTAAGTGTAACTGGAGGAAGAAAGGAAAGAAGCAGAGGTGGGAGGAACAAAGAAAAAAAACGCATTCGATACCGCCTGACGGCCTGAAAGGGGAAATGAACTCCAGATCACTTGGAAAGAAGGAAAAGGAAAAAGGGGCCCAAAAGACCAATGTGGCTTGGTTACGGGATCAAAAGGGGGAGGGCAAAGGACCATGACTGTTGCGCAAAAAGGAACTTTTTTTTTATGCCGACAAAAAGGGGAAAAAAAAAAGGGTCCAGGAGGAAACGTGCCGCCTAGTCTGCGGGGGAAAAAAGGGAAAGAAAGCGCATCATTCGTCAAGAACAGGACCATATGAAAAAAAACAGTTTTGCTACATGGGAGGAAGGGAAACAGAAAGAAGGGCGGGGACCCCAATGACGATGAAAGGAAAGAAAGGGGGGGGGGAAAAGAAAAAGTGGTTCTCGGATTTCTGTTAACTCGAGGAGAAGAAAAAAAGAAAAAATACATGTTCCCCCTTCCTTGTTGGAAGGGAAAAGAAACCGGCCCTCTCTCAAGTGAAAGAAAGAAAAAAAAAAAAAAGGGGGTCCATCGCCGCGGCGCAATTAAAAAGAAAACTTAAACTCTTTCCCCCTGGGGCGGAAGGGGGGAAAAGAAAAGAGGGGGTTATCCGAACGGAACGTCCTTTGGTCCAGGAAAAAAGAGGAGGGAAAAGGGGGAGGTCATTACTGTGCTTAATAGGAGAAGAAAAAAGGGTTTAGCGATTTATCCCCTGGGAAGGGGGAAAAAAGAAAAGAAAAAACAAGGAAAAGGATTTTTGCTTTCGGCAACTAGGGGGCAGGTGAAAAAAAGAAAAAAAAAAAAGTAAAAATGGACCGATCTGTGGATCTTGTAGGGTCAAAAAAGAGACCTCCTAACATCTTCGCGGAGAAGGGGGGGGGGAAAGAGAAAAGGCCCAAGCGCTCCATGAGATTGGAAGGGAGGAAAAAAAAAACAAGAAGCAAATTAGCAATACCCTTGGAATTGGGGGAAAAAAAACAGCGCGACTGTCCCAGTTATCTACTTAAAGACGAAAAAGAAAAAGGGAGGGGTGGAGGGGAAAAAGCATGCGCACGATGGAGCACATAAAGAAGAAGGGGAAGAGGCGTTCCTGGAACGTACAATCTCTCTAAAAAAAACAAAGAAAAGACATCCTTTAACTATCATCTTAGGGTGGGGAAGAGAAATAGGCGGCTGCTTTGGGAGAAAAAAAAAAAAAAAAAAACATCCTAAAAATAATCAGGGAAACGCGGGAAAAAATGCGTACCCACTTTTAAACTTCATGGGGAAAAGAAAAAAAGGGGGGGAGTTTGCCAGATAATTGAGGTGACATGGGGAAAAAGGGGGTTTTTGAAACCTCTAAAAGGGAGGGGAAACAAAAGCGCCATGCCTCGGTCATCAAACTGAAGGATGGGAAATGGTGTCTTTTCGACTGAAACAACAACATTTATTCACTTCCCGCTTGAAAAAGGGGTGGACCGTATAGAGAGAAAAGGGAACTGCACCTGCAAACCAATAATTTCCAAGGAAAGGGGGAAAGAAAGGACGGCACTTCAGAATTCCAAAAGAGAAAAAAAAGCGCGACAGGGGAAGAAGGTTTGCTCCAACAGGCGGGGGCAATAATCAGCCGAGGGGAAACCCGGGGAAAAGGGAAAGAGAAATGGCGTCTTGAAGAAAAGGGGTGTAAAAGGTTTCTTTCCGAAAAGAAAAGGGAGAGGGAAGAAACGGGAAAAAAGAAAAGAGCTTATGTAATTTTTGAGGACGAGCCAAAGGAGGGGGGGGAACCAGGACGTGTTTCCAAAAAGGGGGGGGGGGTACTCCAAGTTTGCCGGGGGAAAAAAGGAAAAGGGGGAAAGACCCGGCGCGTTTCCCAGAACAAACCTTTTGACCAACCGGAGGGAAAGAAAAAAAGGAAAACCGCCTTCTCCCACGGGAAAGGAAAGGGAAGAAAAAGAACAACCGTTGAGCCCGAATGAGTGGAAAAAAAGAAGAATGTATTCTCGCAAAGGGAGTGGCCCGGTACGTTCCGCAGAACTACTTTTGGGGGGGAAAATCCTGGGGGGGGGGAAAAAGGGGCCGTTGGGTTGGGAAAGAGAGAAAAAACAACCCCGATTTTCTTGAGGTTTCGAAAAAGGGGGACGTGAAATGCCTCTGACTGTCCAAAAGAGGAAGGGGGCACACCACATTGGTGGGGAAAAAAAGGGGGAAAAAGGGGGGGAAAAAAAATCAGCGGTACAGGCTTTTGGAAAAAAAAAAAGAAAGCATTGCCCTTGCCTCTGAAAGAGTCAGGGGAAAAAAAAGGGAAGGGACCTCCGAACTTCTTGTTAAAAAGGGGAAAAAAAGGGAAAAACTTGAGTTGTTCCGAAAAAGAGGAAAAAAAAGAAATGGCCCATCTCCCATAGTCCACCAACAAGAAAGACGTCTGCTCTTGAAAAAAAGAAAAGAAAAGAAACGAAGCAGGGGACCACAGAGTTTCCACCAAGAGGAAGGAAAGGAAAAAAGGGTTGTCTTTGTGCACAAAAAAAAAAAGGGGCAAAAGTTTGTTTTCGACCGAAAAAAGGGGGAGCAAAAAGGGAAGGCGTTGCGACGCCCCAGAGAAGAAAAAAAGGGGGTTCTGTGTCCTCTCGTGAAGCAATAAAAAGGGGGGCCTTCACGAACGCGTCATGGAAGAAAAAAAAAAAAAAAAGGGGAAAAACGAGGGGGAAATTACTGTGTTGTGTCAAAAAAAGAAAAAGAGCCCCGGTACGCAAAAGAAAAAAAAGTTCGCCAATCGCTTGGGGGGGGGGGAAGGGGGGGGAGAGGGCC
>Ga0179593_1292519_pt1 | contig 13836 bp, 15 predicted proteins | sample CZODoug2_1_08_16_FD_185931 | JGI IMG/M metagenome (GOLD analysis project Ga0179593, IMG submission 185931) | Vadose zone soil fungal communities from Angelo Coast Range Reserve, California, USA - CZODoug2_1_08_16fungal (PacBio error correction) | ecosystem: Environmental > Terrestrial > Soil >...
GCTTCCATTAAGTTTGCTTCGAGGCGTGTAGCAGGAGCAATAATGACGGCGAATCAAAAAAGCAGGCAAAAGGGGGGAATCGACCGCAAATTGGAAAGCAACACCATTCTTGTCTAGGGAGACCACTGGGGGGAGAGCCCGGAGAAAGGTCAGAGTCCTAAGTCCTCTCGTGGCCGAGAGTAAGGGATGGTTCCAGGGGAAAAGGTTACGGGGGGGGAAAAGAGAAAGCTTGAACTGCGGTGAAAAAACCAAGAACTGGAGAAGAGAAAAAGGGAACAAAAAGTGACGCGGAGATCATCAGGGAAAAAAAACGTTTTATTTTCAAGAAAGAACAAATTGTAAGATGGCAAAACTTCGCGAGGGGGGGGGGGAAGCAGGGGACCTCTGAAGCGGGCAAAAAGACTTAACGACGGGATATCAATAAGACTCTAGGGGGGTCTACGAAAACCAATGGAAAAAAAAGGTGGAGAAGTTCATGGCGGACATTTCAGGCTCGAAGGTTGCAAAAACTATGGGGGGAGAAACTCAGGGGGAGAAACAGGCAGCTCTGTTCAAGACCAGAAAAGAAACTCTCGGCGAAACAGGGGGGGAAGAAAAAGCGACAAAAAAACGTAAGGGCTTTCCGGGGGGTTGGCAAGATCTCCCTTCACATCAACTTTTGGACATAAAGGAAAAGAGCTACAAGGGGGAACTCAAAAAAAGGGTCCGTACCATTATTCAGCAAAAGAAAAGCGGGGGGGTCTGACAGCGGAACGAAACAGGATTACTTTGGGTGACTCCTACTACTGGGGGGTACTAATTCAGGAGAGTACGGATGAGCTGGGACCCGGAAGCAACAACGTAGATAGGATCGGGGATTCGACCAAAAGAAGAAGTCCGTTAAAACAAAGGTTACAAATCGATCCGTGAGCTTAAAGCGAATTCAAGAATCTAACATACTGGGGAGAGGACCGGACCAGACAATGCACGCAAAAAGGAAAAAAGAGAACACCGCCCCTCGAAAATTAGAGGGGAAGGGAATAGCAAGATTGTCTAGAACCGCACATGGCGGCGTCTGTTTTCAAACACTAAAATATCTTAAAATCAAAAAAACGGAGAAAAGGAAAAGGACAAAGAAAAAGATCGGGCGCGCAAAGAACAACAGAGAAAAAGCAGTAGGAAACTTAAACTCATCATTTAATAGTTTACGGTCGCAAAAAGGGCAGGAAGGAAAGGGAAAAAGAAAAGAGGTAAGGCGGGGTTTTTGGGTATCTCGGAGGGGAGTGGGGCGAGTCAGAAACGAAGGATTAGCGGGTCATCCATTCCTCCAAAAAACTTGCGGGAAAGTCGTCAAGAGGCACTGGGAAAGGAGACAGTAGAGAGTCGTCTAAAAAAAGAGGGGACCATAAGAAGGCGCATCGTAATCCTCCTGCCTGCATCAACTGGGGGAAAAAAAGCAAAGATAGGGGGTCGGGGGGGGACAAAAGTTTGGATCCAAACGTTCAGCGCAAATCGTGGAAGAGAGCACATGAACCTGGACAAAGGGGCGACTATAGAAAAGAGGATTATCAAAAGCTGGGAAGGGAGAACTGAAGGGGATGTCTCACACCGGGATACCTTGGTTGACCATCTAGAGCAGTCTCACAAAAAGCAGAGGCAGCGGGCCAACTCGGAAGTACGGGGGAGGACACTTCTCAAAACTATGGAAACCTCAGGGAAAAAAAAGCGGGGGGGGGGGCATTACGAACCTACTGGAGACTGCGGAGAGTCAAGAGTCGAACAACAGTGTCGGGGTAGGATAACACGCCCCTATATGCAATAATGAAAGGGGTTCGATACTGGCGGGAGAGGTTGAAAACAACTGCACTGCGCGGAGTGCATAAAGAGGGACCTGCATAGGCAGGAAGCGTATTCAACAAGGTGGAAGAACTCAACGACCAAAATTGAAAAACTGGATGTCTTGACTTTAAATTCTTGGACGAAGCAAAGAAGGCGGCAAGGGGCCAAGGAGGGTGGGACCATCGGGTGGTGAAGCCCCCTTCTTTAATGTAAAAGAGGGATCCCTATAAAAAAAGGCATTTGGGAAGGGGAAACGATAACAAGCTGGGGGGGCAGGTCCGTCAAGTCAGGCGGGACTAGACAAAAGGTCTTCTAACCCTGTAACGGTTCTTCCCCTCCCGAAGGGAAGAAGGGGGGGGACAGCAAGGGAAGGGGGAGGAAGTGCACATTGAGAGAAGCAGAAAGAACATGTCCGGCGCAAAAGCCCACTGTCTTACTTTTGTGAAACGTAGGGAGGGGTGAAAGAAATGTGTCACCTTAAGATTTGGAGGGAGGCACGGCTATCCCGGGAAAAGCCAATCCATGGAACTCTGTCAGGGGAGAGCGAAGGGGTACAGTCCGATCAAGCCGAATGGGGACGGCGTGGAAGTCGGCATAGTACTCGCGGCAAGAAAGGCCGTTGAAGGAGGGAAGCTCTCCTCGCGGGCAAGGGGGAACTAGGGGAGCAGGGGACGAGGGTGGCAGAACATAGAAGAGTTCTCCGAATAATAAACGGCAGGGGGGGTCGCCCACCTGGCAGATGTTACCCAAAACGAGAAGGGGAGGGTAAAATCTGCAAATCGGGCAAGACCCGTTCCGTCATCTATCAACATTCGAAAGGCGAAATTAGAAAGAAAAAGAGGAGGCGAAGTGAGAAAAGAAAGAATTGTCGAAATATCCGTTCTTAGCCCCTAGCGGCAGGCCCGTTCAACAAGAAATTGGGACGGGAGTGGGGTCAAGGGGGCCGACAATCTCCACTGGAAAGGAGGGGGGAAATGCTCGCAAAAAAAAAGAGGGAAAAGTAAGGACTCCTACGTCGTTTGACCTGGGGAACGCAGGAAACCAATTAGCGGATAAAGGCGAAGAACGACGAGAGTCAAACGGGGAAACGGGAGGGGGAGTTGTTTCTTGCGCCTAAACAATCTTTATAACGAACGTGTGAAGGGGGAGTCCGGTAAATTTAGACTTCATAAAGCGAGATCAAACCGTCGGATGGAGTTGTGAGGGGGGGCGGTTAGGGAAAGAGCAATCCTTGGTTTGTCGTAATTACTTCTGAGGCGTCTATCTGGAAAACAAATGGGGGCGGGTGTGAAGGGGGGGGAAAAAAAAGCGAAGGTGAAGGGAAGTCAGCGGGTCGGAAGAGTATAAAAAATCAATGGTCCGATGGAGCAATCCTTTTATAAATGAGAGGACCAGAAATAGGGGGGGGGGAAAAAAACGCCGCTTGATCTTTCTGCTTTCAAGGAAAGAGAAGACGATGAAGATAACCTAAGTCGATCCGGACCCAGCAAAAAAGATCGCGGAAAGCGGCAAACATCGGGGTTAAAGAAACCGAAACTGCGAAGAAGGGGGAAGTGCGCAGAAAGATGGGAAAGCGTAAAATTCTCTAATGTCTTAGCTCGGGAGTCGGCCGTATGAATAATGGAGAGGGGAGGGATCCGGGGACTGCCAGTCAAGGCGCTTGTGAGATCTGCGGAAAAAAATGGAGGGTGGAGGGAGGATCTCTAACCATACGAAGTCACGTTACAAAGAGTGACCTAGAAAGAATCAGCTCCCACATCTTTAAAAAGGAGAGGGGGAAAAAGGAAAGCGGGTTCAGACGGGAAGGAGGCGAGTGTTAGGAAAGGATCTCCCTCTCACTTTTTTTCTCAGCATCAGACTGAAAAAGCAACGGGAACTAAGAAGTACCTGAGCACCAAGCCAGTTCAAAACGCAAATTGGTCACAAGGAGGGAAGGATGAAAGAGGTCCAGAAAATGCGCAGGAGAAAAATAACTTCTTTCCGTTCCCTATTTCTCTTAACAAGGACCTGTATGTGTAAGTCCGGGGGAAGAAAGGGCATTTTTACCAGGAAAGCGAAGGCAAAGCTGGTCGATCCGAGAGAAATGAAAGGGTGAACGCAGAAAGATAAAAAAAAAATCGTCATTTGTGATATTCAGGGAGAATAATTATCATAATAGAAGGAGATGGGTCATCCGAGAAGGGGGAAGGAAGGTGCGAATCTACTCTGGGAACAGGCACTCGAAACGAGGTCGCAACAAGACGGGAAAGCGAACCGAAAAAGAGGAAAAAGAAGGAATCCCCCACTTGCTGCTATTTGCATTCAACGAAACCCGATCCCAAAAGAAAGCCCGGTGGCATAGAGCTCTCGTAAGGAGGAAAACGCACCGCAATGGGGATTGGGGGTGGAGAGGGGGGGAAGAAAGAAAAAAGTACTCAACCTTTCCCATATATCTTTTGGTATCGAAGCATGTTAGCACCGCAATAAGAAGGGAGAGTCTGACGGTAACGAATCTTCTAAGAGGTTCCAAACAACGGGGGGGGGGGAAGAATGAGGGACAAAAAAGGGGGAGGGGCAAATGGGGCTAACACCTGCGAAATTCTTCTTTCGTTCAAGGGGAGAAAGGGTGGAAGAAAGCCGGGAAGACGGGCAACCAGGGGAAGCACCCCAGGGGGAAGTCGCACTCCTGATTGGAGAAGAAAAAAGGGCGGCATACTCCGACGGCCGGTCTGAGTAAGAGAGATGCACGAGGGGTCTTGCACATAGATGACTATCATTTTACGACCTCAGATTCGTATTGGGGGGGGTCAAGGAAGGGGGAAAAACCCGGGGGGCTATCACATAGGGGCCGGGGAAAAAAAGACGGAAAGGCAACAGGGGAAAGAGGGGAGGGGAGGGATGCTGAAGAAGCAAATAAAGTTTATTTCCGTATGCACATTCGAACTAGCTACGTCAAGTAAGGATCCGGATGAAACTGAAACGATCGTAGCCGCCAACGATCAGCGTCGGATTGGGCAGGGACGGAGTAGCCGTTCGAAAAAGAAGAAGGAAAAAGGCCACAGGTTCAAAGAAAGGTTCAAACCGCCGACAGGGTGGCGCCGAGCTAATGGATTCGAAGAGGTGATATCCTGGACCAGGCGAGAAACGAAAACGCTGACACGCACGTTATTCGGACAAGTTGACGGGCACGAGAGACCAGTGAAGGAGGTATAAGGGAGAAAGAGAATACTACCGAAAGAACTTCCGCACTTCTCATATCTTTCATGAAACCCGTCAAATAGGGGAAAAGGTGAATAAGTGGGTATCCCTGTCGCTGTTTTGGGCCACGATTTGGGAACAAACAAACGAAGGGGCCCACTTCGGGAGGGAACTTAGTTCTGGTGACCCCGTATAAACATCAAGCTAGCCGACTGGGGGGTCGGTGAGAGTCCTAAAAGGAGGGGAGTAATGCAAGAAGTTGTTTCCAGCGACCGCGGTATGCCAAGGGGGGAAAGGGTGGGCGGACGAATGGAAGCCGTTCCTACCGCGGACGGGAACAAAAGTTGATTGTAAAATAAGAAAAAAAAGGTGGATGGAGGCGAAATGCCGTTTGAAGAGCGGACCTTCAGCTACAAATAGTCAGGGAAGGGGGGAACCAAAGGGTCGGGGGAAGGACCATGACGGTAAGGAGGGGTCCCCTGCAGTAATGATCTTTTGGGGGAAAGTGTGAGACCGGAGGGCAACAATGTCAAAAGTTGCGAACCAGGGTAAAAAAAGGTAGAAGGGATAAGAAGCTGTATAAATTCTAAGGTTTTCGTTTGGGCAGGGAAGCGAGGGAAAACGAGCAAAACAAAGCGATTGGTAATTCCCCATATCCAGCCCACAAGATTGAGGCATTGGTACAACGGAGGCGGGATTGCTCTGCAGAGTATGAACGAGAAGATGGGGAGAAGGAGGGAGGGCATCACCACTCTACTTATCATGCCGCTGAGCGGGGATAAAAGAAAAAAAAAGGGGCGAATTGGAAGAAAGTCCGAGTAAGAAGAAACGCGTCGAACTGCTTGAGGAAAAGGGGGGTCAGTAAGGGGGAATTTCCGGAACGGGGTTGAAAGGACGCCCAGTACCCTTATTATTATGAGTGAGGGGGGTCGGGAGGGGATGGGATCACGCCGATTCCCTGTGTGTAGTGTGATGTGGGGGGGGGGTGCTAAACTCGAAGTGGAAAAAAGGGGGAACGCAAAGGTGCGGCGACGGATTCCTTCTGCTACTCACTAAATTGCTCAGAAGGGGTGATCGGTCAAATTGGCAAGGGTGGAGGGGGCGCGACACAAGTGACTTCAGGAACTCTTTGTAAATCGAAAAGAAAAAAAGGACTTTAACAGGAGACGACCGGAGATGACTTGGGAGGCCCATCCTGTCGCTGTGGGGATTCCGGTGATCCGTTACAGGGAAAGGATGAGAAGGGGAGATATATTTCTTACAAAGAAAAATAAGTACGCTTCAACAGAAGTAGCGGGGGGGCACCTAGGAGAAAAGGGCGGGGAGAAAAGGACACAAATCTTGTATGGGAACCTCGTAGCTTTGATTGTACTTGCCCGATGCGGAATGAAGGTGCGGACTCAAGGGGGGGCCAAGTAACGCCGGTATGAGCGCGGTGAGGACCCAAGGATGGAGGCGCGCAGGGGAAATGTCTGGTTTTCGCAGAACACGAGACAGAGTTTTCAGTAAAACTAGGTAAGAGAACAGAGGTGAGAATGTCCGTGCTTGCATCGACCAATTGAAGGAAGGTTGCTATCCAAAGATACCACGGGGGGGGAAAGCAAGAAGGCCGGGGCCTTTCGGGCTGGGACTCTTCAGACTTGCAAAAAAAGCAAAAAAGTTTGACAAACCAAAGCATCGTTATTGCTCTGATAAAGATGAGAGGGGGGGGACCTCGAAGGGTGGGGGCAATCGGGGGCCTTGATCAGGTACGGGTTCGATGCCCGCAGAACGGTGACTGGGGTAACTCCACGTAAAAAGTAAGGGGAAAAGCCGAGGGTCAAAGGAAGGAGAGCTTCTGGGAAGGGGAAATGTGGAGAAGGGGGGAAAAAGGGGGGGGGGAGGGCAATTCAATACCGCATGGGCGTTTGTTCTGCCGGGCCATCTGGCTAGTCCCCGCGTTGAAAAGTCTTGAGGGAGGGGAAAAAAAATGATTGCGACACATCCAAACCGGGTCAGGAATCTCCCGAAACACAAAAGGGAATCTAGGGAGGAAAAAGATTCAGTAAAGGGGAGGGGCCAAAAAGGACTGCGTGTAGCAGCAAAATTCCGCTGAAAAAGGAGGTGCCGGTCAACAACGAACGAGAAAAGGATGGGGAAGAAAAAAAAAACACGCCATGCGGTAACTTGAAAACATGGATGTGTGCCACGGAAAAAAAAAAGTCAATAAGGGGAATCGCGTGGGACTCGACTGCGTCTTTACATTTCCCTAAGGCCGCAAGTTAACAGGGCAAAGCTACACCGCTTTCTGCTTCAACGAGGAAACCATGCACCGAAAATGCCAACCGGAGAGGCGGGAGGGAAAGGACTCATTCAGCGGGGGGGGTTATTCTTCAAGAAGGAAATAACGACGGGCGTTGGGTCAAAAGGCGAAATTGGGAAGGGACAGGTGAATCTGTCCCCCGAATGAAACAGAGCCAGGGAAAAAGAGGACATTGGTTAAAGGAAAAAAAAACCCAATGCAAGGGGGGGGGGCGGATTCAATTGCAGTGCTGCCATTTCTCAATCAGTCTCTTCCCAGGAGCACAACTGGTAAAAAAACCGATAGGGACCAAAACAACGCGCAAAAGTCCGAGCTACCCAAAATAAGGCTGTGAAAGGGGGGGTTGGCCCGGCCGCGCCTGCCTCCATCATCTTGGCCGGAAGAATCAGCCGCTGGGTGACAAAAACACACAGGATAGAACCCAGCATGCAAAAGACTGCCAGACGTCCTGGATCAAAAAGAAACCGCTTCAACGGTGAGAAGAAATAAAAACGGAGAGCGCCAATGCAGAGCCGTGTATTCTAACTACCAGGCCACGGAAAACCGAAGGGGGGATTATCAGAAAGAAGTAAGTGAATGAGGGACACAGCTCTTATGAGTGGAGCTTAAAGAGCTTGTGGAGGAGGACTTTGGCCTCCAAAGGCCTCAAGGACCCTATCACCCGCCCTCAAATCTTCAAGAAGATCGTAAGAGCCGAAAAAAAGGTCAGAAACGAAGAACGGGCGCGCGTTTTCACCTGACACCGAACACACACAAATCTGATGCAGGGAGGGGACAATAACAAAGAAATCGGTCGCGATCATCACCCAGAACGACCCAGTCGCTTCCTCATCATTAGGGAAGTGGAGAGAAAACGTTCCGGGAATTATGGCAAGAATTCCGGGGAACGAGGGGGGAGCTCGACTCTGTTTGCGGACATACCCTCGAGATTAGGTCTTCCACTTACACCTCTCCGGTGAGATAGGGGACGTGGGAGAGAAGAGTGGGGGACTGCCTCGTAGGGGACCAAAAAAAGAAAAAAAAACGTGACGCTTCGCTAGCCGCCACCTGCCAGCGATGGGTAGAAGCACAATCTACGGTTGCCAAAATTTGTCAAGTCGTAGGAGTCGGGAGCGTGCCGAGGGGGATCGCCGGCATGCAAACCTTTCCACCTTCGACAATACATCGATTAAAAGAGAACGGGGGATGATGCATGGCGCAAAACTTGGTACAGCGGACAGGCAGAAAACAGTGGCAAGGCAGCGGGCAAGCCGAAGTACTTGCGACTCTCGCCCGAAACGGATTGGAAAAGACACAAACGCCTGTTGCTTACGCCCGGATTGGGAAAACGTCTCGTTGAAGAAAAACGGGGGACGCTTTCGCGACCGACACCTGCGATTCAACAGGGGGATGTGGCCGCGAAACTTGGAATGCACGGAAAGTGTCACACCTGCAAGATTGAATTCAGGCGCTCTCAAATGTCAGGAATAAAAGACGAATGACCAGTGAAAAGGTACTTCCCAAGCCGAAAAAAGGAGGTGGACAGGGGGATCTGCGGGCAATTCGCAAGGTGGAATGTGGGGGAGGGAAAAAATCTTTTACGCACTGCTTTACCGAGACACAAACAAAAAAGCAAAGGGGGCCGTGGGTTTTTGGAAGGGAAAATATAAAAATGGAAGCAATGCTTGTTAATGGCTGGAGGGTGAAGGGGGGGGGGAGTGTGCTCGTATAATATGTGGACGGGGTCTACTACGTGGGAAAAGGTCGGAGCTCCCTCAGACCGGAGGGCTCTAGAAAGGACACGGAGAGAAAAAAAAAAAAACTCGAGCATAACTCAAGTTCGTGCGCAAAAAAAGGGTCGGGACTGGTGGGCTGGAGGCTTGTTCAAGCAACAATAAAAAATTTTTCGCGGCACCTATAAAGAAGGGAGGGGGACTCAAAAAAGACGGGCGACGTAGAAGGGACCGGGACATCGTTCAAGGCAGAGACTTGTTGACTGGAGCTCTATAGGCGCATACCCTGGCGCAAACTGGGAATGTCAAACATCCGGAAGTTAAGGAGACAATTCATGAAGGACGGCAGACCTCGCAAGCTGGGAGTCCCACACTCTGGTGTGTCGCGCATCGTGACCAAACGAGACTGGACGGGGGGAAAAAAACCCGGGAGGGAAAATCGGGAATACTCCGGATCTGAAGAGGGAAAAAGAGCAAAAAGGTACGGGCTCGCTTCTATCACGCTATGCTGTGAAGAGACAATACAAGACCCGGGGGGGGTGAGACCGCTGCCGGGGTGCCCAGAGCGGGTGCACAAAGGAAAAGACGGCAGGATTTTTCGCGGTTCGCTTGCAACGGACCAGGGAATGGGGCAAAGGCGAGCCACACGGAAAAAATACTATCAACCCTACTTTTTAAAAAAAAGCTGGCAGTATGCGTGGCTTAAACCCCTACTACAAAATAAAAGAAAAGGTTGTATGGCGTGTGGGAGGGAGAAAAGCACCGAATCGTGACAACCCGGGGCCGGTTGCGGTCCAACGGGGATGGAAAAGGCTGACGAGCGAGTCATAATGGGACCCGTGGGGGATTGACGGGGTGCGGTGGGTTGAGGGAAATGAAAGGCAGCCAGTTGTGCTTGTATTATTGTCAATGCGGGAAACCAAAGGGCGTTTGCCGGTGTCGGAAAAACATCATTCTCTGGGGCCGGCCGCGGTGTAGTAACGAAGGTCGGAGATAACTCAAAGGAATGTTTCCTAGGCGCCCCCGCATGGTCAACCCCCTCCGGGGGAGGGACTGAAGATGGTTCAAGTCAGAGAGGCGATAGGAAAAACGGGGGGTCCGATCAGGGGGACCCCTCGTAAAACCTATCTTCAACGGACGAAAAAACCGTCCGTGGTCAAAATCGGGGAGCACGGGAGAAGACATGGAAGAATTTTCGCAGGGGGATTGTAAGAATTAAAATTCTCGAAGATGAGGGACGTCGGGCTCTGATCTTATCTTGATCAAATGAATATGGCATCCGCAGGAGATTACTGAAAGGATTCGTCCGGGGGGGGGTCAAAAATGCGGGGGTGCGCGGGGATCTGCTCACACTCGGGACAAGGGGAAGTGGAAGACCTAATTCCGAATTGAAAAAGAAAACAAACTATGGGGGTAAAGAGGAAGATCTAATTCTCAGCAGGTACCTCGCCGAGGAGAGTTGATGACAAAATCTAAACCGTGGTACCGGAAACGAAGAAAAGGGCAAGTAAAGCTCCTTGACTCACCGGGGTAGACCCGTAATCAAGAGACAAACCCGAATTAAAAAGGCGGATTAAAAAAAACTCAGAAGGCTAGATACCTTGAACCATCCGCCGGTTGACAGGCCAAAAAAAAAAGAAAAAAAAGAGAAAAAAAAAAAAAAAAAAAAAAAAAAAAAAAAAAAAAAAAAAAAAAAAAAAAAAAAAAAAAAAAAAAGGAAAAAAAAGAAACATTCCTTCGAAGCGCCGCGGTGCACGAAGGTGGGAAGTCCGGTGCCGGAGCGACGAGGGGGTGGTTAGCAGGATGGAAAATCCGTATGGGTGCCAGCTAGGCCTATAGGTTCACAAAAGAAAATCAGCTAAAGAGAGGAAAAAGTCAGGGGTTCAGAGTCGGGCAGCCGAAAGGAAAAAAGACTGCAGGTCTACGATGCGCTTGCCCGGCACTCGCAAGTTAACACCGCAACGCCCATGGTGGCCCGCCTGACGAAAGAAGGAAAGGAAACCCAGACAAAGGCTGATAGTGCATTGGACCGAACGCGAAACACTCCAAAAAGACAGCGCGGTGGCCATCGCGAGAGGGAAGCCGAGAATGTACGCAACAAGGAATTTGAAACAGGGGGCGGGGTTACCACGAAAAACGTACTAAAACCTGGGGGCCCCGTTGATAGATTGTGAGAGGAAGGTTGGCACCGCATACTGCGGCAGACTTCAAAATATTCGGAGTCAGAATAGGAGCATCCGCGTTGGGGAGAAAAACTTCGGACCCCACTCCGTCGTCGCATCATGTAGGAACCTGCCCGAAAAAGAAGGAAAAAGAGTCATTTGTCCAGGATACCGTGCCTTCAGACCAGGCACGGGTTCCAAACCAAGGTAATCGAAAGTCCTCTAACTCATGGGGAGCAGTCCTTTAAACGTAGGTTCTCCGAGGCTCAAAATCGGAAGCAGACTCGTAAAAACCTGTTTCAGGAAACAGATTGAAAACCCAGGGTCCAGGGGGACCTCAGTAGCGTATTGGTTGCAAGAGATCCGGTGGGTACACACCAAATTTTTTGTCTACACAGCGGGCGGTGGGGACTTACCGGAAAGGGAAGGAAAGGGGGAACCCTGAGAAAAACAAAAAGAGGAAGGACGATCTCCAGTCACGAGTATTCCTCGCGGATTAACGTGGCACAGTCTCGATTGAACTAAAAAGGACCGGCGGAAAAGCACCAATCAGTCTTGGTTGGCTCCGCCAGAAAGGGAAGTCAAACGGGCGAAAAATATGAACCCCATACTTACCAGAAAAAAAAGCCGACCCGTTGTTAAAAGGCAAAAGTTGGCTTCGGCGGTGTGGATAGAGCCATGCCGGCGAAGAAAACAATCTAGAAGTCACGGGGCGGAAGAAAACGGTCCGTGACAAGATGAGACAAGGAAGCTTCATCTCAAAAAAAGGGAAAGAGGCAGCAGGCTGCTCAGTGATGGTGACATGCAAAAAAAATGTGGAGGGGGGAAAGAAGTGATAATTATCCTCTTCCCCTGGTTCGTCACCACAAAAAAAAATGGGGTTCGAAAAAAAGAAGGGGGACCAGCTAACGTTTCCGCAGGAAGTCAAAGAAAGAAAGGAGAATGGGTCGTTGAAGGGGAACCTTAAAGGGAATAGGTCCTGTGCCTCCTTTTGGTCCAGCGAGAAAAAGGGGGAATCCAGGGCATTTTCAAATGGAAAAAAGTGCCACCGCCAGATCGGGAACAACATGTCCAACAGGTGATTCATACGACAGGGGCTTTAGAAAAATTGGACCGGGATCAGGGGGCGTCAAGATTCAAAAGGTCACGGGAGAAAAGTTGAATCCGGAGAAGTGTCGGGGAAAAAACATTACGGTTCCGCATTAACCGGCCAATAGGAATTTGACTGGATGATCCCGACGGAAACAACAAGTCAAGGGGAATAGGGAAATGCGTAGAGGAAAAAAAAAGATCGGTAGTCGAATGGGGGCAGGTTTCGGGGCAGGATTAATCTGCCCACGAGGCTCAGGGGATGAACGCAAGACCTTGAGTCCACAGAGCAACAGGGCCCACCGACACCGGAGATAGGGAAAAAGCGATTCAGGTCGGGGGACGACAGCGCAACACTCCTGTTCCCCTGACGGAGAAAGCGAAAGGGCAGGGAAAGTAGGAATCTATAGCGACCAAACGATTGGGAAATCTGGAAAATCAAAAAAACAGCGAGACGAGGGGAAATCTTTCCGAGGGTCCGTAACGTGTTTAAAAAGATCTTCATCATGAAAGGTTTAAATCCTTGAACGGTGTTCCGAATTTTTATGGAACAGGGGCTTTGTTAGTGATCCCGGCATATGGGTTTTAAAAGGGAAGAAATTCGGGGCCGAAAACGCTCCGACACAGGGCGGAGTCAAAAAAGGGGAGGTTCCTGGGATGCTAGCTCCATTGCAGCGGGGATTGTTCGTCCAGCGGAGGGGGGGAGTGCATGGGTGGCGGGGAACTAAAATTATAAAACGAAGAAGAGGCATTCTGGAGAAGATGACGAGATGTCAAAGCAAGATTACCACCGTCGATGGCGATACCATCGGAGGGGAGGCCGTACAGGAAGTCAGAAAAGAGTAAAAAGAGAAGGTACGGGTAGTCCTAAGAAATTCCGTTGTAACGGAGCACGCAAGCAAAGGGAGGCTGTAAGCTCGCATGGCGGGGTCAAACCACCTCACAGAGGGGGTGGTACACAGCAGTAGCTTTAGGAAAATTAAGGAGGCTGGTGCAGGTCGCGCACGGACCGTGGAAGGGGGTCTGGTCAAGACCCCGTAGTGGGACAAAAACGCGAGCATTCTGGGTTAGAACAAACTCGTACCAGAGGGGGGCTCTAACTAGGCAAGCTCGTGGGTAAATGCCCAGAAGGGGGGCGAACACCTTCATGGTGTTGGGCGTTGATCGTTCGGGCAAGGGAAAACACACTCCGTGGACAAAGGGGACTGATGGGGACCGCTGCAGGCTACTGCGGACACAAATTGAGAAGACAGACTCGGGAGGAAAAAAAATAAAACGCTGGCGATTGATCTGGTGGGACTCAAAAAATGGCGTTCGGGGGAAAGGGGAAAAAAGAAACGTCTTTGTCCCCCGGAAGAAGGAGGGACCTTAAATATTCGCACAGCCGATGCACTAGAGGACCTAGATATGACGTTAGCTTGGGCTCAAGGGGAAAAAGGGGGGATCATTCAATGACCAGACGTGGGAGGGGAAGGGAGCCTATCGTCGAGAAAAAAAAGGTGACCGGGTAAGGTGAGTGAGCAAAACGCGGCATTATGCTCGGAAACCGCATAATCGAAGGCACTTCATGGAAAGG
>Ga0179593_1476770_pt1 | contig 13836 bp, 18 predicted proteins | sample CZODoug2_1_08_16_FD_185931 | JGI IMG/M metagenome (GOLD analysis project Ga0179593, IMG submission 185931) | Vadose zone soil fungal communities from Angelo Coast Range Reserve, California, USA - CZODoug2_1_08_16fungal (PacBio error correction) | ecosystem: Environmental > Terrestrial > Soil >...
AAGAAGGTCGGCAAGAAAGGGGGGAAGAGACAAGGGGAAAAAAGATTGAGGTCGTGGAAATAGGGGAGCGATCGGAGGACGTAGGAAGTCGCTCCCCAGCCGTCGTTGATAGGGGTAAAACATCGCAAAGAAAAAGGAACTAAACGAGGGGGGGGAGAGAATACCTCGCTACCTACGGTGAAGCAGAAAAAAAAAAGGGAGGCTCGGGACCGGAAGAGAGGAGCTGGGATTTCTCTCGCCTTGCAGACCAATAGCCATTTGTAAAAAGGTAATTTCGAGACAGGAACCAGCCTGGAGAAAGTCAGGCAGGAAACGTCAATATCCATGGATTCGCCTGGGAAAGAATTACAGGAAATGCGACTACACTCAGAGGAGAGATCAGATGTCAAAAGGGGGATCGACGAGAAAGCTCCGGCACTATGAAAACTAAACAGCAAATGATCGGCAAAATGGACAATAAAAAAACTGGATTATGGGAGACAACGGAAGTTGGCATCAACTATGCAAAAATAGCGGACGAGAAAAAAACATCCTCCTTGCCAATCGGAGATAACAAAGAAGGGGAGACTCGGCTGAGATCGAGTTCGTCTGAATAAGCAAAGGAAGGAGAGGACTTTCGTAAAGCAAGAAAATGTCCGAAATCGGCTGACAGACAAATGGGAAAGCCCAGAAATCCAAAACTGTGCGATACGGGGGGTGGGCGTTGCCAGAAAAAGCCCAAAGACAAAAAGGTGTCCGTGCTATAAAGGTATCGCCTCCCCAGACAGATCCCAGGCAGATGCCGATATTGAGTCGTGAGATTTTGACCGAAAAACCGGCTCTCAGTCTAACATGCGGATCAACATAGAAGTAGAAAGACTCGTAACGATGTAAAAAAAAACGGGATCGCTGAAGGGGATCGACACTACTCAGACGCGCGACAGGAGTCATGACATTGTCTATCTAAAACCCTTAGATTTGGCGGGTGAGTGCGTGGGGGATCAGAGATAATGCCCAGGCGTGGACCCAAAGATCCAGAAATGGAACGGCTCTAATTAGTTGCAGGGGGATTCCGATCTTCGGGCAAAGCTGCGGGCCTGCCAGGTATGGCCGAAATAAAAGGTGCACAGCCAAAATGAAAAAGAGGCTCGCCAAAGCATCCTCAATGAGGCTGGAAGACGGAATGCGAGGTCGGCGTCTCCGGTGAAGGAAAGCGGCTCCACTGAAAGGCTGGGTCTTTGCTGCAAACCAAAGGCTGGAAGGAGGGCCCCGGGGAAGGGGGCGAGCTGTGGAGGAGTCAAATTTGGACGGGAGGTGCTCGGCGGCTTTCAGCCTGACTAATCGGAGGGGACCACAGATCTATCATTTCGTCGGAACGGGCCAAGGGTTGCATATCCATTCTGGGAAGAGAGATTCCGGAAAGGGGTGCTCGGACAGAAGAGGGATAAATCGCGGAGCGAGGGGAAGTCACGGATCGGTGGTGCCCATAAAAGTAGGATCAAGGCTTTCGGAAAAGGGGGGGGGGGGGAAGTCTATCACAAACATTTAAGGCGATCACATCCAGGAAATGTCCATAAAGTGAGAGGCTCTGTGAGAAAACAACCTGACACAATCATGGGGTACGCCGGAGGATACGAAAAAGGCACACTCATTTTAGGGAGAGGTGCCAGCTCCGGTCGACATGTAAGGGCAAATCAAGGAAGAGCATCGAAGGAGGGGAAGAGTCGGCGGAAAGACTGTTTCCATCCTGGGGTCTGGCTCCTGTAAAAAAAACAAGAAACCGCGCGTATGTCGCGGGCGGCGATGACAAGCAGATGCCTGGGGGGGATTCGTCGAAATGAAGGGGGCTTGCCTGGGAAGGGCCTGAGGGATGCAGTTGATATGGCTGCTCTCCGAATGATGGCCTAGATGGGCAAGGGGGAGACGGGCTGACGGGGTATCGCGCCGCAGGACGGAGACGGGGAGGTAGAACGTTGCCGAAGACAGGAGATAAGAAAAGCCCCACAAAAGCGGCTCGAAGCGGGCCGAACTTTCAAGAAACAAAGGGGAAGGGCAGCCTGTTTCTGAAAGAAGGAAGGCGGAGCGAGCTGAGAGCTTAGACCTGATCGAGAAAGCGCAGCGCGAACGGGGGACGGGGCGGCATTTTCAGTCCTGAATACCAGCAAAGCCAGCGGCGTCCTCTATGCTGTTGCAGGAAGGATGAGGGGAAACCATCGCCAGGAACTTACATGGAACGTGTCGGCTGGATGGTTAGGGCTAAGAGGGAGGAAAAAAGTACACATCACCGCCTGGGTAGGGCGGAGACTAAAAGAAAGTAAAGGTCGCTAAAAAAACAACTGGGGGGAGGGGGGGAGGGAGGGAAAAATTCTTTCGAAATTTAGGGGAGGACAGGGGAAGTAGAACGACCAAGAGAAGCATGGGATCAGGGGGACGACAGATCGCCAAGAATAACAGCAGAAGGAGGGAGAAGGGGGGACGTCTGGCTCTAAAAAAAAGACTACGTAACAGCAACAGAGCGACAAGCGAAGTAGGAGGGGAGGCATTGGTCTAAAATCCCGCGAAGTCGCGCTGTAGCGCACTCATCGATAAGGGAAAGCTGTATGGGATCGACCCGCGTCGGGGGGGGGAGGGGGGGGGGAAAACGTTCCTCCTGGACTCCAAACTCCGCCGGAGCTGACAGGGACCAAGAACAAAAAAAAAAAAAAAAAAAAAAAAAAAAAAAAGAAAACCACACAAAAAAAACGGTAGCCGCTTTTTATCGGGGAGCAGGGTGTGTTCGGGGAGAGTAAGTGACGAAGGCCACGGATAGGCTGCAGGGCAGGCGTGCGCGAGATGGAGAGTACTACGCACTGGGGGAACAGCTGCCAAGTCAAATTTCTTATTATCCACAGAAAGCTAAGAAGCAAGCCAAGGAGTAGGAGAGGAGAGAAGAAAAAAAAAACACCTGCCTCTGCGGTCAGCCGACATCAGGAAACCCCGAAGTTTTGAAGTATCGAGTGGGGGCGCCAGCCGAACGCCGACGAGAAAGAGCACCGCGATCAGTGCCGGAGTCGGATCGAAGGAAAAAATGTCAGAACCAGGGTGTCCCCGATCCCGCAACGACACGGGTCTTCTGGGGAGAGGGCGGCAGCACCATGCTTTTTTTTGAAAAAAAAAGAGAGCCGAAATCAAAAAGGATGGTCGAAAGTAAGAGGATAAAGAAACTTTCTGGAACTGTGGGAAGGGGGAAGGGCGGGGTACTAAAAAGGGGCGCCGAGGAGGGACAAAACAGTAAGGTTCTAATCGCCTCTAAAATGGGAAGAAGATGCCTTAATGCAAAAAGCGCCTAAAAGAAGAGAATCTCCCAGCATTAACGCAGAACATCCGAGACTGCATAATCCGGGAATGTATATTCTTAGTGGAGGAGAGGAACATCAAGGGGACCTCGAGAAGAAAGAAGAGTCTATTCCTACTCTAGACGAAAAAGCACTCTCCCATTACAAGAAAAGCAATCAATCAATTTGAGTGCTGAGAAAAAATCCATCAGTAATTAGTCTTCAGAGCGGTCACTAGACTGAGAAAGCACTCCGAAAGGAGTAAGAAGAGGAGAAGGAGGGCTTCAACAAGCTCCCATGGGGAGGGGGTCATTGGAGTCATGAAACGCAGATCAATCACAATTTCTAAATAGCGAGTAGTTCGAAGGGAAGAAAAAACCGATCTTCTTTCTTATCGGTCACAGCCTTAAAGAGGAAGAGAAAACAACGACTACTATATAAGAAAGGTTCCGATACCAAGAAAAAAGACCGCGTCAGGAGGCGCAGAGCCTTCTGATCCGGGAAATCGATGAGAAGGAATGTATGCACAGGGGAGTTGAGGAGGGCCGGTTTCGACGCGAAAGGCCCAAATCTCAGGGGAGATCGAGAGCAACAGATATTGGAGGGAGTTCACCGTGGCGAGTCACACCATTTTTGGCGGTCTCCGGGGGTCTGAAAAAGGACTGGAAAACACACGTCCGACAGGGGTTTTTCTGTCCGGGTTCAAAAGGTCGTCTGGGAGCAAGTTCGAGAAAGACCCTATGCGGCCAAGAGGGGGGCATCCCAGAAGGGGAGAAGGGAAGACAGAAAGATAGGGAGTGCCAAGGAAGCTTCCTATGGTGGATTCAGGGAAGGAGGTCCGGCGGGGAATGAGTTTGGTGGAGGAGCTCATGTTCATATGACCTGGGGAGGAAGAAAGTTGGAGAAAAAAAGGTCCTTTTCGGAGGCGGAATGTCAGGGGAGTTGGGGAATCATGCCAAAGGAGCGCAAATCACGGGGATAGTCTTCAAAAAATGATACGAGGAGGAGAGGGGCAATGGAGGGTCATTTCCGAAAGAATTCGATCGTTGAAGGCCGCATCCAAAAGATCGTCACTGGCTCTACCAGACACGGGAAAAGGATCCCTGGGGACTCCCAAGGAACGAGCGAAAGAAAGAAGCCGCCTCGAGGGGGAAAACGGAGAGGCTCGTCGCGTGAACGTAGGGAAGGAGGGGAAGGTAGAGAAACCCACCTTTCGGCGGTCATGCAAAGGAATTGGGGAGTGTTAATATTCAAAAGAGGGAGGGGAGGTGAAAAATGGGCGAGGGAGCCCCGACGCAAACGATTTTGTCGAAGAGGGAAAGAAGAAAGGTCACCGCCGGCTTGATTACCCTGCTCGCTTTCGGATCATGGGGGAAAAGAAAGACTCTCACGGGAATTATGATGAAAAGATAGGAGAGAAAATATCAAGAACTCTAGAGGGGAAGGGGCAGGCAAGGCTAAAAGTAGAAGAGGTGAAAATATGGATTTTTCGTGAAGGGGGGTAGCCAGCAGGCTGAGGGGTTCTTGGAGAGCACCAGAAGAAAGCGGGTCTCAGTAAAACGCAATTCGAATGAGAAAAGAACATAACCGGAGGGGGGGGGGGATCCCGACAGCCTCGGGACGACGTTCCGCTCCGAGCTCGACCGTTTTAGGACTCGGGAGGAAGGGGGGACGTGTTCGCGGCCCATTTCAGAAACGAACCCGAGCCGTCCTTCAAAGGGGTCGAGACCGGCAACCCCGACCGCGGAGGAGAACCGCAACAGGGCTTCGTGGAATGGTCAAAAAGAATGACAGGGGAAAAAAGGCGCGGGCCATGAAAAAAGCAGGAAATGGTCAACGTTGAAGGGCGCGAAGGAGAAGCAGGGGACAAGCAAAACGGCCATTATGAAAAAAGCAGGACAAGAGGACCTGGATTATTTAAAACCTGAATTGACAATCAGGCAAGAATAAGGCAAAAAGAAGGCGGCATAAGAAAAGACTCCCGGAAAGGCGGCCTACCAATAGGACGAAGAGGCGGTCAGCCATCTTATATCAAATCACAAAGGTATTCCTAGTGGGAGGGGGACAGCCTCGGCGGGGGCTTTATGGAAACAGACCCCTCGCCAGGGTAACAAAGACCAGCAATTGAAAATTCGACGTTAACGGTGCCGGAAAACCGTAGGACCAAAGCACCACAGGGGGGGGTCGGCGCAAAGTGATCGGACTCTACCATCAAAAGAATCAGATGGCCGAATCTGATGCGCAGGGGCATTGTGGAATCCGGCAGTCGCGTCGACATAAAGACAGAAGTGGACGAAAGGAAAAACGTCAGAGAAGCGATGAATTCCGAAGTGCTACGACGTACGGGAACGCGTCAACAGGGGGGGGGGGGGTTGGTCGGGCACCCTTTAAAGGATTGTCAGGCCTACGTTGGGCGCGTGGGGGAAAGTCCGAGGTTCCAGGCTTTTACACGACGGGGTAGTTGCCAGGGAAGATCCTCCCCGGGTCTGAGTACGCCATTCATGTCGGGCCCTGCCTTTCGGTGCAGATCAACTCACAAAAGCAAGCATGAGGAGTAGAGGGAAAAATCGGGCAACGGCTGAGGAAGCCTGCTTCTACGGAACGTTCAACTTCAAGAGAGTAAAAAACGAAGAAGCCCTTCCCTTCCTTGTTTGTCTGGACGGGGAGTATCTGAGCTGGTCTGCGTCCTTTACTATCTGATTGGGAATCTAGTAAGGATCAACCGAGGGAGATGAGGGTATAGCCTTTAGTATGGACGCAGACTAGACCTGCCTAATCAAATCAACTTCAGGAGGCGGACGGGTCACTGCCGGAGGGGGGAAGAAAGACTTCTGGTGGGCGAAGGGGGGCTCGGCAGAATACAAGGGCTGAGATGTTTTCACCGGATCCGGGGTGGGACGGGAAAAATCTCAGGGCTCAGGGGTCGGGCACCTCTGGTGGTAAAAAACCTTTTGAATCACAGGAGGGGAGAAGCCCTGTTTTCCATGACCATCATGGGAAAGAGAGCTCTTTGGTCGCAAAAAAGAACACCAGCTGTTGGGCCGGGTCCAGAAGAAATCAACGCGGGGTGAAGGGAGGAGGTGGCACGAAAAACTGCGTACCCGCTTTGAAAACAGGCGATGAAAATACGGCCGTTCCATATCATGATGCAAGCTTTCGGCAGCCTGGGGGTCGGGCGTCCGGGTTCAAACAACCTCTTGGCGTGGCAGCTGTCGGCGGCTGATGCCAGCAGATTGCCGGGGGGTCTTAGGAACCGTTAGCGCTCTCCTGGGCAAGGATGAGGAGGGGGGTACTGCGGCGGAAACCGAGTGGGGGGGCAGCGTGGAAGCGTCTGAGCGCCAAAAAAAGGAAGGAGAAGTTAGAGCATTTTCCGGCCTAAACATACGATAAACGGGGAAAAAAAAGAGACAACGATAAGCGGAGAGACAGGCGGTCAGCGCGGCTGGTGGAAAACAAGAAAGGAGGTAATGGGTAGTAACTCCCCGCAGGGAAGCTCTGGATTCTCAAGGACATAGGGAAGGGGGAGGGAATAAAACATGAACCGCGAGTTTCGAAAAAGGCACCGAAAGGAAAGGGAGGGTGAACTAGGGGGGCGGCCTCCATTCGTTTTCCTTCAGGCGGCGGTCGAGAAAAAAATCGCCGAAGGAGAGGCGGGGGGGCCGTTTTCGGATCTGTCGGGCGTCTGAGCACAGCACATCCATCGGGTTCTTCCAGCAAAATCCCGGACACGCCTAAAAATTCGCCAGAAGAGAGGAGAAAGCAACAACAACAACGGAGGAGAAAGTGGAAAAGGTCAGGCGTCAGGTGAGGCCGACAATCAGGCAGGGGGGGCATGGTTATGCGGGCGTTTCCAGGGGGAACATCGCCGCCGCATAAGAAAAAGAAAAGGAAGAGGAGAAAAGGGCGGCGATGGGCCGCCGCAAAAAAGCAAGAAGGAAAAAAGATTTTAGGACGTTATTGCATGGCGAAAGCAGAGAAAAAAGTCTCTCGACGAGGATAATCTATACGGAGAAGCTGAGAAGAACGAGCGCACACCGGGGCGGAGGAAGAAAAGGGGGGCGTGGACACTCCTGGCTCAGGACGTCTCGATCTGGAGCCGCTGGGTTTACGACGTGTCAGGATTTTTTTTTCTTTATAGTGCAATGGGAGGAAGGGGAAGTGCAAACGAAAGGCGCAGCATGAGGCCGCGAGATCCAAGAACGATGGAAGAAGCTGCCCATATGAACAATACATTGCTTATTCAGCCGTAAGATCAGACAGGACCGCCAGGTAGGTCAAAGGGAAGGCCTAGAACACCTGCCAGCTAGGAATCAGCTCATAGGGAAGGCCAAGCCAGAGGGGGAACAGTATCAAACAATTTAGCCGGAGAAACTCTACGACTCTGAAACTCGCCGGCTAGGTGCATGACGAGCGCCACGAAGGAGAGGGTGAGCTGCACTCACCGGACGAACAGCAGGGGGGAGCTTTCGGAAAGCGCGGGGAACCCAAGAAAAAAAAAGATTGTAAAAAGTTTGGGGTTGCGAACAAAAAGAGAGCGATCAAAGGGGGAATGGAAGTAAAGGGAAGAGGAAGAAAAGGAAGTAGGAATGTGGGAGGCGGGGAACCTGCGGTTACAGGAATCCCCTATAGGGCATTGACCACCACGCCGGTGGACCGCAGGAGAAGAGATGGGCGACGCCGCCGGAGCAAAGGAACGCCTAACCGAAGCATCTCATACCAGAATTACCTATAAAAGGACGATATCAGGAAAGGGCATCTATCTTCTGGACTGACGCGGAGGGAGAGTATCATAAAGGGAGGGGTAGATGGCAGACTGCATAGTGGATCCAAAGGCCACCCAGCAGCTCCGCCCCTTAACATCCATAGTTTTCCGAGCGACTCAAAGAAAAAAAGGAAAGGAGATGCGAGCTGGCTGCATCTACGAAACGCAGTCCTCAGTCATCCAGGCAGTATGGGTTCTGCGGGGCCTATGGAGTGTTTGGGTTCAGTACGGACATTGAAATGACAGTTAAAAGAAAGAATGGGGAGGCAATATCGTAGATATCGTAGGTCAAAATGAAACATCTTCATTGCAAACTGTATGTCTTTGCAACTCCTTTACAGCCGAGAGAAACAAGAAGACAAAAAGAGTCCTACAATCAAAAGTGTAGATAAAAACCAATAACTTAATCCTAGCAGGGAAAGTCAGAAAAAAAGAAAGGAGGATCGGCCTACTTTCAAAAAAAAGACGGTCGGGAGAAGGGGTCGGCTCAGATTTGAGGGACGAGGGGCCGGCCCGGCAAAATGCTGCGATAATCGGCATCTAATCTAGGGGAGGGGGAGATCAAAGCCGGGGGGGGACTCAAGTCAAAGTTGGGGGGAGGGAGGGAAACCAGTTCAGGGAAAGCAGGCACACGGCGGACCAGTTGCCCGGGTCACCATGGCGAGGGGAGGTTAAGATTTCGCGCCCGGATCTGAAAGACACTAGCGCAGTCGTGGGAATGTACCGAAGCTCGGGCCTTGGCCAAATCCTCGGAGAGCAGAGGGTTATGCCGGGCCTGTGCGTGCAGAGTGATGCGCTCGATTTTAGGGGGTCGAGGCGCAAGGACATGGTTCTCCATCAAGGAAGAAAAGCCGGGGAAGAGCAACTAATTCGGGGAGGGGGAAAAGAATGCGTCGCTTACTCCGATTTCCGAGAATAGGATCGCAGGGGGCTCGCATGTCGGAATTCGAAAAAAAAAAGAGAAAGGAATTTTACGGGACTTTGAAACGGCACTGGGCATCGCGGACGGGGTGAAGGGGGGGCTAGAACCTGAACCTGGTGGACTGGGGGAGCCAAAGGGGGGTCGCGAAAAACAACGCGAAAAAACGAGCAGAAAACGGTCGAGACCGTGCACTCCTGGTACCCGGGAGGCGGTAGGGGGATCTCCCCAGGCTCGGGGGAGGAGGGAGGAAAGCATTGTCGATGTTTTGCATACAGGGACGGCAGGGCCTGTGCGCGACAACCCGAGATGGAGATCGAGGGAAGAGAAAAGTTCAAAGAAGCCTTGAAGAGCCCACTTGAGGAAGGGGCGTATTGATCAGGGGGCGTCTCAACAAAAAAAGGAGGGAATATAATCAACAACGAATAAAAAAACACGAATCGGCAAGCAAAAGACCGGGGGGGGGAAAGAAAGGGGGGAATTTCTATCGATCTCCATCCGCGGTCGGGCTGACGGCGGCCCCCAGGAGAGAGGCGGTGGATCTCGAAAATAAAGAGGGAAACGACAATACTGGGAGATCCCTCCCCTATGGTACCGACGTGAAGAGCAAGGCAGCTACCGTTATTCTCTTCTCGGGGGACGGGTTCCCATTCCCACATTGCAAAGAACCCTAGAAAAGTTTGACAGGTCAGGGTCGAGCCACCCTTCCGAGGAATCGGCAAGGCAAAAACGCAAATAGAAAAATGGGGAAAAGTAGATTTTCGAAAGACGGCGAACGCAAAAGCTGGAGATAGAGAATGTGAAACGTTAGAGGGGGGAGCTAAGCTCCTCAATGATCCAAAGGACCCTGCGACATTCTTCAAACAGAGGAAGGAATGTCTGATGGCCAACTATTGAAGGGGGGGGGCGCTCCTAGGCAAAGCGAGAATAAGGATTAACCTCGGACAGAACGCAAGGACTCCGGGAATTGGCGATCAGGCCAAGGGGGGGGGCCCCCCAAAAAAACCATCTCAGGCTCAAGCCTCAAGGGGGAAGCGTGGGCGTAAGCAGACGGAGGGATCTGGTAAATCTGAAATGAAAGAAACCAGGTCAGGGTGAACATTCCATCACCGGAGATAGTTTTGACTTATGAACCAAAGACAGCACAAAATTGTTCCCCTTAAAAATACAAGGGATAGAATAAAAAAGAAGAAAGTAGGCAGATGCGACTGATCTGGCCGGGAGCATGGGTGGGGGACCGATCGCGTCTAACCTGCGAGACCGGACATAAGTTCTCCACCGGTCAGTACTAAAAAATATGAACAGGATTGGGAAGTGCTGAAGTCAAGCTCAGCGGCGAGAAAGACATTGGTCTGTGGTGTCACCCGGGGAGGATTTGTAAGGGACCGTTTCTTCTTTGGATCTGCGGCGTTCCGAGGTGAAAAAAAAGAGCCAGGAAATGACTCTCTTCGTCCACTAGCGATCCTTCGTCGCAATCTTCTTAAAAGTCCGGGGGAATGGTCCTGAAGCAAAGAACACGGACGCGGATAGAAGCCCGCAAAGCAGGCTGAAAGGAGCTGCGTGGGAAGACGGAGCAAAAAGTTGGGCAAAGAAGGGTCCGGCGCCCGAATGGAAGGGGGGTGAGGGGGAGCTCATTCTAAAAGATGATGGGCTGCCCGGAATTTCGTCATCTAATGTTGCAGGGGCAGCTCGTCAGGGGCAGGAGCTCGAAGAGGTCATGAAGTTACAAAAGAAGGGTCGCGATCATATCAAGATCTTAAGGGAGGATACTGGAGAGTTGTGGAGAAGGGGTCATGCGGGGGGGGAGAAATTCGGGCTTAAAGGCCCATGCGAACAGGGACGGAGTCGGGTGAACATCGGGGGCGCGTCATGCAGGTCAAAAACGGGTGGGTAACCTCGAGCTTTGAGAGTCTGGTTCAAACGCACAGAGGGGAGGGACAAAAAACACAACAGGAGCAAGGAAAAGGGAATCAAACTCGGAAAATTGCAACTAAAAAGGGGACGTCGTCTCTTTTGTAAAGCCACCAAAGGACCCAAATCTGGAGAAGACTCGGACGACAGTCACAGTTCGGGGTTAATGGTTCCGATGGTAGATCACCTGCTGAATGGAGGGGATAATGAGAAAAGATACGAAGCGCGTTTCCGCGTCCAGGAAAAGTGATCACGGACCCTTCCTACTTTTTTCGTAAAAGCCTGGGGCAACCGCGGATTGTGCCTTCTTGATGACGCTGAATGGCCGCAGAGAAGTTTGTTGGATTAGGAAGGAGCAGCTTCCTCTCTCAAAAGAGGTGTGTTCATTGCTGCTCTTACATCAATGGATGAGGGAAAATTTAAAGGGTGCTGCAGACGCTATCTCCCTGCGGACAGGCGCCGTGAGGGGAAAAGGGCATGGAACAAGGGAAGATACCGGGGGGGGGAAAAAAACAGAAGAACCCAAACCGAAAATACGGGCGGTCAAAGGGGACGGGCTGCGGTACAGAAAGCCAGGGGAGGGGACAAGAAGGGTTGTCCCTAAATCATCCGGGTCAGCGCTCGGGGGCCTCATATCGACGGAATCGAGAAAAGCCCACCCCCTGCATCTTGCAGCTCTAATCAGGAGGGGTCTCCATAACTAAACGCCGATGGCATTGACTCTTTGCAGGATGGTGAGAGGGTCCTTCTTCTATAAATCGACCGCCGCGCGGGCGGGCCCGGTTTCTTCGGGGGAGGGGAGGGCCTGGCGGCGCCGCCGGCAAAGAGATACACAACGAAATCTGGTCGTGCCCCGCGCCCTTACGAAGGAATCGAAAGAGAGCTCTCAACAACAAACTTAGTGAAGAGAGGATTCTTGTGCGGAGTACAGGGGGAATGTCGGCCGAACCCATAGTCGGTGCTTTGGATCGATTGGCCGAACGATCGTCAGGAAAGAATCAGCAACAGAAAAGCGACGACGGCGGCGAGGGGTCTCCCGGAAAAAAAGCAAGAGGCCGCCGCCAAGGACGGCCTTATGGCAGGAGGAATTTAGAGAAAATGCAGGGAGGGAAGGGAGGGGGGATTATCTGCAGGCTCATCTATACCGGAAGAAGTCTGAGAAATCAACTTAGCAGAGGGGAGGGCGAGGACGACCAGAGGGTTTTGTAACTTGAAATCAGCCGGCGAAAGAAAACGGCAGGGAGAGCCTAGTGGAAATAGGGAGTCTGTTATCGTCCGGGTCAGAGGAAACTGGGAACCCCACGGCGCAAGGGGGCAACGGGGCGCGAGATCGAGCAGACTCTTTCAATAGGTCCAGCATGGCGGGGAGAAAAAATCCGACAAAAGCCATTATCGAGGGAGGGGGAAGCCTACATAAACTTCTCTGAGGCAATCAGCAGTCGACAAAGGAAAGGACCTAGTTGGGAAAAAAGTAGGCCACCAACGAAGAAGGATGCACACTCCTACGAGACAAGGAAGCTGGGCTCGTAATATAGGGGGGAAGGGAATGTCAGAAGGTTAAGAGCACCGAGACAGGGCCACAACAGCGTGTATCTGTGCAGACTATCAAAAAGTTTTATTTTGGGGTGGATAACAAAGAGCGACTTCCCTGAAATTTTACAGAATTTAAGAGGATAACGAATTTGCTGGGAACATGGTGTGGGAATAGGGGGCCGCTTTGGGGGAAGCCAGTTCGGTGAAACCACATATCCTGGGAACCTTACACGACGCTATTTGTCAAAATAAGGACAGGAATGAGAGCCCTGGCTACCTATCCTCCTCGACAAAGACATGAAAGAAACCTTAAACGATCAATGCAGATAGATATGAGACTTCAGAGAAGTCTAAATCATGACCTGGAGAATCACTATCTAAAGAAGGGAAGAGCGCCCTCAACAACAGAAGAGAGATCGTAATCATCATCATCAAAAAAAGGTACGATTGTCCAAAAGAACCAGAGGCGGGGACGGGAGGAAGCCGCGTTTTCAGGAACTAGTGCTCCCAAGACAGTCTTCAGACCCCTTCTATGGAGGCTCGAGCCTCGTCACATTTCGTGAAGGGGATGAAAAAGCCAGGAAACGCAGGCAGCAGCATTGCGGAAAAAAAGAAAAGAGAAGGATGTTTCGGCAGCGAAAAGGTCCTTGGTGTGGGTCACGGCCGGGGTAACATCGATCACCACGACAAAACCACTAAGGGGGCCGGGGAAAATTCAAATTCCTAAAAGACCAAGGTCATGATCGCGGTACGGAGAAAAAGGAGGAGAGGTCGGATCCGGTCTAAAAAGATTACTTCGAAAGTATTCGGCTTCGGCAATGGCAAGAGAGCCAAGTCCGGAATCTGTCTTCAGCTCTTCAGAGGAATGATAGGTAAGGGGGTAGGGGTCTTATCAGCGAAAAGGGGGAACAACCAAAAATGGGGGGGGGGGAGGGTTCCCTTTTTTGGCGGAAAAAACGACGTACACACAGCGACAGTTTGGAGGTGGGCCTGTCAACAAGTTCCTTTCTGGAAGAAAAAAGATTTTCGCGCCCGAAAGAGAGGTAAAAGAAATCAGTTGATGAGTTGCAGAAACTCTGAAGGTGGGGGACAAAGAGGGGACCGAGTCGGTGTGGGAGTAAGGGACGAAGGCACCGGGTGGGATGCATCGGTGTAGCTGAAAAATTATTGGGGAATATGCGCGGCTTCACATTCACAGGTGTGAGTAAATCATAAGGGAAGGGGAAGATGAGTCAGAATGTCGAAGGGGAGTGGATATTCAGGAAAGACGCGCCGATCACGGTACAGCATATTGAGAAGGGGAGGGGGCGTCGCGGACATTGCCGGAAGTGGAACCAGCAATTCCCACATTGGATGTTGAAGGGGGAAGAAGCATCCTCCGCCGTAGGGCTCTAACTGGAAAGGCCTGGTACGTTGCG
>Ga0179593_1735929_pt1 | contig 13836 bp, 8 predicted proteins | sample CZODoug2_1_08_16_FD_185931 | JGI IMG/M metagenome (GOLD analysis project Ga0179593, IMG submission 185931) | Vadose zone soil fungal communities from Angelo Coast Range Reserve, California, USA - CZODoug2_1_08_16fungal (PacBio error correction) | ecosystem: Environmental > Terrestrial > Soil >...
CCCTAAACACACGACTGCGGAAAAAAGCGACCGTGGTGTTCTGACGGGGGTATGGCCGTACTTGGATAACGCTCATGAGGTGACACACCGCAATGAAGATCGCATCGTGACGGGTCGCAAGGGGGGGAGGGGGACCGACGAACCGGGATAAAGCAGGTACTTGGCGGGGTCCAAAAGGGACTTGACGTGGGGCCAGTCGAGGCCAGGGCGCTCGGCAGGGTTGGGAGCCAAAGAATGGGGAATCGTATTTTCCGCATAGAGACCACAAAGGCATCCCAAGCAAAGCCTCGTGGGCATTCCGAATCGACCGAAAAAAAGAGACGTAGAAAAGATCACCTTCATATCGTAGAGGGGTCACACGAGTAGACTGTATAGCCTCGACTTCAAAGGGGGCGAAAGCGAGTCAAAAGGCACCTTAAATTCGCGGGTTTTCAGTTTTACGTGGACTGTGAAGCGGGTGGGGAATAAAAATGGGGAAGAAAAGGCCGAGCCACCGACCCCCTCGGGGGAACCATAGTCGACATCGACAGGTAAGCCGGGCACTTTTCCCGTGGTGCCGTAGAACGGAAAAGAAGTGAGAACGAATTGCATCATAACTTTGTAAAATGTCCTATTGAAGAGAAGAAAGGTGTTGTCAAGGGCCGCGTCCAAGCCGCTCAGCACGCGAGAAACGGGGTTTAAAGAGACTCACATCATTCGAAAGTCTGCGCAAATCTTTTAGCCATATCGTGAGGACAAGTACTCTTGCTTCACCTAAATCAGTAGTTGGGTGGGGGGCGGGGACGACAACGACCTGAAAAGTTCTTTAGATGCATCATCAATAGTCTTTGGGGAGCCGGAAAGAACTGTCAGGAAACCCTTAAGCTAAGCGGGGGGAAGAATATAACACTAGGTCTCATTCCTCGGGTAACCTAGGGAGCTGGGAATCGAGGGGTGTATGCAGTGAGTGCAGAACCGGTACCCTGGGGGCGCAAGTTTAGGGGAGTAGAGAAAGCAGACTCGTCTGCACGTGTAGGAGGGCCGTTAGTTTTCGTCCGGTGAACTGGGCTTGAGAAAGGGGAATTCCATACCAGAGGGCGGGGGGGGGAAAAAAACATTTCCCAGCATCTGAGCAACAAACGGGAACAACAACGTCCCCCTTTTAGCTGCGGAACAGAATGGAGGCCTGTTGAAGGTATTTACCACCGTCCCACAAAGAGGTGGAGACTCAACATAAAGAATGGAACAGGGGGTAGGCAGCCATTACTTCAAAAAAACAGAGGAAAAGTCCACTCTGAACCAGGACACCACTGTGGCGAAAGCGAGGGGGAGACTGGGTGTAAGACAGAGGTGCCCCGTAATGAAGAACTCTTGCGTAAGAAAGAGGGCCCCAGAATTCGTCTCTAATCAACTTGGGGCGGCGGGGGGAGGTCACTTTCCTAGAGACGGGCTCCTCCTCGCTGCCGGTGTTAACAAAGGCGAATCAGCTCATCACTTAAGAAAAGGTTCGCATCACTCATTTTGAAAAAGGATGTTAACTCTAGAAGGGCGGGTAAGGAAAATCATGTACAAAGCGAAAACCCATCACTGTCGGGATGTTGGGTTCGAAGTAGAAAAGCCACAGCAAAGAGGACGTCTAAATCGCGTGTTGAAATTTTGATGAAAGGTCAATTCTTTCGTGGCGGGCCTTTGTGTTGCCTTTGGTTGGAATGAAGGAACAATCAACTGAAGGCCGCCGGTAAACGCGAAGCGGTGGGGAAAGAAACAAAGTCGTTAATTCCTCCAACGAGGGAATCTCCAAAGCACCTCCTCGATGGAAGGAAATCGGGACAGACCTCTCAGGGAAACCTGAACCGAGGGGGCCTGTAATGCGATGTACCCAGGAGAGGGGACACGTTGGGCGACAGACTGAGTGATAAACGTTTACCATCGCAGTAAAGATTAGCAGGGAAACAACACCTATATATCGGAGCGCCTGACCCCACCAATCGGGATGTCGCTTACTGGGGACCACTACCGCGCATAGGAAGGGTCCAGGGGGGGGAAACCGTATGGAAGAAAATTAATATCGACCTCTTTTCGCCGGGGGATATTTAACTAGGTCATACTTTGCGTGCTATCGGGGGAAAGAGTTTCGCTGGGCCCCTTCCTTCCAATTTCCTATAGAACCAGGAGGGCTTAAGACATCTAAGTTAACCGAAACGAGGCAGGAAGACAAGACCAGCCAACCTAAAAAATGTGTCAAACTCATAAGCGATTGGAATTCCTCAGAGACGCTGGCTCGGTCACAAGCCTTTGTTCATAAAGAGAAGGGACCAGGTTTCTCTTTGGACTCTTTTTGGGGGGCTCTGGGACAAAATTTAACGTCGAAGGCAAATAAGGGCTGGGAATGAGTCTTTGGGCCCTTAAAAGCGGAAAAGTAACTCGTTGGGCCTGTCTTCGTCCGGAAAAACAGGAAAAGACACGAGGATAAAACAATTTATTTCCCCGAGAGGGTCATCACCTTTCCTCAAACCCTCCAGGCATCCCTTTTACGGAGAAAACTCAAGGCCCCCGTATAGACCACAGAATACGGTGTTATTCAACACGGTTGCAGAAGCATTCGCTTCATGTTCCCGTGGAGCTATACACAGAAGTCATCCCTTAGCACCTCAGCTGCAGGGAGTCCCTGGGATGTGTAAAATCCCGAAGGATGCCCGTCCTTCCTATCCCCAGTCAAGTTGAAGAGAGGACATTCCTCTGAATGGCTTGGCCGTTTGGGTTTGCTTCAATGGACAGTAAGATCGGGGTCCATGGAATAAAGAATAGTATTATCGAATGAATGCGTTTATAAAGGCGCAGAAAGAAAAAGGATAACGGAGGATAGGTCAGCAATCCTTCGAAAACGCAAGAGGGGGGGAGGAAGCACATACCCGGGTTGGGCCAGACATGAAAGTCCCTGTCCATAGGACTCCTTGAAAGAGGGACGGTGGTAAGGTGAGGTCGGGAGAAATGAAGAAAAGAAAATCGAAGCTAGGACTTTTCAACGGGGGCAGCAAGAAGAGGGGGCAAAGCTGTGACCAGAGTAATGACTCAGGGTCCAAGGCTCCTGTTAAAAAAAATCCATATATTGAAGTAGGGAAGCATATCTTCTTCTTTCTTTTCAGCTCTGGTCAAATACGCCTACCTTTGGCAAGAAAGAAGAAACGGGGGAGGATTACAGTCTATTTTTAATAAAAAAAGGAGAATGAGGACACTTAAATTCTCAGAGCATACTTTCCCTGAATCATAAGCCCACGCTTACCGAAAAAGTTATAGGGGATTGGAGGGCCTCCATGCTCCCACAAAAACGACAGGGAAGGGGAAAAACCCGGGTGGCGGGCTGCCCTTAGGGAGAGGAAAGAAAAAAAGGTCTGCGGCCAACAGGAGGGTGTTGGGGGAGCAGGGCCGGCCGTTCTTATCAGAGTAAAGCTCTCCTTCTCCCTTAGGACAAGAATCGAAGGGAAAGAAACGCAACTTTTGAGGGTTCTGTCGGGCGTTACTCGCCTCGAGGAAACACTCTAGAATTCAGGTAATACTTCATCAAAAGGAACATATCTCCGACCTGGGGAAGCGAAAGGTTTCAGTATCTCAGGGGGTGCCTTGGCCCGCTAGGGGCCAATCTCCTTTTGAAAAGGGCCAGCCGCGTTTGGGGCCTTTTTAGTTACCCGAAGCCTTGATCGGCCGAAACAATAACCCTGAGAAAGCCTAAAAAGCTTTGCGTTGTCCGATGGGAAACTGGGTTCCAGCCGCGCTGGGAAGGTGGCAAGAGGGGAAGAAGTCCGCAGGGATGCAGGGAGCAAGGGCTGATCACCCGACGAACAACAGAACATCGCGGCGGCCCAAGGAAAAACAGGAGGATGGGGCTTGCTCTACGCCTAGGGACTTACCAAGTAATGAATCCAGGATCCAAAAGGCCTAGCTGTTGCCATCCGAGAGAGTCGAGGATCGTAGCAAAAATTTCTTTCAGCATAAGATTGCAACGGGGGGGGGGAAACAAATTCGGAGCGCAAAACGCCTGGAGGAAGGGACGGAGGCAGGGGGTGGTGTACGCGAGCAGGGGACACCCTAATCTTTGCCCAGCCACGGCTTTCCCTAAAAAAGTCGGGACGTTTTCCGAGTCTCTGAAAAGCGGCATGCGGCCTTTAAAAGGGGAAAGAGGAAAAGCGCAAAGCACTTTCGGGCTAAATAGAGGCATAAACACCGCTCGTCAAAGATCCGAACACGACGTGCGCTACGGCAAGGGACACCGGGCAGTTTTAAATGGAGGCGAAAAAGGTCTGTCTTCTAGGGGATTTTGTTGAGTGGAAAAACGCCAAAGAAGAAGGGTACTCCAACCTCTATCAAAAAAAGGAAAGTTCGGGAAATCGCTTAACAATTACTTCATGACAGCCGACTCTATTAAAATAATAGGACATAGGAATGTGTCATCACTTCCGCTCTTGAGGTCGGGAAGCATCCACTGGGGTCTTTATGTCGGCCGTGTTTTTGGGGAATAAGACGAGGGAAATCGGGAAAAAGCAGGTTTGGTGTCGAAAAAAGCTAGGGGGAGAGGTCAGGGGAGCTCATCACCAAGGGCATCACCGGAGTTCCCAGTCTCCTCTGTTGCCAGGGGGGAGGCCCGGGGGAGGGAAGTTCCATTCTGACAGTGTCAAAAACCCATATCGAACACTTTTGTGAGAAAAAGTTAAAGGAAAAGTACGAAAGGATCACAACACGTTGTTAGGTTGGGTTCACTTCGAGGAAGAGAAGAAAAACAAGGTTTCGGCCTCCTCTTATTTATTCATGAAGGAAAGGGGTCTCAGGGGTGGAAATGAAGGGGCAGGCTCGTGTGTCCGCCAGAAAAAAGGTCTGGGGTTCGCTACCTTTCACTAAGAAGCCGGGGCCAAAGTGAGAAGGAAAGATGCTTTGGTCAGGGGAGGCCCTGGAAGGGAGAGGAAGTGGCCCTACCGTGTCGTTTCTATCGAAGCAAAAGGATAGGGAGTAGGAACCGGTAGGAAAAAGAAGAGAAGCGAGGGGGAAGGAAAAAAGGAGGCCCTACCTCTGAGAGTCAACCGGGGGAAGGAGGAGGAGCTGAAGTTCCCTTTAAGTCGGAAAAGAAAGAAAGGGCGTCATTCAGTTTGGTCTGGCGCCACTCGAGAGAAAAAGAGAAATGACTTCCGATCCCCAGAATCAGAAAGCGGGGGGAAGTGACTGGTGTTCGGATATCGATTTAATAGAAACCCCACGGCAAGACCGGTGGGGAGGCGCGTTTGCTAGCTTGGCAAACGGAAGGTTGAAAAAAAACGGGCGTCAAAGCGCGTATTTACTGTCGGCTCTTGGATGTCGGTGATCAGGGCGTGTAGTTTAGCTGGGAAAGGGTTACTTCGGGTGTCGACCTGCCGGGAAAAGTGCAGGGTCCTCTTCCTGTTGCACCATTTAGCTGCCTTTCCCTTCTTCAAAAAGATCTGCCGTAAAAGCAAAGGGGGCAAGCGTTTCTTCTCATTTAACTCATCGATCGGGCTCTTCGCTCAGGGACCGCGCGAATTCAGCATAGGTCTCCGCCCCTAGGAACGTAAATAAAAGGCCGAGGGTACAAGACGAGAAGGGAGAAAAAGTGAGGAGGGGGTTTTCAACGTTTGGTGCATTACGCGGCTGCAAGCGAAACGCAACGTCGAGGAGGACTGAATCGCGTAACTAGTCTGACCAAACGGCATTGAGGTGCCTTGGGTGAAGGGGCAGGTGAGCCGCGGCTTCGCCCAGGCCTCTTTTCCTTCCTCTTCTTTTCACAAGCAGGAGAAGAATTAGCAGGGTCCGGAACATGCATTGAAGCCCTAAGGCGTAGGTCCCTCCTGTCCGTCGTTCCCCGCTGAAATTTAACCCGAGAAAGAAATTCTGCAACGTTGGCTTGCAGGCAAGTGGTAAGGAACAAGGAGAAAATCTGTTTTTTTGAGTCGCAAAAAAAACAAAAAAACCCAGGGAGGAACTTCCGGCGTTTGTCTGCGGAGCCACGCACTTCTGGGTTGCGGGCACCAAGAGAACGTCCTTCCATTTCCCAGACTCCACAGAGGGTCCTCCGGAACCATAAAGAAGTCTCCTCCTCGTACCGGTTGTCTCGGGATGCAGGGAGGTTCGGAAGTTAGAAATTCGGATTTTCCCTTTCAAGCCTTCCCGCCTAGGTTGCTCCTACTTTAGCCTATAAGAAAACCCTCTTCGAATTGGTCTCTTCACTCGAATTCCGTTGTGGTTAGGGCAAAAGACATCTAATTACACAAGACTTAGGGTAAACAAAAAAATAACCATGATGAGTGGTCGCTTCAGGCAACGTGACCAGCGAGGAGGAAGCATGCCGCGTAAAACAAACTGGAACGCTGGAACGGACTTGGCCTCCCATCATTTCATGGTCGAGGAGGCATGTTGGAACGCCACTTCAAAAAGTCCCCGCCTTCGGCCACAAAAAGACGGAGCGTGGTCCCTCTATAGTTTTTCAGGAAAAAGAAGATTCGCTCTCCATCGGGGGAAAGGAGCCCTCCTTGCCCTTTTTCTCCGCTTGATGGGGGTCCCTCCCTCTTCCATCTTGATGAAAGTCGTCTCGTTCCCGCTGTCCAGTTCCGGGACGGGAAACCAACTACCGTTCTGCTGTCGGCGGAGGGGTACGGATCAATGGGGAAAGGATCGCGTTGTCAGAGTAAAAAAACGATAAGGTCCCTAACTATGGGGGAAAATAAACATCACAATCTGGTTGCCGGAACCGCAAAAATGGTGGATGAACTAGATAGTGGGTGAAGAGCCGTTTCATCATACATCACCATTTCTCGGACAAGAGAAGTCGGGGGGGAAAATCGTTGCAAAAAACAGAAGCTCATCTGCCCTGAACCGAAGTTTTCGTTAAGGTAGGTATCTGTTGGTTTTTCCGGTGGAAAGGACTAGCTTCCAGTTTCTGTCCCCATCACTAAAAAAACGAAGACCCAGCTCCCCTCAAGGCCTTTCTTGTGCCGCCGTCCCGGCGCGAGGGCAAATAAAAAGAGAATCTCGCGGCGAGAACTCATCGAAGGTCTCCATTCCTGACAGCTAATTAAACTTGGAAATAAGAAGATGCTTTTACGGGGAGGGAAGGGGATACGGAAGTTATAGGGACCCCGCTCGTGATGGAACGAGGTTCCTTCTCTATAAGAGATCGGCGCAAAAAAAAAAAGCGGGAGGGTTAAGGGAAATTGACCTCTAATCGAAGGGGGAAAAAAAATACTGACCGAGAGGCGAGTGCATCGAAGGGGGGGGTATAGAATGGATCTACGTCAAGATTATGGATAAAAAAAGGAAGGGACGGGATACAAGGGGCAGCGGGAACAATCAGGAAACGACGGGAAAAAAAACAGGCAAACCCAGGCGGTCAGCACAAAAATATTTCCTGGCCCGAAAAAAAGCAAGAGATCTAAACGGACGGCATTGGAGGACCAGATGGATGGACAGTCGGACCGAGGAGAACCTTGCCAGCGGAAAAAGCGGGTCACGTTCGATGAGGAAAACTTACTAAGCCTTTGCTTAGTGTTCCACGGTTATTTGTGGCATAAGAATAAATCTAAAAATCCCCCACCACCAATTCTTATAACAGGATGGAGGGGCCGGCAGGCAACAAACGTGGTTCACGCAGAGACACCCTTCCAACAACGAATGAGAGGCCGTAAAACGGCAATCTGGCGAAACCGACCAAGGCCTAAGCTCCTCCCTTGATGGTCCAACAAGGATCAGCAACCGCTCAGAACGCATGCCTATCAAGATTCCACTTAAACTCTGAAAAAGCATTTAAGAGAAATCTTTGTAGGGGGGGTTTTTTCTTACAGGGAAATAATGCGGAATGTCTCCAGAGGGGGGTGGACTCCGAAGGTTCTTATAGTACCTGAATTAGTGGTAAAAAAGAAGACGGAAAGAGGGACAGTATTAGAACACATCAGCGCAAAAGGCCGATCAATCGCGGTGTCCGAAAGTGGGGTGTATAACCGGCGCTGAACGTTCGAAAAAAAAAAAAATCCTAGGACCGCCTACCTCGTTGGAAGGGTCCAAATGGAAGAGCTGGCTGGGGAAAAGGTAAGCTTTTCTAAGCGAAAAAAATATCCTTCTGGGTGACGGCGGGACCCTGAACTCACGGATTATTACAAGATAAGCTGACTGTAAAGGCTCTTGTCTCCCGCGTCTCTTGTGAAGGCTTCATCAGCATTTTGCTCTCTAGATTCCTTCGGGGGGAGAAAAAATTGGAAAAAAATTCCGTCTCGGAGTTCGAATACTAATTCTACTGTACTCTGAAAGGCCCACAAAAGCGGAAGGGGGGTTAGGAGAAAGAAATCGTCTTTTCTACTTCGCTGATTCTCCCTCTGGGAGAAGGGAGAAGCTGGGCAACATCCGACGGCAAAATGTTGATGAGAAATGCCCGGCGGGCGCTATCGAGGTTCATACATAATTCCAGGGGGGAGAGTGCTTGGTGATACCCCCAGGGGGCGGGCAGGATCTTATATCGGTCCACAAGAAAGCTCCAGTATTTAGAGGTAAAAACTCCAGAAAAAACTACTTGACTATCAGAATCGGAATGTACGAGGATACAGCGTCATAACTACTCTGCCGTACTAGGATAAAGTACGGCGCACCAAGGCTTAGCAACGGGAGAAGACAGTGGCCTCGGAGGGAGAGTCTAAAAAACCTTCTGTCCTTCATGTAGGGGACCGGGAGGGGGCGGTTTCGTCACTCCGGGAGGAAGAAGAAAGACTCACCCCTTCAGCAATGGGGAACGCATGCCGTGGGGGCGCGGGAAAAGAAATTGTACATCCGCTAGGCAATGTGTCTGGCCTCGTAACCACATCGGTACGGGGGAAAGGACAGCAATGCTCTTAAACCGGGGGCCCAATCCCGCGCCAAAATTTCTCAGAGGGGCAGCCTCCCGCACCGTGAAAGAACAGTTACTGGTCACGCAAAAAACCTTACAACGCCTATCACGGTGTCCGAGGGGATGTCTACTTCTTGTTCTCTTATCGCTAGATACTGTCTTTAAGGGGGGCAGTCCTTTCCTCTTGTCGCCAAAGCCTGTTTATTGAAAATACTAACTACGTGATCTTGTTGTGGGGCGTGGGCCTGAAGAAAAGATTGATCGGCGTAAATCGCTTGGCAAAAGGGAAACTGGTGAAACGAGGGCTGATTAATTGGCCTGAACAACGGTTAAGCGATTCCTAGCGGACGGAGGGATTGGCCAATCCCGAGTCGTGCGCCACCGGGACGATGGGTAAGATGCTGAAAAAGATTCAGGGAAACCGAAGGCTACACAAAAAAACCAGGGAACGTCTACCGTTGGCGAATGTTCGAATGGAAGTCGCGGGAAGGGAGACCAAGGTATTTGCAGGGGGAAAGAAAAAAAAAAGGAAAAATTAATGAACCACCGCTAGAACTCTCCACTTTGCGGGGCCCTGGACTCGCTTCTTGAGGAAAAGGGGGTGCAGGAGAAAGGAATAGTCAAATCAGGGCGACGGAAAAGGAGGGTGAGCGGATCAGACGTCTCGCCGAAAAGTTTAGATCGCCCCTGATCAAAGCCGCGAAGTGCAGGAAGGGTTGGGGAAAAAAAAACGTCTTACAGAGCCGGGGGGAAGGGGGAAAAAACAAAAAGCGATGCATTGCTTCGGGAAGGAAGACGCGCCAAAGACCATCGTCCCCTCCAACACTCGTTTCGAGGCCGGGCCAAAAGACGGACTACCTTCCATAAACTCGAAACTAGAAGAAACTCCCCATTAGGGAGCCAGTAATGCCTACGCCTCAACCAGGGGATTGGAGAGAGGGGTGGGGTCTTTTCGATCCGTAAAGGGGGGGGAAAAATGAACGATTAAGGGTCTGCATGAGTCTCGGTGCAAGGGTGAGGAAGGCAAGGTGGCTCCCCACCAGAAAAGGTACCTCCAAGTCAACTGACTCTCCCAAATGGGGACGATTCGAGAATGTCATGTTGAAGGCCTTGAAGTGGGGAAAAAGGGTGCAGGGTTAAATCATCAACAAAATGGATATTATGAAAAGGAGAGAATCTACCCGAGTTCCAGGAGTAAAGGGAAGGAAACAAATGAAACTCAGTCCTCGGGGAGGGGCTGTCCTGCGGCGGATTAATCGTCGGGAAAGTTGATCTAATCACATTTGCGGGGGGGGCGGGGAAAGAGAGTACAATCGAATTGGACCATCTATCCCCACATCAAGCCGGGAGGGGCCGGTATATGATTTATTCTACCGCTGCCAAAACGGAGAACAAATCGGTAGGGCTGATCTTGCTTATGTCCGGACTTTCGAAAGAACCTAATTGGCTTGGGCGGGCTAAAGTGAGGCTTTCGTCTGGAGTAAGAATCGATCCAGCATTTTACTTGTACGTCAGGAAGGGGAAAATTGTGAGATCTAAGATCCAGTCGCCACTCGCCTTAAGAAAACTAAGGAAAGAGATTTTGGAAAAGGTCCTCGGGTAATTACCCCCACGGCCACTCCAAAAAATGAAGAAGGGAAGCGCACATAGGGGTCAAAGAACGTAGGAGAAAAAAGTAAGAGTCGCAGGCGACCCTATTAACACATATCCGTCGGTGGACTTAAGGGGGCAGCGATGAAGGGACGGTTTTCCAAGCGGGTTGGGCAAAAAGGGGGGGGCCGTCGACCAGAAACAAACTCCCCTAACCGGAACCGAAAACGCGCACCATAGAAAAAGGGAGAAGGGGGTGGCTGGGACCTTTGGTGTGACGGAGACACTGTGCAAGGGGGGGGGGGGGGGGAGAAAAGGAAAGATCGGCCGATGGTCCAGGATGTCGACCCGGAAGTGTCGGAGAAGAGAGGGGATGATCAACGCAGAGTCCCGAACCGAAAAAAACGAGGAAAAGCGCGGTCCTCGCCATCATATGCCAAAGGACGGCACCAACACGCGGAGGATTGGGGGGGGGTCTCCAAGCGCGAACACCCCCGCCGTCGGTAGAAAGAAGTAGTGCCTCCGGAACCGAAACTGGGAGAAGTGGAAAACCAAAAAACTTAGGATGAAAGAAGAAAAAAGGAGTAACCTTCCCCTCAATCGGGGGGGCAGAAAGAGCGGGCTGGATCAGGCTGGGAAAGGCCACCTTAAACCCAAAAATGGCTGAGCCTCCCAGAGATGAAGGGAAGAAAAAGAATAGTTCAATGGGGCTCGGAATGGTCGTTTGAAAAAGCCTTTCCAATTCCCAGTTAAGGAAATCAGAATCACGAGTTCCCAAAAGGGAAAACAAGAAAGGGGACAGAAAGAAGCTTACCACTTCCCTGGCTACTGACAGTAAACGTATGACTTCCTGGGTGGAGGACCCGAAAAAGAACCTTGATCCTCAATCCTAAAACGAGACGGAAATGAGCAGGAAAAAAAAATCGACAGGGAAGATGACTTCAAGGGCAGCACTTATAACAAGTCCATTTGCTCCTTATTTTCTGCCGAGGTAGGGACTAGGGTCGGGAGGACCCTACACCGGGGCTTCTGAGAAACGAAAATTCTTTTGAGTCGTTTGTATGGTCACGGATTTAAGATTGGAACCTGCTCTGGTAGCTAGAGGCATAGAATAGCCTGTGGGTGTCGAAAACAGCAACGAAGTGGTCCGCAAAGTTAGGGCAAGGGAGGGGGCGCCTGGGCAAAGGGGGAAAAAAGAGAAACCCTCGTTCTTTAGTTGGTGTAAAAAAAAAATAGACCCGTCTGCCTGGAGTAAACCCGGGTAGGTGGCGGGCAGATCAAGGGCAGAGGAAAGTGGGGGGAAGGGGGTGTTTGGACATGAAAAAAGGGAACATTCGGTAAAATCGAGGGGGTGGGGGGGGTTGAGAGTGAACGACTTTCCGCAAAGCTTGATCACAGCCTGATTGATTCCCGCCTAGAGCTGAAACAGCCACAAGAGAAGGAGGGCGTGAGGCAAAGCATCGGAGGAGCCAACGGAAACGCTTGCGGGGAAAGTGAACTAAGGGCTGCGGGTCAACTGCTGAACGGGAAGGGTGAGAAAAAGGTCCGGTGCTAATTGTCCTCTCCGGCTAAAAAAGGCACCGCAAGGGAGGAAATTCGTGAAAATGGAAACGAGGGATTCCGTTTCTAAAAAGTAGCAAAAGGCAAATAACGGGGGCGGGGCTTCCGTTATTTGAAGATTGTTTTCTGGTCAATCTGTTGGGGTGTGGGGGGGGCAGGGGGGTTGAAAGGGGCGGGGGGGGCTACCGTGATGGTTTGGGGGGGGATTCTACCAGAGACGTACCGGGGGGGTCAGAAATTATAAAAACCAATGACAGCCCCCGTCTCGTACTTTCCTCGACAGAGGGGAACATCGTTCATACCGTGCTCTAGGGTCTCGAACATGGATAAGGGGGGGGGTGACTTTATAGACTGGTTGGGGGGGAGGAGCAGTATTGTTGCCAGAGGTTCATCGGGGAATTCAACGTTCGGGGTTGGAGTTCAGCAGCCTTTTGTCCTCCTGGCTTGAAAAAGTGTGTAATTGGGCGTTGGGGGAAGGGATGGGGGGGATTAACAGGAAGCATAACACAAGGTAAAAGAGTAGGCCGATTCTCCATGAGACTGGACCGGCCAAAAAAAACGAAAACAGGGAAAAAGAGGATTACGTTGGGCACGGCGTGGCCACTCGTAAAAGACAAAAAGGGCCAAACGGGGGTCCTCCATCGCCAGAGGGTCAGCCATCGGCGTCGCTAAAATGCGCACGAGCCTCCGATGGGAAAACGTGGGGGGTCGTCGGCGAAGGGGTCCCGAGTTGAAGGTTTTGGGGGGCATGGTGGAAGCTTGAAGGTCTTCATTCACCTTAAGTGATGGAAGGGGGGATAGAAAATGGTTCATTTAGAATAGAGGGGAATTTATCAAGTCTCTATGTTCAAATCAATAAAGACCAGGGAGGCGCGGTACCGGGAGCACCTTCCTATCCCAACTAAGGAATGGTGGGAAGCATATCTTCGGAATATTACCAGATCACGATGGTATCTGGCTTAAACCTGTATATGTGCTTCAATCCGTCTGTACCCGCGATGCTGTACTCAAGATGAAAAAGAAGATCTGTACCGAATATGGCCCGATGAGGATTGGCAACGCGAATACGAGGCTTGGGACGCGAGGCCTGGTTCCTCCCGCTAACGGCCGTGGGTGGCAAGAAGGCGGGATCATGCTCGAGTAGAGAGAATTCAGGTCCCACGAGCACCGATAACAAAAGGAAGGGGAAAAATGCCGTCTCACCGGGAAACACGCGCGCGAAAGAGTCGGGTTGGTCTAGGGTCCCGACATCCCACCAAGACAGATCGTTTCAGGTCTATGTACCTGAAAAGAAAAAAAAAGAGGTCACTAACCAGGGGGGGCGGTCTTCAACAGACGGTCAGTTGGGGAGGGGGACAAAAGGGGAGGCATATGAGGAGAACTGACGAATTCGCCATTCATTCGCTAAAAAGAAAAATGGGGAAGATATGCTGGTCGGGGTGTACACGAAAGGGGTAAGAAAACATTAACATCGCCGAAGAAAGAAAAGAGGTTACAACGTGCTCGGGCGCGAAAAGCAGGACTGCTGTCCTGAAAAATGAACTATCGATTGCCTCCTGGGGGGGCGGCAGGGGGGGAGGGGGAGGGGCAATCCGCCTACGGGGGATGATAAGGAAGCCGCGCCAAGTTGCCGTGGGTCCTCGGCGCGAAAAAGACTAGGCCTCTACTGAAGAACTACGTGAGGAAGACAGAAGGACTCTATGGTCACGGCTATCACCTAAAAAAAAAGAAACAGTAAAGCAACACTTACGACGAAGATGGAAAAACTCACCTAAGGGACCAAAACCGGTGCGACCAATGTTACGGTGCCGTGCACTCCGGAAATGGAAAAGGAC
>Ga0179593_1378881_pt1 | contig 13835 bp, 18 predicted proteins | sample CZODoug2_1_08_16_FD_185931 | JGI IMG/M metagenome (GOLD analysis project Ga0179593, IMG submission 185931) | Vadose zone soil fungal communities from Angelo Coast Range Reserve, California, USA - CZODoug2_1_08_16fungal (PacBio error correction) | ecosystem: Environmental > Terrestrial > Soil >...
GTGTTTCCGGTCCCGTGGTCGAAAAAAAGGGGGGGTCCGGAGACCAGGGGGGGGAGAGCAGGGCCAGGTGTGCATTTTGTGACGCATTGTTGGTGGGCTGGTGGGTCACGATTGGACGGAAGGGGGGAGACGGAGGATCATCAGCATAGAAGGGGAATTTGTCATCAAGACACTAAAGCGGCGAGGGGGGAAATTGGCTATTTGAAAGGACCAGCAATCGCGCAAAAAGGGGAATAGCAGTCTTGGAGAAAGGGAATGATGGCAAAAAGGACGATGGAAGAATTCAAATGCATACCAGCTGGCAAAAATGTGCGGGTTTTTAAATGGCCTATCCTATGTGTAAAAAAAACCGGGGGGGAAACAGGACGGTCGGATGGTTGAAATTACCTTAAAACGGGAAGTAAAACAAGGAGTGGACAATAGGGGGAGTTGGTGGAAACAGGGCGCAGTCGACTGCCTTTCAGTGGTGTTGCAAAACGAACGATGCAAAGAAAACCACAGCGTGCCTGGGCAAATAAAGAAAAAAACAATCTCAACCCTTGAACAATGAACAAGTAGTAAATATTCATATTAGATAACTAACCTTGTACCGTAAAAGGGGTTGCCCAAACAAAAAAGGACTCACCCAAATCGAACGGACTGGGGAAACGGGGCTTACAAGAGGAGGTTCTATATCACATGAAAGAAGAAAAGGTCAAAAGGAGACAAAAATTGGGGGGGAGCAAAGTGGTTCGCGTGGGGCTAGAACGCACGAAAAGTTTAAAAAAACCGTGTGCAAACCAACGCAAGAAACCGATTTTTGTGACGGATTCAACGGGAGGGGGTGGGGGGGGGAAAACAAGCCACACCAGGAGAAAGGAACGGCAGTTAATGAGGTGCTAGACCTACCGTTTGGCTGAATGAAAATTCTCACGGAAAACTCTCTTGCGACTGGGGGGGAAGAAAAGGGGGGAATCCGTGGATTGGGGGGGTCCAGTTAAAAATAACCGTCAAGGAACGCAATGGGGGAGGGGGGAATAGTTCACGTGGATACCAGCGGTGGGGGTACAAAGAGGGGAGGCGAAGAACCGAGCCGACCGAGAGGCAAGAGTTAGGGAATAAGGAAAAAACAAAATAAAAAAAAGACAATCCCACCTTGGATATGGCCAACACAGTAAACGCTTTTACCTGCAGCGAAATAAAAAGGAAGGAGGAGGGCGGGGAAGGGGTGTTTGTAGTAAAACCGATAATGGTAAGAACCCTCGAACCTCCCTTTCTATCTACAAAAAACTAATATACGTGGATCAGAGGTGAAAAAAAAATGCCGAGAGAGTAGCCTTCCTGGACCGGACACCTCAAGGGAACTTACACTCCCCTCCATTGATTTGTCCCGTGACTGGGGGAATATCAATGAGGTCCAAAAACGGAAAGTCAAAAATGAGATCTCTGGCGGAAAAATACCACTGTTGAATCAGGAAAAGACGGCACAGCACGGAAGAGGGGTTCCCGACAGTCCTTGCCAAATAAAGGGAGGAAAGGAAACAACGACACAAACAAGACGGGGAAGGAAAAAAAAACAATTTGGTCCTGATCGGCCCAAGGGGGACTGATATGCAAATACGAAAAAAAAGCAAGGAATTTAAAACAAATAGAGAGACGAACAAGGATAGCTGTTCACCCACAAACCCCGGGTTTGGATAGAAAACAAAAGACGCGGTGCAGGACCGCCGAAGTGAGGTGAGTCAAAGAACGGGAGGGGGGGGTCCAGAAGCACGAGGAAAGTTCACACAAAAAAAATTGAAAAGAAATCCCGTAGGTTGAAACCGGGGCCAATCGGGCTGGAACGGAGGGGGGACCGGAAGAAAATTTGACTTCCCAGCCAAAAAAGCAAGCAAGCCCGGTGGTCGGAAAAAAAAAAAACGAAAAGGGCTTGGAATCAGTGTTGGCAGGACGCGTGACGGGGGGAGGAGGGTCATGAGTGAAGGGGGCTTACAAAAAAGACGGGGAGAACGGGAAGGGGCCACGCTTGCAGTCGGGAAAAAAAAAAAAAAAAAACAAAAAAGTGGGGGGCAAGGATCCGTCAAGAGGGGAAAAATCCTGAAAAAAAAAAAAGACCCTGTTGGGACAAGAGGGGTTTGGAAAGAGAGGTCTAAACCTGGCCCGAGTATGGGGGGGGTGTGCCAGGGGGGGGCCTAGCAGGGTGAAAGATTCCAAGTAAACAAAAAAAAAAACAAACTGGGTAGGAACGAGAGGGATTCACCTCTAGACCACACAAACAAGGAAAAAAAGACAATCACTTTGACATTAAACAGATTCAAACGGCAAAAAACAAAAAACCAGCAGTGGAAGTGAAAAAAATACGGCGAAGAAAAAGTCACCTGGGTGGACCGATCACTAAAAGACACTGCCAAGCTTACAACTTTTTCCCGGCGCGTAAAGTGGGTCAACAGAAAATTGAAACAGAGAAAAAGTACGAAAAAATGCCTCTGGTAACCGAACACAAAGCAAGGTACCGGTGGGGGGGGGAATGGCTGTAGGGAGGGAGGGTAAGGGGCAAGGTTCGGTAATCGAAGCCGATCGGGGAAAAAACAAGCACGGGAAAGAAAAAGAGTTACAGACAGGTTTCAGGGAAGGGGGCCGGTTTCCAGCCAGTGGACAGCAGAACCATAAAACGAGGGGGCCGGGGACTTGTAAAAAAGGAGAGAGAAAGTTTGAGAGGGGCAATCTATGAATGAGGTTTGAAGAAAAAAAAAAAAAAAAATAGGGGGGGGGGCAAAGAGACACTTGGGGGACGGGAAAATATGAAAACAGTTGGGGACGAACGGAGAGGGTTTTCGTGAAAAACTTAGAGGGCAAGGAATTAGGAAGCAAAGGCTTAATAGGAAGGGGAGGAAGGTTGGTTCAGTGGCAAGAACTTGTATGGCGCCCGAGAGAATGAGTACGTGGGTTGACCGAAAGAACAAAAGGAGAGACCCATGAAGCTGGGTGAGAAGAATTCTTGGAGGCGAGGTCACCCGAGGGAAAGAATCGGAAGGCAAAGACAGGAGATCAAGGAATAGAGTGGGGGGGGTAGAAAATAAATCAGACTCCGGTGGACTTGAAGAGAGTGAATACCCCGGAGTGAATATCGGGGTCAATTGGTAGCAGTGCAAAAGGTCAAAAGAAAAGCGTATTTGTCCTGGGGCGGGGGGGGAAGAGCCGCATAGGGAAAAGAAGTAAAAAGCTAAGGAACATCGTTGTCCTGAGAATATTGAACCAGGGCATAGGGTACGAACAATGAAAAAAGGCGGATCGGAAAAATGGTCAGGACCTAAAATAAGTCAACCAAAAAATAAGTCGCTTGAAAAAGAAGTGTTATTCAAACTCGCCAGGAGAAAATTAACCGGGTCGAATATGGGTTCAGGGAAAAAGAAGGGAAATCGGAGAAAATCGTCCACGGGTGTAGGTTGGTCAATGGGTTGTTTTGTGGTGGTGTTTTTGGTGTGTGGGGGGGGGGTGGGGTGTTTGGGGGTTGGTTATGGGGTTGGGGGTTAAAATTACTGTCGCTGACCACGAGGCCCCAGAAAAAAGGGAGAAAAAACAAAGACTCAATGAATGAAACTGTTCCGGTACGTGGCATAATGGAACGGACTCAGTACCTTAGTATTGAAACACGCTTGGGGCACGTAAAAGGTCCTAGGGGAAAAAAAAATCCGGGGGGGAAACGGTACTAAAAGTGGATGAGTTGCGGTGGGAGCAATGGTTAGGGGAGGAAAGCTGTGGGGGGCAGCGAGGGCAAAAAAAAGTAAAGAGTTCTATGAAGGTCACAGTAATAAAAAACTATGCCGGGAATCTTTTCACAGAAACAAAGACGAAGTACAGCTGGGGAGAAAATTCACTTGGGATAGAAAGGACAGAAAAGTAAAAAATTGAAGAGTTCTAATTCATACGGCGAAACAGGCGGTCCTGATCAACCAAAAAAAAGAACTCCCAATAACGGACAAAAAGGGGGGGGGGGAGAGTGACCTGAATGGAAAGAGCACGAACACAGATAAAGCCGGGGGAAAAAAACCTTCAGCGTGAGCCGGATAGAGATCAAGATGACACCCTGAACCTCAACTGGACGGAATACCACTGAGGTACTGAAATGGAGCTTAAACTCAGACATGGGAAACACAAGAAGCACAGCGTGAAGAAAAATCAGATAGAAAAATCAATCTGGGGCCGGAAAAAGAAAAATCGTAAAAAAATCGTGAACATTGGAGGGGGGAAGTGGTGGACAGGCAAAAATTCCACGGCACATTATTGAAGGGGAAAACGTTCAAAAAAAAAAAGAACGGCCGCGTTAAAAACGGAGGACACGATGCCGGACCGGGACGGGACTATAACCCAGGAAAAAAAAAGGGGGGAAAAAAAGGGTGGGTTAGGGGATAAATGCAGGGGGTGTAGAAACGGTGAACTTGACGGGGACCATGGCCGGAAGGACAGATCACCGGTATGGTTTGAAAAAAAGGAGGGAGCCATCCTTTGGTAGAAAAAAAGGAAAAAAAAAAAAGGGAAAAGAACCATGAATTGGAAAGTGGAGGGGAGGATCTTGGGGTGAGAACCTCTTAAATATTTGCCTACGCAATTATCCGTGGTCCCCAAACCAAAACCAAACACACCAAGTCAGTGAATTGTATTAGAAACGAAAAGGCGGAAGCGGGACTCAAAAGAAACAAAAACTGAGGAGGGGAAGGTAGGAAACTGGCGGAACGCACGCTACAAAGTAATCTAAGAAACAAAATAGAGGAAGTCACATCAAGGTGGGGGGGGGGAAATAGGGTTATCAAAACCACGATCTTTGGGGGCAATCAGGGCAATGAACGCAGTCGTGTTCATGTTGGACTAAAAAGCTTGTCTGGAGAAACAAGGGAGAAAATCCAAATTTGATCGCACTTGGACGGGGAAGTATCCGCCCCTGGTAAAACGGACGTTAACCGTGCGAAAAAAAAAAGAAACAATGGACAAAATGGGAGGGGGCAGCAACGGATCTACAACCGGTGTCACAGGGGGGGAGGCGGCTCAGGGGGACAATAGTTACGGGATTCAGGGGGGAGTGGTCGACGACCTCTAAAAGCACGTGGGGGGGATATAACTTTTCCCGGGGAATCACAGAGGCTTTTAAGGTTTGGCGACTGGCCAATGTCAACGAAAAAAAAATGTCAAAAAAATAATGGACCAGAGTTAGTGGGTTTGATCATGTTCAGGGGAAGGTGCGGGGCACAGCTTAAAGCCTGGAGCCGTGTGACTAAACCCTTGCTCCCCGACCCTCTCTCGGGAGGGAAAACGGGACTTGGTGAGGGACTGAAGTAAGTGGTTTGCGGTACAAATTGTGCCAGCCGCCGCGGGGAAGCACAGGGAGGGGGGGGGGTCACGAACAGAGAAAACTCCTAAGAAGCGCCAGTGTCTTCAAGCTGTTGCAAAAAACAGTTGCTTCTGGCGGAGCATGAAAGAAGCAATGTCAAAGGGAAGGGAGGGGGTTCACTTGGGGTCTTTGCGGGAGAGGGGGCACCAGGGTGCGCCGGATTGAATGGGAAGAACAAATCTTTTTCAATTAACAATTAAAAACGGGTTTTGACGTGGCATCAAACGGGGAGGGAAGGGGGAAATCCTGTAAGAAACATTTGGTGAAGAACCGACCACAATAAAACTCAAAGTACTGGTCCGGATGCACGGTTGTGATGTAAAGAGGGGGAAATCGCAACCGCCAAAAAAAGGAGGAAGGTGGGTGCAAGTATCAACAGGGGGAAAGGGCCCCAGAGAAGGAAAAATGAAAAAATGAAACCTGCCGAAACAACTTTTTAACCGTTGGAAAAACCAATGACTGCAAAAAAAATATAAAAACGGTGAATAGCGGTGTAACATTCGAATGAGGGCCGAATATCAGAATGACACTAACATGGAATACTAGAATTGCGGCCTTTCGCGGGGCCCCCCGGCGAGAAACGATTGTTGGAATAAAAAAAGGGTTTACAAAAAAAAAAGAGGTGAACATTCCAAGACATGGGGGAAGAGGTGCCAACCGAACGCAACCCGGTGGAAAGGGGTTTTTGGTGGGGTTTGGGGGGTACTGGAATGCCGGTTTTGTTAACAAGCAAAATCGACGCGTGGAAAGGGTGACTCGGGGAACGGAAGGGAAAAAAAAGTCGATCAAAAGCACGACTTGGGGGGATACTGGTGGAAAGAACAAGGAGTTTCCCCATTAACATACAAAAAAAAAACCGGCCCGGGGGAAAGGGGTGCAGTTCCCGTGTTGCAAAAAAGAAGGGGGGGTTTTTCAAAGTTGGCTCAGGAAAAGCCCAAAAAAGAACGGGGAAATCTTGAGACACGATGAGAGACGCCACAAACAACGAAAAAAAAAAAAAAAAAAACAGAGGACGGGGAGGGGGGGTGCATAACTCAGATCACAAAGACGCCATCCGTCGACCTGGGTATTCACGCGTAGGCATCAAAAACCGCCGAACGGATGTAGGGAGAGGGAAAAAACCTGAGGATCGCTCGATACAAGGGGAACTATAAGGACGTTAGATATGAACGAAAAAGAAAAACTTCTTCACGGAAAAAAGGAAGGGACACTTTTCAAAGAAAGAGGGGTGCTCATCGAAAGGGATTTCAAACTTTTAAGGGGGGGGAGAAAAAGTACGTTGGGGTCAGAAAAGAAAAATTTTAAAAAAGAGAAAAAATTGCCGAAAGGTCCGACTGATTCCCTAAGATATCGGGGCAAGGACCAGGGAGTCAAAAAAGAATCACTAAACAAAATCATGCAATGGCAAAACAAGAAAGAATGGAAATCGCCTCAACTTAACGAAAACACCAGTGAATCTATAAGAAAGAGAGGCCCACCAACACCATTTGGAATAAAAAACAATCCAAATTTGGTGAAAGGGGAAGGCCGAAGTGGGCGTAGCAGGGGAACACGGTCCTTGGGGGTGGAAAGACTACAAACAGGAAAAAAAGTAAAACGGGGAATATCTGGGGGGGGACAAGTTGAAAAAAGGTGGGCAAATACCCAAACGCAAGCAGGGGATCAGGGAAAAAAAAAAACGTGGGCAAAGGAAAAGAATCAGAGAAAGCAAGGCAGACCAACAGGCAATTTCCTCGTGCTTGGTTTGCGACAGCGGCAAGGGTTCGTCTGGGGGGAAAGGACGGGACAACTGGTTCACTGAAAAAAGGAGGACGCTAAGAAAGGGGGGGCAAAATCAAGCAGGAAGGCGGAAGATCGGGCCCCATTGTTGACATTTCAAAAAAATCGGGGGGAGGAGGTTTGGGGGGTACAAGGGGAAGGAGTGGGGGCGACGGGTGGGCCGAAAGTAACGTGTCCAATTGGTTTATGGAAAAAGGCTTGTGTGTGGGATTGCTGGTGGGGGGGCCCCTAAGAATATAATCTCAAAAAAAAAAAAAGAGGTGGGGGGAAAGAAAAAAGTAATAAAAAAAAAAGTACAGAAAGCCCACCATCCCCAAAAACTCAAGCGCGGGCACAGGACATGCATCGAAAACCTAACCATCATGCCAGTTGGTAAACGATCTAGAGGGAACATTCCGAATAAACTACAGTTGAAGACTTCACAAGAGTAACAGGGACAAAAAAAATAGTTGTTGCCAGCCGCGAAAAGCCAAACAATGACAAGCTGTGAACAATAGAAGGATTGTGTAAGGGAGGTGAAATTCTGGAGGCTTTAGGTCCCATCGAAGCCGATGACCGGGGGAAAAACGAAAGGACCAAAGAACTATGACACAGAAGGTTCCGGGCCGTGGCAAAACGGTGCAAACCTGGACCGCCAGACCCATAAAGGGGAAAAAAAAAGGGGGCTTAAACGGAAAGAATTGGGTTAGAGGGGGAAGAAAGATCTAAAGGCAGGGTTTGAACAGTGAGGCGAAAACGGTGAAAAAAACCAAAGGGCAAACATGTGGTAGACGGATGTGGGGGAGGTCATTGAAAGGGGAAGAGTCCTCGGATCCCGGTCAGGAAGCTCCGTCGGCCAGAGAGACACCTGGGGGGGGGGAGGGTCGCACAAGAAGAAAGAATTGGGGAAAAGTGACCCAAGGGAAAAAGAGTCAAAGAGCACCAAAGAGACCCTGAGCGTGGGAGAAGACTGGACGGTCGTCTGCAGGAAAGAAACCCCGGCGGAGGAAAAATTCTCTCGTAAAATATAGAATCGTTAGTGCGGACGGAAAGAAAGGGTGGAAAGGAAATGGGAGGGGGAGTAAAAAGGCAAAATCCTTCTTCCCCTTGTTAAGGGTCAGAACCAGCGTGATGGCCGGCTTGGGCTATCAGAACAGGGAAAAGGAACGTGATACCCCAGGGTATGATGGGGCAGGAAAAAAAAGGATAATCTTTAAAAAAAAAAAGGAACACTCAACCGTTAACGCCCACAGGGCGGTGGGATGTCAGGAACATACGACCTCAAAAGATCACCGAGAGTCCAATGAGGAGGGTCCAAACACGGGGGGGGGTGGAGTCGACTCCAAGACCAAAGGACCGGGAGATTTGTGGGGGGGGGGTTTAAAACAAAAGAAAAATCGTCCCGGACGTTACCGGTGTTAACAGGGGAAAAAGGAGTCAGGGGGGACAGGGCACTGGACCCGCACCGAACAGCACCATGGCACTTACGGGTAAAAAAACCGGAGGGTCCTTCCAAGGATATCCGACCCGCCTTTTCTTGAAAAAGACCCTGAGGTACCTGCCCGGGAAGATGGGTTTGAGAAAGGGTGCCAACTTGTGGTACAAACTAAACCGTGAGGTATGAAATTGGTCCTGTTCGGGGGAGGAAGTAAAAGGGTGTGGGGGGGGGGCGCAGCAAAGGAAAACTTAAAAAGGATAAAGGATCAAGCACCGAAAAGACCTGCAGGGACTAGAAAAACCGTTCATGAGGCACAGAGCAAAAACAAGAGCTACAGAAAAAAAGCCAGTGGATAGCCAACGAAAACAGTAAAAATTAAGGCTTGCAGGGAAAAGTGCAGGGAGAGAAACGAAGATCGTAAGATCCCCTAAAAAACAACTTTCCATGCATGGCTAGGAATTGAAGAAAGCACTGGCACGAAGCGGGTGGCAGGGGAGAAAAAAAGGTTAGAGCTACAAGAAGGGAAGAAAAACGTTAGACGTGGAGTGGCAGCAGTGGGGGGGTAACCTCAAAAGGTCTGAAAAGCCTTATATCCCTTAGAGTAACACGTGGACTACCAAGGGGCACAGACACAGGGAGGAAAGATGACAATAGAGTTGACATCAAAAAAAAATAACCCTCGAACCATCTGACAGTGGGGGGGGAAAAAACTTCAATGGGGTAAAAAGATAAAAAAAGCAAAGAGAAAAAAAAAAAAGACGTTCGACGGTTATCTACCACGGACGCGTCGTCGACACGAATGCATGAACTCGAGAAACGGAGCAACAAGAGAAACAGTGAACCCTTTTGGGGTTTGATGGGGGTCTCAATCAAAAAGGGGGGGGGGTCTCGACGTGGGGTTTGAAAGACCCAGAGACCGGACGGGACCGATCACCAAATGATGGCGGCGCGCACTTGAAACAGGAACCGGACCTAAAACTACGAAAAAAAAAAAAAAAAAGGGGTTGGGGGAAAGGGTTTTCACAGGTCAGGTGCGAAAGAGCTTCCCACTCGAACAACAAAATTTGCCGACGAATATCTTGGGTCGTTAGACTTGGGGGGGAACTCCCCTCAGAAAGACAGGCTGGAGAACAAAAAAACAAATTAGGAGCATTGTAAAAAGAGAGGCGTGTTTAACCTAACAGCGAGAGACTCCTAATTAGTAACTGAGTCCCCAGGGTGGAGAGTATGGGAAGCGAAAATATTCGAGGGGGGAAAAGACCTCAAGTCCTGAAGGATAGGAGAGCAAAAATATGAATTTAGCCTGGTCGGTCTGGAATAGGTTTCCCCGTGGGTCATAAAAAGCAGCTGGACGAGAACCTGCCACGGTTAAACATTGCGAAAAAAGGGAGAAACGTGCTGAAAAGGGGGGAAACACAGGGTCAGTCCGAAAAAGAGGCATCTGCGGGTCACTGTAAGGGAGTATGTCCAGCGGGTCCGAAAAGGGTGAGGAAGGAAGGCAGAACGAGGTGTGGGGGGGGGCAAGAAACTACTAGAAAATTGGCGAGGGCACCACTTGCCAAAGTCAAAGGTGAGATGAAGGGGAGGGGAAAAAGCAGACAGGAAAAGCTAGAGGTTCAGGCTACCTGTGCGCTTCAAGTCCCTTCTCGTGTGAAAAGGAAGTCCTTGGGCGAGTACAGGAAGGGGAGTAAGTAAAAGTTGTTTTGGGGGAGGACACTAGAGGGGCACAAACGAAAAGTCAACGGGGTGAGCTCCGGCTTGCGGTCGAAAAAGACTCAAAAAAAGGACCGGGGGATCGAGGGGGGGAGGGGAAGCTTCAGAAGTCGAATCATGGGAAAAGGGGATTGTTCAGGGGATCGGCCCCTCGTGCGCACAAATGGACATCAGGAAAAAAAACCAGGGGGGCAGTGAAAGTGAGGTGGGGGGAAAACTGACAAACGCAAGGACCGAACTGAACACTAGGCTTGGGAATGGGTGGGGAAGAAAAATAAAAACGGAGAGGTGAAAGTCGGGTTCTAATTGCGTTGGGGGGGGGTTGTGGGGTGGGGGGGGGGGTGGGGGGGGGGGGGGGGGTGGGGGGGGGGGGGGGGGTGGGGGTGGGGGGGGTGTGGGGGGTGGTTTTGTGACGTGGGTGGGTGTGGGGGGGGGGGGGGGGGGGGGGGGATTTGTTGTGGGGAGGGGGTGCGTTATCCTTCCATCGCCTCTTGACCTTTTAACCCTCTCCCCCCCCACAAGAAAGACCTTCCAGGGAATCCCCGAACCTGCAAGAAAAACCAAGGGCTCTAAGGCGGAATCCTTAAAGTTTCCACAACAACACCCAGAGACAAAACCAGCGGCCAGGGGGGAAGGGGGGGAGGAAAACGTTTAACAAAAGAAGTGGCGGTACGAACATGAACGAAAGACCCAGGAATAGGCAACAGGGGTAAAAAATTGTCGAGGGGGGAACTAAGGAAAAAAGCAGGGAAAAGAAACTGTTAGGGGAACCAGGGGCAAACGAACTGAGACGAATTTTTTTGGCAAAAGGTCCATGGAAAAGGGGGAGGTGGGGGAACATCCACCAGTGGAGACGGAAGTGTGGTAAAAGGAAAAACTACGGTGATGAAGGAACTTCGCAAATCGCCGTAAAAGGTGATCCGGATGGGGGAGGGAAACGACACTCAAGAAGAAGAAGTTCAATTCCAATTTGACCAAAAGGAGGGGGGGGGGTCAAGCTTATTCTTTTCAGGACCGCTAAAAACGGGCACCGAGTGGACTCAGAATTCGACTCAGGACCACGAACGAAAATTGGCGGAAGCCTAAAGCACGAGCTTCGCCGGGGGAGGCCGCCTCAAAAAAACCAGAAAAAGGCCGTGCCAATCTAAAACCTTAGAGCTAGCGAACCGGAGAAGGTTTCACGGAACCTGACGCCGAAAAAAATCAAAAGAGTGGGAAAAACGGAAAGAGACAAGGGAGAAGTTCTGGTCAGTTCCGAGAAAGAAGGGAAAAGAAAGGACTGATCCTCGGGCATAACCAGGTGAATCGCCCAGGCAAAGGAAGCTTCCTACGGGTTGAGAAAGGAAAAGTCCAACGGCTCAAGGGGGCACTGAAAAAACATCAAAAGGGACGGAAAAAAGGGGCCTCGGAAGAAACGTTGTCTCGCGTCAACTAAAAAAAACACGCCTTATGTTCAAAAAAAAAAGGGGATAAGAGGAAAAAAGAGGGAGGTGTTTCAAAAGTGGAAGGAAAAAAAATGAGGAGGGTAAAGACCGCCCTGATGGGGCGTCGCGGGAAACCTAGTGCAACCGAAGGAGAACGACAACACTGGGGGTGGAAGACTGCCATCATGGAAGGGGGGGGGGACCTAAAAAAAACGCACATTATTCGGCGGAAGGAACGGGGCCCTTAAAAAGAAAATAAAAGCCAAAAAGAACCCGGCCTTGGCTCCTTTCGGCCGACCAGAAGGTTCTGACGTGTTCAACGTACTGGATGGGTCTGCAAAAATAAAAGAGAGAACATGCACAGCTGGCATACTAGAGGGGGAAAAGTTTCCTTCTCGCAATCGGTTGAAAAAAACGAAAGAATTCAAAAAGGGGGGGAGACGGTTTTGCAAGAAATAGGGAAGTGGAACAAAAAAGGAACGTGCTTAGCTGGTGGGCCATAGGGATCTCTCAACAACAAAAAATAAGAAGGAGATCAATAGGAACGTGAAAACACACTACAACAAAGAACAAAATCTGGGAAAAACGAAAGACGATACGCCACGCGCAACCAAGCAAAAGAACTTTCTGAAGGAAAGGGGGGCCCAGAGAACTGCAAAAAGATTAAAAGCTGAAAAGGGGGCAAACTCGATTGGGCGAAAGAAAAGACTAATGCCGCTGGGGTCAGAAAAGGTAAAACCTGGGGGGGGAAAGGGAAAAATTAGGTCATTCTTTGAAGGGACCAATTGGTAGGTCCAGGGACGAAAGAAGGAAAATTGTGTAAACCTCACGGGAGCAAATCCTTCCATCCGGCAGTGACCGGTTGCCAAACAAGGAGACTAAAAAAAAGAAAAAAAATGAGGCTCCTGGAAAAAAGAAAGGAAGGGGTCTTTGGAAAGAGAATAGCGTTTTATTTGGGGCGAGGTGACCGGATCGGCAACGTGGGCGCCCCTGATGTGTGCGGAAAAAACCTGTTCTTATAAGGTCTTAATTCAAAAAGTCGGGGAAGGGTCCAGGACAAGGGGGGGGAAATAAATGTTGGCAGCAACGAAGTGAAGTCGTGGACATTTGCGAGCCCAGATAGACCTGCAAGAAAGAAGAGTCTCCAACGAAAAAGGAAAAGACTGTAGACTGGGAAAGCGAGGGGATATAGTGATAATAGGGGGTAAGGGCACTTCTAAAAAAACGGGGCGGTAAAGAGTGAATACCCCGGGGGGTAAACTTGTAGAGGGGTCTTGGCGAAAAAAGGGGATGGGGACTGTCGGGGGAAGTAGATCATCTCGAAAACCAAGGGGTGTAATCCGACCGAACGCGGTGCCAAGGGGCTGCCAGGCTTCTGCGTGGTTGGGACCAACAGACTCCTCAACCGGGGGAAAAAAAAAAAGAAGAGTCGTAGTGGGCTCATTGAGGAAACTCAAACCTGTCGAGGAAGGAAGAGAGGGGTTGGCTGGAAACTCGGAGAAAAAAAAGTCACCGGCGTTTTCGGGGGCACGGTAAAAGTCCTTCTCAGTACAAAAAACTAAACAAAAAAAGAAAGGGAGTATGTACTGATGAGGGAAAGGAAAGGTAGAGAGTACCTGGGGAAGGAAAATACCTCCAGGCACCGCAAAAAAAAAAACAGTCGGGTTTGAGCCTGGGGAACTGATCGACCGTGGAAGAGCCTTGGGTTCCCTTAGGGTTCGGGGGACCATTTTTGGGATAGGAGGGGAAATGAAAGACAGAGGGGGAAGGATCACACAAACCGACCCGAAGGCTTTCCATCTTGAAAAAAATAAGGACCGAACGGGAAGGACTGCAGAAAAGGGGGGTCTCGAAAAGGACGAAAAAGGTGGACTGTAAGAAAGGAAGCGCCCCGCACGAGGCGGCCCGATCCACAACGGAAACTCCGGTAAAGGACATGGGGGAAGAAGGAAGACCGGGAAGCTAAACTGCCAAAGAAAAAAAAAGAAAGCGAGGTGATCGAGACCAAGAGAGATCAGCGGTCGGCGGCAATGCTTACACAAAAAAAAAGGTCGCCTAAAAGCCGGTGATATCAAAAGGGATTAACAAGAAGAAAGGAAAACACGGAGCCAAATCTTCACGGATCCAAGCCGCTCCA
>Ga0179593_1376044_pt1 | contig 13834 bp, 14 predicted proteins | sample CZODoug2_1_08_16_FD_185931 | JGI IMG/M metagenome (GOLD analysis project Ga0179593, IMG submission 185931) | Vadose zone soil fungal communities from Angelo Coast Range Reserve, California, USA - CZODoug2_1_08_16fungal (PacBio error correction) | ecosystem: Environmental > Terrestrial > Soil >...
TGGATGAGGGGAGAAAAGAAAATCTTGAACTGAAAAAAACAGCATGGGGGGGAGGATGGTAATCCACTAAGGGGTTGGGAACCGAGGGACAAGTTCTAACTTTTATGTGAGACAAAAAAGAATCGGCGAATCGGGAAGCACAGAAAGTCATAGCTCACTACACAAATAAGCCCTCGATGTTTCGGAGGGGGTGTGATGCTTACCTAGCCCCCTCACTTAACTCACAGAAAAAAAGTAGAAGGGAAGGAGGGAAGCCAGGGGTGAGGGGTACCACAAGGAAGCACTGGTTGGACTAAGATGGATAGCAAAACACGGTGATAACCGGCACGAAACGTCAAAGAAAAACAGCGGGGGTTTTAACAAACAAAAATAAAAGAGCCACCTCGACCCGGTACGAGGGGGGTGGGGGGTGAAGGTCAACTAGCTAAAAGTTGGTGGGAGGTCCTTGGGAATCCAAAATTGGAACTCACAGGTACTACGAAAGGGTATTCTCAATCCCCGATAAAAAAAGCCGGGGGGTAAAAGGAACCTGGGGGGGGAAAAGGACAGGGTAGTCGTAGGGGGAAGCACATTAAAGTGCTGGGAGGGAGGGGGAAGTTGTCGGAAAAAAACCATGTGCGGGGTATATTCAAAGGGAGGACGGGCTCAACAAAGGGGGGGAAAAACAATATTTAAAAGTCCGAGGGCGTGGTACAACCAAACGTGTAATAACCCAAATAGGGACGCTGCAACGAGATCCACCATTATAAAACTTGAAAAAATGTTTAGCGGGAAAATTAACTCAACAAATGGGGGGGGTGAATTTGATGTAAAAAAATCAGGACTAAACGTGCGTCACATTCTGGCCGCCACGAAGGTTGGGGCAAAAAACTGGAGGATGGGTGGCTAAATAAACAGTTCATACAACAATATTGAAGTTGTAATTCCTACGACCGACTCGGAAGAGGCCAATGGAAAGGGCACGAAACAAAACAAACGGAACCCAGGGTCGTAATTCAGGTGGAAAAACCAGTCGTTTCAACAACATTGGGGGCATCACGGCCATCTTTTACTGGGACAATTGGTGAGGAAGTTGATTGGAAAAGGCTCTCGCAAAGAAAGAAAGACTGGGTTATCATCACGTTATAAAATTTGAGGGCCGGTAGGGTAGAAACCAAAGAAGAAAAAGTGGACTTAGAGGCTCAGTGAGTAATGAAGAATTTTAGCCTCAACCCATGAATCCTAAGCAAAACTAGCCTTCAAGAGTCATCGAAGAACAAAAGACAGGGGGGGGATAGTAAGTATTTTATGGGGGAAATCGTTCTGGGGCTGCTTATAGGTAACAACGGAGGGAGAAACAGGGGGTGTTAAAAGATATCATGTTAGCCAAAGCCCGTTCTAGATATTCATCACAGGTAAACTGGCCGCCCATTAGGGCAGTTTTTAGTGAGTAGGAAGTCAAAAAAGAGGGGGCAATAAGTGGGTAATGGCTGAAGGCCAGCGAACCGCAGACACGGAAAAACCAAATTAAACACCAAAAAAAAAAAAAAAAAAGGGGTGGTCAATTTCGCCGAGAACAACCAGGAGAATAAACATAAAAAGAAACAGGAAAAAAAGCTCGGGAAAAGCGCAAAAAGGGGTGTTTCCTTAGGGTTTTTTCTTCGTCTTCCCTGCAGAGATATAGTTAAGGGGCAGTTGCGGAGAGAAGCAGCGGAAAAAGCTCAGGGAGATAAAAAAGTATGGATATTGTTGTCAAGAAGATAAACACGGGACGAAACAGGGGGGGCGAGGACATCTTTCCCATCCCAAAGAATAAGGCAACAAAAAAAAAAAAACGCGAAACTACAAGAAAGGAGCAGACTGAGGACAATAATGGAATAACTATACAATTTTAAGGTGCTAATGCCACTATTTTTGGGGGGGGGAACACAAGAAACCGCTCTAATAAACCGGGATGTATCACCTACTTGGCACAGGTCTCTGCTGTCAGTAACAAAAAAGGTGGAGCCACGCATCAACTGGAAATGCGGGCCACGCTTGTTCCAAAAAAAAAAACACCCCAAAGATGTGGACGGGTCATGGGAAAGTCAGCCGGGAACACCCGAACTACCATTATAAGAGCAGCGAGGTCCCTCCGTCATATCACAAAACAGAGCCGTACAGGGAGTAAGAGGGCAACGCCCAAGGCGAAGCGGGGCAAGTTTAATACTCGTTGGGGGGAAAAATAAAGGAACATGCATGTCAGTCCAAATGCGTTTTGCTCAGAGGTACCTAGAAGGGGGGGATAATTAAATAAAGGCGAGCCCAGATTCAGCAAGAAAAAAGTCAGCAAGCCGTCAGAACGACAGTTCGGGAAGGGGGCAACACGGTATCATCAGAGGGGGTGTAATAACCAAAGGAGATAGTAGACATGGCGCTTTCCGGAAAAGGGAAGGGTCAGATCCCAAAAGAACCCCACTTGAGAATCATCAAACTCTCAAACCAACACTCAGATTGATGAAAAGAGACTATCGTATAAAAATCGGTTATGTCAATGGTCAAATGGTTCTTCCTCCGGTTGTTCCACAACTGGTTCCCAACTGAAAAATGGGGGGGGAAGATACCCAAGAAATCACCTCAGCCGTCCTCGTTAGCGTGAAAAGAAATATTCAAACTTTTAAAGTGGGGGGAACACACTGATGAAGAGGACAGGGGAAGTTTTCTCGTTTTTGACCGGGGGGAAAACGGGACGGAAGATCTGGAAGTAGTGGCGCGACTTTCTGTAGAAGCCCAGGTGAAAGGGGAAGAATTCCGCAGGGGGTACTACTGGTGGTAAAGAGGTGGTCTGAAACCGAAAGAAAACGCTTCCGACAGCCAGGAAGTCGCCCGATATATGTTAACGAAGGTAAACAGAGGGGTTCGGGCGGCGTAACGAGGGAACCTCACGTGGCACGAAATGACATTGCCGAACCAAGCGTGGGAAAGGAAACAAGGGGTTACAAGGTATAATTATAAAATGGCAAAGTAGATCGGCCTGGCGAGCGGTCAGATGAAAAAAGGAGTTTGAAACGTAAAGGGTGGGGGGGAGAGGATACTGATGGAATAAGGAAAGGATCTAGATGACACGGAGAAGACTCGGGGGTGTTGGTGTGCCGTATCCACAACCCAATCATCTGGGGGGTTAGGGAAAGAAGAGTACATGGATGTTGAACGACTATTGCAAAAAAAAATAGCATAAAATGACGAGAATTCAAAAGAAAAAAAATTGAGCTTAGTTAAACCAGGAAAACTATAATCGCTGGAATAAACTCGCTTAGAGGAGCGAATCCATGAAACGAAAGTGTGGAGCCCGAATATCGAAATGACAAAAAAAAAAATGGGTGGGTTGGGAGGTTATCCAGTGTAAATGAAACGCGGGGGCCGGAAAAAGCCGACAGGATGAGAGAGGAAACGACGATCACTGTTTCAAAGGATGCGAGTTCACCCATGAGTCCAGATGACGAAAATTGGTTGGCAAAAATGATGGAAACAAGTTTCCGTGGGATCCATGCAGGAAATCGCAACAAAACCCTGGGTAAAAAAGTGAGGGATCTAGCCACGGGGCTGGAGAAAAGAAAAGAATGGGGGGAAAGGAAACCGGCTTATCCCTGCGGCAGGGAAGAGCGGATGTAATTGAGAAGAATTCCAATCCGAAGACGAAGGGGGGGGAGGAATTCTTTCACAGGGGGGAAATTAAAAGGAGGAAGGATAATATCCGGCCGGTTAATGCGAAAAAGCATAGAACGAAAACCGGGAAAGGCAATCGAAAACGTTGTTTTGGATGGCTGAAAACGGTAACGGCAGGAGAAATGGGGAACGGGGGGGTTGTTTGGAAGGCCAAGCCAAAATTGGGTATACTTCATCAAGTATCAAACGGGCCCAGTTAAAAAAACTGGGGGGTCATTAAAGAACCAGGAAGTTGAGAAAGGAGTGTTTTGGGGTGGGCGAGCAGGAAGAACGCTTGCTGCCTGGGTATAAGGAAGAACACCGAATAAAAAACCTGGAAAGTTTGAGAATCGAAGAAAAATGACTACTCCCGTTCAAAAAAGGGGAGAGGATTCCGGAAAACCGATGGTAAGGAATCAAAAAAACGGGAAGCTTGGAACAGGACATAGACCCTTAAGGAATGGCAAACCGTCAGTTGAGACGAGGTTTCCTCACTAGAGCTTTCAAAGGGTCCCAAAAAATCAATAGAAAACTGGGGGAACAAGAAAAAATAAAACAGCAATTACGCAGAACAGGGCGAAACTGTGAGGAAAACCTGAGAACAAGGAACAAGGGGTGGGGGTTCAGACAGAGAGATGAGAAAGAACCCAGGGACAGGGGGTCATAAGACAACAAATCCTCAAACAAAGAAAGTAGCGGAGTCCCTTTAATCAACCCCAACAAGACAGAACTACACTGAAGGGCTATGAAAATGGGAAAAAAAAAAAACTAGGATATGGCGGGAGACTGTGGCCTTTAACCTACGGTCGGGGGGACCCAAAGAAACAATCAGGTACTGTAAAAAAAAAGGGTAAGAAACTGAAAAAAAAAAAAACACTCTTCTAAAAAAGGATCATCTCAGTTTTCAGAGGTATGAAACTCACCCCACCAAATCTCCTAACAGGGGCGGAGGAGGGGGGATGGCTGCTGGGTCCAAAAACGGGTTAAAAGCCGAAAGAGGGAAAAGGCCCATACAAAAGGTAAAACTGTTCAAAAAATGCCGGTGTCCAACAGTAGTGAAGCAAGAGAACCTGGTTGGTGGGGAGGGAGGTAAAGTTGTCCATTAGGGGTAGACGTAAAAATAGATACATCTAAAAACACAACGGAGGAAAGAGAGAGGGAGGGGGGGGGGGTTCAGAACCCTAAAGGGGGAAAAAGTATAAACAAAAGGGGGGGCTCAAAAAGGGGTATGAGGATCACAACAGGGGGTGGGAACCGGAGTGGGGGACCCGGTCCTATTTTTATGGAGCAACCGCCTGTGCGGACAAAATCTTCAACGAGCAAAAAAGGCAAGACGGCTCCCGGCAGGTAAAAAGAGAAAAACAGATCTGTTTCGAGAGGGTTGGGGTGAGGTTTCTCGCAGGAAGTAAAAAAACGAAGAGGGGGGTAGAAAGTCGCCTCGGGGGTGCTGTGGGGTCCCCAGGCCGTGTCAGGAAAGGGGAATAAGGCGGAAAACTTGCGACCAGGCAGAATACGAACCGTAGGCGAAAGAAAGAGGTGAAGGGGGAAGCACTCTCCGCGGGGAAAGGTGGGAGTTTCAGAGGAAAGGACTGGGAGAGGCGGGGGAAAAAAGGCCCAGGAACTAACGGTACTAACACCAAATGGGTCATTCTGGAAGGCTAGAGCTGTGACCGGAGCGCAGGTTCCTGAGGAGGCAGCGGGAGGAATTGATGGGGAAATGGGGGGCCAGGTTTGGCTTTGCGGACGTTAGGGACCCAGGAGAGTGAATAAAATGGGCCATCCATAAGTGGATTATCACTGATGGGGTTAACTGGTTACAACCACCTGTGCGGAAAGCCAAGAGGGAATCTTGAAGAAGAGTCCACGTAAGAACGGAAGGACTAGGTTGCCGTCAGGGTGGAGCACCCAGACGTCCTAAGGGTGGTTGGAATTATTAGTTTGAAGCGGACAACCCATTTGTCAACACATATTGCCACCCTGAAAGACGGGCAACTCCTGGTAGAAAGGTTATCAAAGGGAAGATTTGGGTTTCTAAAAGCCCAGTCCAAAGAACCAGGAATAGGGTGATAAAGATGAAGGAGAAGCGAACGACGAGCGGATAAAGAACAAACGGGTCAGACTTGTGAATCGTGTCAGACACAGGCCATAGGTAACCCGATACATGGAGGGGGCAAGGGGCCTCTGTCTTTGGAAAGGGGAAGGTCAAAATCCCGAAAGAGTATCATGACAGCAAGTCCGGTGAAAGGGTTGCAGCACCATATATAAGGGGGGGGCAGTATAGGATTCAGGCAATACTATCTGGAAGAAGCTAAAGAACAAACCATCAGTTCACACGATGCATTAAGAGGAAATAGGAGACAGCAACACTGATCAAGTTTATAGCCAGTTTGGTTTTACAAACAGTCTCAGAAGCTGGGGGGATATAAGAAGAACTGGCGAAGAACAAGGTTGGGGAAACTTAAGGGTTCGCCAAGCCTTGGGCAGAAAGTCATCATAGGGGGGAGGGGAGAAGAAATCCAGTTGAAAAAGGGGGAGCGGTAGTAAACAAAGCCTAATTGGTGGCGGTTTGTCAGCAAAAAGCAAAACACTGGGAGAAAAAGCCAAATAAAAAAACCCGGGGGTGGGTCATGTTGTCGACGACAAGCAGGGCAGGAAGATCAGGAAGAAAGAAATATTGAAAGGCCGGAAAAGTCCAAGCTCCTGATGAACGAAGGAGATTTAAGGGCTATCCTGGAGGGGCAGCAGGCCCGTCTTAAAGCATCCTGGTTCGGAGGAGTTTTCAGGGTCAAAGGAATATGGGTTGGGGGTTTTGGGGGCAATGAGAAAATAGGGCATAGAGTCCTCCAAAGAAAGACAAGAAAGAAAAACAAAAAACGAATGGACTCCAGGAAGATCAAAATGAAAGTGCAAAAAGGTGTACAAGTCAGTCATAATAAACGTTACAAATTCGGTTACAAAAGGGCAAACTATGAAAGTGTGGGGCCAATGAAACAAGAGAAACCGCAACTAAAAGGACCAGGAATTCTCTAATTTATGCCAACCGTAAGGAAAAGGTTCAAAAGGGGGAGAGACTTTTGTTAAAAAAAAAAAAAAAAAAAATGAAACAGCTTGGGGGGCGTCAACTGGAACTCAGGGATGGGCCACACTCTGGACGATCAGATCTGTACGATCCGCCATGAAAACCCGAAAATAAAAAAACTCGGGCAATGAATACCGGGAAGCCCGACCTAGGATGACTTGGGGGATCGGGACGTTTTTAAGAAAACCGATTCCTGCCCAAAATCGGATATGCCTGGTTGGGGGGGCACGGCTGGAAAAACCAGAGGGACATGTCTGTCAACTTCAATGACATCACCAGAAGTTCAGGACGAAAAATAGTCGGACGCCTGGAGGGTAAACTATGAAAAATTTAGAAAAAACGGGAAATGAGCTTGGGGTAACCGTTCTCGCTTTGGGCGCAAATCTACCCCTCCCCTGTAATGATAGGGGTGGGTAGAGTCCTAACTACAACCTATTTCGATTGGTAGTTGTACTATATTTGGGAAAAGATCTTAGATGAGGTGGGGAACCTCAGCAGAGTTCTTCACCTTACGTAGGGAGGTCAAAGTATAACCGTAACTACCTAAAGGGTCATCTCTGATGAAACAGAAAACAAAGAGGCGGAAAGAGTATGGGGGAACGCTTCACCTATTCGAGGTAAAAAAAAGGGTTATGAAGAAAGTGCTGTGAAGTAAAGGGTTTCCTTGTTAAATAAAGTAAATGTCACTATTCGGCATCCTAGGGGACGCTGAAACAAATCTATTACCAATGAAATTTAATGAAGTAAGTTAACCGGGTCCAGTTAAGTCTGGTTGTCCCTCCTGACTAAAGTCTATCAGTTTCGGTTGTGTTGTGTGGGGGGGAGGCGAAAAAGCTCTCGTGTTCCTTGCTCTCTTTGGATCAGCTGAAAGTCAGGGGGGGAAACGGATGCAAAAACTATTTTGTGAAAGTTTCGGTAAAAAAAAAAAAAAAAAAAAAAAGAAAATCAAACATACAGCTATGGCCCTTGAGCCGGTGCTCAAGACTGGCTCCAATTAACGCAAAGGGAATGCGTTTGCAAGCGTGAAAAAAAAACAATCAAGGGAATTCGCAACTTCTTGTTGGTGAAACCAGCTGGGATTTTGTTGGGGGATAACCTCAATCGGGGTTGGATTCACCTCACGTTTCAGACAAGGGGGAAAAAGTAATGAGAAGGCAAAAGAAGAAATTCCTCCTGTCCTGGACGGAAGGGGAATGGGAAAAATAAATAGTGTGGGCGTTAAACAAATGGAGAGTTTGGATAGCCTGAGTAGGGAGCTCTTTGGTCTTTGGGGGGGGGGGGTGGGGGAATCAGGCTATCCCTCGGTGTGGAAGGGGAAAAGATCTAAAGAACACCGGAGTTGTTTCGAAAGTAAAAGGAAAATTAAAGGCTATGCTGTCACAGGGACGGCCAAAAAGTCCGAATTACCTAATCTTCTCGGGCAGAGGGTACTGGAGGCTAAAAAAGAAGTTCGGCCGAAGGGGAGGAGAGACGAAGGGGAAACAAAACCGGTGGGGGGGTAATGTGGGCGTGTGACGGAAGCGTCCGTAGGCCCAAAACGACGCCTACAAATTGGGTTTGTTTGGGAAGTTATGGACTAAGAGTAAAAGGGAAAATTTGCCACACTGATCAAGGGCGAGTTCAATAAAGGTGATGAAGAGAGAAAAAGAAATCAAGGGGAGTCTAAAAAAGGCTTGGGAAAAAAGAAGGAGGTTAACCACGGGGCTTGACTTCGACTTTGTTGTTGGTCAAAAATATATACTCAAACCCAAAAAGTTGGTTTACAAGCGGCCGATCTTAAAACCAACTCCAGTGCAAATATGAAGATCAAGGTCCAAGACATCTTCAATATGATGTCAATGATGAAGGGGGGAGAATTGTTCATTAGAAGTAAAGGGTGCCGGAAGAAGCCACATTCCTTAGCCCTTTTTATGGTCAGTGCCTTTCACAGTCTAAGCGGCAATGGGGGGAATATATCAGGAGGTTTTATTGGGACTGGAGTCAAGAAGAAGAAAAAAGGTCAAGACGCGTTGGTGGGGGGTTTTTTCCCTAGGAAAGCAGGCATGAAAGGTGAAACGAAGAACGAGGCGGAACTTTGTTGTCAGGGGGGGGGTTTGTGAGCAGCCCCAGTATTTGGCTCTTAAGACTAACAGCAAGTAAAAAGAACCGTATATAAACAGGCTATGATGGGGGGGGGCTTTAAAAGAACAGAGGGAATAAAAGTAGTTGTTAGAGATCTATAAAAACTGGGGGCGTGAAGGGTACTACTTCCCCAACCACGCTGGGAAAGGTCCTGGTCAAGATCAACCGACCAAATGGAGCAGGGACCAGTCACTTTTTCCTAAAAACCTGCTAACGGTGAGGTGGGGGCGAAGGATTGGGACGCTCTACCGGCGCGAGTTACAAAGGGGACTTAGTACCACACCAGTCAAAGAAGACCGGCAAGGCACTCCACAATTTACAAAACAGAGAACCCGGGAACCCCAACCTATTTATAAAAATCAGGAAGAAAAAAGAAAAGGTTGTACAGAAAAAAACAGCAAAGTTAAGGACGGACAAAAACCTGTCGGACCATACAGCACAAAAATTTAATACGAAGACCTGCCAACGCGAACTGTGGCCTTTCAATCAATTTTTTGAGCGCAAGAAAATGGGGAGAATACCCTGTGAGGTTAGAAGGATACCGGGGGTGAGGTGGGGGAACAAAAAGAATGCAAAAAAAAACCATTAACAGAGGGGGAGGAAAAATAAAGGTTGACCGCACAGCCAAACCAAAATCTCAACCAAGGCAAGGAAAAAGGGGCTATTTTGTAATGGAAATCGGGCAAAGCACACACCACCAGCCACCTGAGCGCAGAAGGCTTAGGATTCTGCCAAAAAAAAAAAGAGAGGGGGGGGGTCGAAAACCATCAATCTCAAGAGAGGGGGGGAAAAAGAAAACAAACAGAGGGGGAGTAAGCCCCGATCGCGAGAAAAAGCATCTTCCGTGTGACAGAGAGGAAGACCACAAAAACAAACAACTCGAAGAAACAGAGAGGGGCCTTATTAAGGGAGGGAGCGGGGGGAGCGCCTAGGCGCCACCGATTGCAAAGGGATCAGCAAAAACGTAGACGTGCCAACAATACCAGACGGGTCCAACACAAGGAGGGGATAAGAAAAAAAAAAAAAAAGGGGAAACCGTGGGTTTATTAAAAGAGATTTCTTTGTAGGGTAGATAAAACAATGCAGACAACACAAAGAAGGGGGAGGGGAAGGGAAAAGAGAAGGAGGAAGGGAGGAGGCTAACAAGAAAATCTTTAAACTCTAAAAAACAACAGGTCTCTTTGTTAAGTTTATCAAAAGGGTTTGGGGGGGGAACCGGAGGGGGGAGCCAACAGGGGGGGGAGTGGAGACAATCTGGCGGAATCGGAGCAAGCCAAAAAAAAAAAAATCCTACATTGTACTATCATGTGGGAGGAGAAGGGGGGGGGGGGGGTTTTGAGCCCACAGATTCCGGAAAGGAGAGGGGAAGGAAGTAGAAGAAGGGGGGGTTCCAAAAACTTCCTGCAAGGCACCAAAAAGTTAGGTCACAGTCGGAAAGGAAATAACTCGAGGGGGTAAGGGGGAACACGCGGGGGGGGAAGGGCATTATAGAAAAATCAAGGCTAGGGTTGGTGGTCAACAGACTCAGTACTCAGCGGTGAAGCCAGGGAACGAAAGGACAGGTACGCCAGGGGGTAGAATCTCGAAAGAAAAAAAGAGATATTGGGGGAGAAGACAAAGCATTTCACTGATCAGCTGACGGGGGTGCGCTTTGTCAAAAAAAAAAGGGGGGATGGGAAAGTGTGGAGCGATTGTGCACGGTGGAAGCCGTTCGGTGAATCGACATCGAGGGAAAAAGTCTCACGGGGTCCAAGCTGAGGCACTTTGAACGGGGTAAATCCAATGGGGTAAAAAAAGAGGGGCAAGACAGAGGTGACTCGACGAACGAGCCCACAGTAAAGGCATGGGGGGGAGTTCGTAAAGGTCCAAGGGTGGTTCATAACCGAACAGATTTCGCAAGGACAATCCTCTGCGCTTAACACTCCGAAAAATCGCTTTTTGTCTGGTTGCTACCCACGTCCGCGGGGGTGAAAAAGCACCATCATTCAGCGGCATATGAAGTTGATGAAAGGGCCCTAAGGTGGAAAGAACCTAGGTTACCTCTTGGCCTGACAGGAAAAAACAACGATAAGTGCCGCCTTCGTGCACTCGTCAGCAAATAGTCAAAAAAGGCGAAAGCAAAGAGGAACGTGAAAAGGGGGGCTCTTGCTGTACCGGACACAAATAAAAACCGCCGGAAAATAGGAAAATAAAACAGGTTGATACATTGGACCGGGGGACGAAAAGGGGGGAGCACAAACCCTGAGATAGTTGTGGCCAAAGAAGATGCCACGGAAGGATAAACCTGAAAAGTTAAGCCTGCCTTCCCGGCCTAAACTTCCCTAATACGAAGATGTCAAGTCCAATGATTCAAGCGAGTCTCCTCAAGTTGGGATAAACACGTTGTGTGGGGAAAATGCCGGTAGACCAATATAACAAGGGGTGGAGCCTGGGTTCTCAAAATGATAAAAAGGAGGGAAGGAAAGCGGTTTGTGTAACAAATAATAGGGGGGAAGACACAGCATTTTATGTCATAGACACATAAGGTAACTGACTGAATCCAGGAGATTTTAAAGGGAAAAAACGTGCATAAGAGGATTAATTTTTGGTGCGTGAGGCCCCAGCGCGCAGACACTTGTACACGCAAAATTAAATTAGTAAAGAAAAGGAAACAAACGGGGGGGGGTGTGGAAAAGGCGGAGCATCGAACCCGCGGCAAAAAGGGACCATGAATGACCAGGCAAGATAAGAGTGAACTTTGGCTGGGAGATGCCAGAGAGGGGAAAGGATGGGATGAAGCAACATAAAAAGAACAATTTGTAATGGAAAAACGGAGGGTCAGGGGAGGTATGGTTGGGGGTGGTGTTGCAAGAATAACGAAACATAGGTATAATAGAAGTGGGGGAAAAACAGAAAGTAAAGGACTGAACCAAACAGAGCTGCTAAAAAGGAAAGATGAGGAAGAGGAAGGCGAGGAAACAAGTAATACACCTCGGGTACAAAAAATGACAAAATGAACAAGGCATAAGACCCCGCGGAAACAGGAAGGGGGGGGAAGGAGATAGAGGAAACGGGCCCCCCCATTCTTGAAGAGTGAAGGAAAATATGTGGAAAAAGCAATTCTGGGGGGGGGAATACAATGGAAAAAAAAAAAAAATCGGAACATTCAACTCACCCGGCATAAGAGCTTCCGCGCGAAATAAGGGAAAAACTAAGCGAGTAACAAAGCGCACACTACGAGGCACAGTTTGTTAATCACGTTGAAAAGAAAAAAATTATTCAATACCAAGAGGTTTTTTGCGAGTCGTACAACGAATAGGGGATGAGGCGTTCCAGGCAGGAAGCCCTTCTGCATCCAAGCGAATAAGGTCCCGCAGGACAGGAAAAAAGAACGGAAGGTTGTCAATGATGTGTTCCACTCAGTAAGGAAAGGTCACATCTGCAGTGTGGGGGGTGTTACAGAAACAATTCGGAGGTCAGGGCAACTTCTGGCACCGGGAAAGAAAGTGAACTTCATCACATGTAAGTCACAAAAAACCAAAGTAATGTAATAGCATCCAACGACAACCCCAACCACGGATGGGCCTTCCACAAGATCTACTATATTCCTGCGTCTACTTTCACTTAGGTAAGGAAAAAAGGGTCCGTCCACTTGGACAAACCATGGGACCCGACGAAACGTTTCTGCTGACAAAGAAGGATGACCGGAGAAGTGGAATCAAGACGAACTTTCCGGGTCGAAGTTCCTTAATGGACGGATCGGCTGCTTTGCTTTGGGAAAGCGTCACTGGGGAATGATAAGTACCCTATCGGTTTGAAAAGCGTGACAAATTGGGGGTGAAAGGTCTTAAAACACAGATCAAAAAACGGGAAAGGGGGGCCAGGCGCCCGGGGGTAACTGCTAGATTTAACCGGGGGAAGGGGAGGAGGTAAAAAGCCGGAGGATACCGGGAGGGGTGAAAAATGGGGGGGCCCGGAACGGGACATGAAAGAAAAACGCGTTAAAAAATACCTGGAAATGGTAAGTGGGGGGAGACTACGTGGCAAGTATCAGAAGCCCGTTTCGGTCTGGGTTGTGGTAAAGAAATAGGTGAACGGGGTTGGAAAAAGGAAATTTGTATGGGAATGAGAAAACTGGACTAATTGTAGCATCAATTGTTTGGGTTGGGTTGTTATCAAAATGAGTCGCTGGGGGGAGGACGATCCGGAAAACATTTCTGGTTCTAGTCAAAACATAGCTAAACCTAAAAGAGAGGAGGCAGGGTCAAGCGGGGATTCACGAGATGAAAAAGGAGACGTAAAATGCCAGCTGGAAAGACGGGTTCTATCGTCCTCATCAGTTTGCGCCTTCTTTTTGCCGAGACGAAAAGGAGAAAAACCTGGGGAAATTGGCGGGGGTATCGGGTCCTTCCACTGACGGCAGGGGCTAAAGACACAAGGAGCGATTACTAAAGGAAATGGTCAACTTGGGATTCTCATTTCAAAACTATGGGGGAAGGAAAGAACTCTATGAAACAATGGGGGGAGAAAAGAATGGTAATTTCTTCGCGGGAATGTACTCAAAACAACGACCATGTGGTGAAATCGTCATGCAAGGACAGGGCTGATCTATGAAGGGGAATTCCACTATCGGGACTGATGGGACTGCGGAAGGGACGAGCTTGTAAGGATTAGATGAAGATGAAGGACAAGCTACGTAACCCGGGGCCCTTCAAGGATAACTGCGTATGAATAAAGAAGAAAAAACCGGTGATCGAGGCGTCAAAAGCAAAAGAACGTGGCCCCCTCAGGAGAGGTCTTTGGGGGGTCTGAAAGAAAAGAAAAAGCTGTGTTCCTTTTGTGGGGCGAAGAGGGAGGTTTCGGCCAGTAAGACTGGTCATAAAAAGGTAGTACATGATAATTTCTTTAGGGCTTGTTAAAACCAGAGTACCTTTTATAACAGTAGCAAGGGGGGGGCAGGCAAACGCAAAGGTATGAGAACAGGGTCCATTC
>Ga0179593_1648358_pt1 | contig 13834 bp, 21 predicted proteins | sample CZODoug2_1_08_16_FD_185931 | JGI IMG/M metagenome (GOLD analysis project Ga0179593, IMG submission 185931) | Vadose zone soil fungal communities from Angelo Coast Range Reserve, California, USA - CZODoug2_1_08_16fungal (PacBio error correction) | ecosystem: Environmental > Terrestrial > Soil >...
GGGGGGTCCAAGACGCCTAAAGTATCAGGGAAACAGCCAGTTCTTGGTCGCTGGAAAAAAGGGGAAGAAAAAGAATAGGCATGGCGGATGTACGGGCAGTTCGAAAACAAAGGGGGGGAAAAGCGACCAGGGACAAGAACGGAAAAAAAATGACGTTCAGTGAGGGACAGAAAAAGGGGGATGGCGAGCCAGTGGAAGTGGAGGGAATGGGGGGATAACGGGGGCCTTCCTTGGTCAAGGAAACGTTCGTAGCCGAGCTTGGGAAAAAAAGGGGGAAACCAACAGCGTGAAGTATGGGGGCGGGGGAGGGGAAAAAAAGGGATAAGCTGAACCAGCGTCCGGCCTCCGCCAAGGGAAGGGGGTGGTCGAATGCCCTTGGCCAGAAAGGGGGGGAAAAAAAGAAGTCGAGCACCTCGTACCAAAAAGGGAAAAAAGGAAGGGAAGGAGCGGGACATCGGCCGGTTCGGCAACGTAGTTTGAAAAAAGGGCACACTTCTAAGTCCCCGGGGAAAAAAAAAGGGGTCGAGGGTACTTGAAAAAGGAAATGGGTGTGGACCGGCCTAAAAAAAAAAAAACAGGCGCAGAGGAACGGGGGTGTAGACCGGTCGTTCGGGCCGATACCTCGGAGAGAAGGGGGCTGGTTCGCCGCGGGGGAAAGAAAAAAAAAAGGGGGGACAGGTCCTGAAAATTTTCGACTACGCTGCCTCTTCCGAAGGGGAAAGAAAAAAAAGGCCGGGGAACCATGGGCAGCTGAAGGGGAAAAGGGGGGGGGGGAGTAGAACCAGGAGCACGTCGGGTCGGGATTACCGGGCCCGCGGCGGAAAAGAGAAAGAGGAAGAGGAGGGAGGATTGTCGGCCCCCCCAGTTAGTCGACCAGAGGGGAAGAAAGAAAAGGTTCGTCATGGAGTGAGGAAAGGAAGGAGGTCGGGTTCCTTTGCGTCCGGCAAGAGGAGGGAGGGGGGGGGGTTCAGCGGTTGTGGCGGCCACCCATCGCGTTACCACCAAAAAAGAAACGTGGTCCCCCCCGGTGACAGGGGGAGAGAAAGAAGAGGAGTCCCAGACCTTATAGCCGAAAAAAAGAGGGGGGGAAGGCCCGCCCATAAACAGCGGCAGAAGGGACCAGCCCTTTGAAAAGGGGGGGGCACGCCGGCCAGAGAAGGGGGCTAGACTGCACCGGGACAGTGATCAAAAAAACACCTTGTCCCATCAGGGAAGGGACAAGCCGGCAAAAAAAAGGGCAAAATCGCAGGGCCTGCCATGGGAGTCGCCGGTTACGCTTGCAAGGGAAAAGGGGCCGATCACGCCAGGGTTCACAATGGCCGTCAGAAATGTAGAGCCCTATTAGCAGGGAAAAAGGGGGAGGAGCTGGAGACAATCAGCAGAAAAGAAGCTTGTCGAAAAACCGTGAAATCCCCTTTGTCGGCCGGAAAAGAAATCAAAACTACCATGTTATGTTTTTTTGAAGGGGGGGACGTGGTCTTGTCTTGCAGAATAAAAACGCCGTAACAGCAGGCAAAACGCCGTGCTGGGCCGCAAAGCACCTTGTGCCGGGCGTGATTCCTCTGTACGTGGGGGGGAGGGGGGGAAAAGAGGGGGGAAAGTGTTTAATAAGGAAAAAAAAAAAAATGTGACACCCTCTTTCTGGGGGAAAGGGGGAAAGGCTACGAATTCAGGGGAGGGGGGGGCAGCGGTCCAGAATACGTACTACTGCAGTCCGGGGGAAAAAAAGGTTGATTATGTTGCAGGGAACCTTGGTTTCTACTAAAGAACAGGGAGGATCAGGGGCCTGGGATCCAAAAGGGGGGGGCGCAATTTCCATCGCGGATCTGTCCGTGAAAGGGACAAAATTGACCACCGGGCAGGTCGGGCGGGCGGCAAAAAGAAGAAGCTGGGAACACATGCCTCGTTCGTGTGTGAGAAAAAAAGGGGGGAGAAAAGAGGGGGGAAGATGTCAGTGTCTGGCAAAGAGAGGCAGCTGCGCCAAAACGAAAAAGAGTCCGGAGAAAGTCGGGGCTGCCAATTTTCACGGGGGGGGGAATGCGGCCTGTTTCCTGGGGCGGGGGGGGGGGGGGGGGGAAAAAAAACGGAAAGCCGTGTTGGGAAAAGACGGAGCGGAATCCTGTTTCTGCCGGTGGAAAGAGGGGGTCCAGGGTCTCGCCGAGCAGGGGGAAGATGGGACGGCTGCCGGCCCCCTGTCGGCGAGAAAGCAGCAAAGAACCAGCGCAAAAGGTCCGTAGATACTGGCCAAAAGGGGGAGCCCCGTCCAGCAGCCCGGGAGGAAAAAGGAGGGGGAAACCAGATCTGCGGTGGGTAAGCGGGAAGAGGGGGGGACAAAGTCCGGTGGGTGTAACCCTGTTTTGGGGGGGACCCGCCCCTACGAAAAAGAGAGGGGAAAGAAGGGAGTTGTCACTACTAAATCAAGGGGGGGGCCAGTTCCCCTGGGCCAAAGGAAAGAAAAAAAGGGGACGGTCGAGCATGGTTCCGTGGAGAAAGAGAAAACGAGGCCACCCAGCCCGAGACGGTCCCTCGATGGAAAAAGTTAAAAAGGCGAAGCGCGTCCAACTGGCCCGTAGAAAAAGGAAAAAAAGGGAGGAAGGGGGGTGCACATTTTCGTGCCAATGACGAACGGACGAAATGAACAAACACACTGGAGGGAGTGATGAAAAGGGGAAAAGGGGGGATACAAGCCCGGCACGAGGACTGGTGCTATATGGGGGGGAGGAGGGGGGCGCGCTTCTGCCGAGAACGGTGGGACGCAAAGACAAAATCTTGTGACGCTTCTACGGGAACGGACCTGGTAAGCCCACGGAAAAGGCACCGGCCGCGCCTGTGCAAAACGGCAACTGCCTTGCCAGGGAAAAAAAAACCCGAGGGGCCCTTGAAGGAGAGGGGGGGAAAGGATTTTTTCCCGTAACTAGGGGGGGGAATGAAGGGGGGGCACCAGAAGTTCAAAAAAACACCGGGGGAAATTGAACTGCAGCCAAGGCAACCGCTCCGAGCCCACACCCAGAGGGGAAAGCCTTTCCGCTCCCCCTAGCGGAGGGGGGAAGGACGGGGTTGAAACTCCGGCCAGGGGGATCTCTACATTTGCAGCGAGTTGAAGATGGCTCCAATCCGTTGTGGAGGGGCACAGCGGAAAAGGGAAAAAAAGGGAACTAACATACACGGATGCTAAAAAAAAAAGGAGGACTAGGATCCCGCCTTGAGACAGAAGAAAAAAGGGGAGGAAAACCTCCTACAAGATTAAAAACAAAAAAGAACCTAAAAAACAAAACCCGTCCTGCGTTGATATACAAAGAAAGCAGGCCGGCACCGACAAAGGGGGGGGGAAAGGGAGCAGGACCTTTTTTTTTTCGAAACTGGACAATCTCGCCGTCCGCCCAAGAAAAAAAAGGCGGACTGGACAGTAAGGGGAAAGGAATTCGGCTTGCCGCCGGAAAGGAGCCATTCGGAGGTTCTCGAGGGGGGAAAAAAAAGCAACCAGTGGCAAAAGGAAAGGGTCATTGCCATGCCACATGGGAAAATCGTAAACTAACAACAGGTTTACCCTTCAAACCAATAGTAAAAGGAAGAAGAATCGGGAAGTAAGGAAATGGAAAGGTCTTTGTCACCGAGGCTCACTCGGATAAAGAACCAAATGCCCAGCAGAGTTTAAAAGGGCGGAAAAAAAAAAACTTCCACAACGCGAAAAAACAACGAAAATCGAAGGAAACCACGCTGCGCGGCACGCACCAGGGGGAGGGGAAGGAAAAAAAAGAAGCCTATCTTTTTCTGAAAAAGGATCCCGAAAAAACCAACCCGACCACTTCGATGGAGAAAAAAACGGGGGGGAAAACCTTGTTAAGGTGGGGAAAAGGCACAAATCCGAAAAGGGGAAGAACTACTGCCTGAGAGGAAAGGGCGGCTTCGAGCTTGAGGTGGATCCGCTGAAACCCTCCCCTCGGGGGTTGGAAGAAGGGTTGACGTCACTAATTCACGCGGGGGCGGGAAGAATGCGACGTCGTCCCGGGCACGGAGCAAAGGAGAAAGGGTTTCCGAGCCGGACAACATGTACGCGGGGAAAAAAAAAGAAATGCGCAGTCCCAAGTGGGGTGGGGTCAGACCCTACGGACACGGGGGGGGGGAGGAGGGGGGACCCGCCAACTGGAAAAAGGGTTTCTTTTCCTCCCAAGCAGGGTGTGTAGGGTTAGTTGTGTAACAACCTGCGGGAAAAAAAGGGCACGAGCCATTCTTCAATCGTCAGGATCGCGCGGGGGAAAAGGCGTGCGCCATCAGCACCGAAGCAGGCAATACGGAGAAAGCAAAACGGCTGGATATACTCGGGGGGGGCGGGGGCAAAAAAAAAAAGGGGCGAACCGGCTGTTTAATGCGAACAGGTAAAAAAAAACAAACCCGGCACTCTTGGGGGGGGGCGGGGTAGGAGTGGCAGAATGGGAACTCTCTCGCGCTGGAGGGGAGGAATCCCTTTTAAACCCAGAAAGGGTTCCGAAAAAAGTCCTGCCCCTGTTGTGTTAAACGCGGAGGGGGGGGCCAGGGTGAACAGACATAACTAAGGGGGGAAGAAAACAAAGAACGTAGGGGGGGACCTCCAGGAAAACATCCAAAGCTCGGACCAGAATAAGGGTAAAAGGGAGGGACTTACGACTGAAAAATGTGCAACCATCAAGAAAAAAAACCGACCCAGTCCGCACAAAACAAAGGAGAAGAAGCAGAAAAATGAAAACACCCCAGGAAGAGAGGAAAAGTGCTATTTCCCTCTTGGTACTGAGAGGTCGGGGACCACCGAAAAGAGAATCGAAGGCCAAGGGCAAAAAAAAAAAAGCCCCTATTGAGCGTGGCCCAAGACTCACTCCTACACACACCAAAGAACCGGGAAGATAGGGTTCGAGAGGCACAAAAGGAAAATCGGAGGGGGGCGGGGGGGGCCACACTGGGGGCTTTGGGGGTGATCGGGGAGAAGGGAGATAGCTCTAAAAAAGGACCCGACTTGTGGCCTACAGGAGGAAGGGTTGGTATTGTCACCCCACCTACTGGGGGAAAAAGGAAGAACCCTTCATCGAAAAAGTGGGGAAAAACAAAGGAAGGAAAGTCAGGCCCATACTCAACCATTTCCGGGTAGCGAAAGTGAAAAGGTACAAATAATATCTCCTCTCAGGAATCGGGGAGTGGCGGGAAAGGGGAAGTGCATGGGCCGTAATAACGCAATACATGGGAGTATTTATGCTACCCAAAGTCAGGGAAACTTGCGAGAACGCCGATTACTTCCCCATCAGCGGTCGCAGAACCCAAAAAAAACCCCTGTCTACATCGCATCTGCGGTGTAGTGGCGCTGGGGAAAGACGGACCTCGTGTGGAGGCCTTTTCAGTCCGGAAAAAAAAACGGAAGGGACTTTTGAGAAGGGGGGAGGGGGCGTGACTCAAACAAGTGGGGGGGAAAATCCAACTTTCCCTCAGTGTCGCGGGAGGGGAGGGGGGGGGAAGAACCATAATCCAGATGCTGACCAAGAAAAAAAATCTGAAAACAAACGAGGGGCGTACATATTTGTACTAAAAGAAGACCCGTGATGGCTCACCACGCAAAAGGGGATATGAGCGGAAGAAAAGAAACTGAAAAGAGGGGGGTCATGGGAACTGATTGCAAGGTCGGGGCGGTGAAAAGGGGATACTGCTAGCGGACGGAAAGACGACTGTCGGAGGACCCAGTCGGACCAGGGGGAAACTGACAGAACCCAAGAAAAAGGAGGGATGGCACAGGTGACTGGGGGGGGGGAATTGGGCGCGCTGTGGGGCGGGCCGTGACTCGAAACGAAGGGGGTTTCAACACTACTAAGAGGGGGGGGAGAAAAAACGACCGCCCACCGCGCGGCAAACGTGACGGAAGGAGCGGTTGTCAGAAAAAAGGCGAAAAAAAACGCAATCCCGGCTTACGACACCAGGAAGTGCTTCCGGGAAAAAAAGGCCCAAGGGAGCAGACCCAAGCTCCCAGGAAAGGGGAAAAACGGCCAAGGGAAGAACAAGAAGGCAGTGCCCGGAAAAAACCGGATTTAAGGAAGAAATGGATTCGCCGGGCGGGGAAAAAGAAGGGACCCAGATTGGGGGGGGGGGAAAAAAAGGGGGATTCTACTAACCCTGAGGAAAAAAGGCTGCCGCATACGACTCACCAAAAGGGAAAAGAAGGACCCAGTTCTTCCGAAAAAAAGGGGGGGAGAATACCGGAAGTAAAGAGAGGGGAGACAAAAAGCCGTGAAGAAAGTCAAGCATCAGTAAGGGAGAGGACGTCCTATGAAGAAGAGAGATGAGGTAGGTCCTGGGGGAAAGAAAGGAAAGAGGGGGGGGGGGAACGAGTGTCCCGGGCTTAGGGGAGGGGGGGAGGGAGCATATGATCAAGGGTTGAGAAAAAAGCGAGTAGGGGGTCCGGGGGAAAGGAAAAAAAAAGGGGCTTCCGCCATAGAGGGGGGGGGGGAAAAGAGGGGGAAAAGGAAAGTTTCATCCGGGAAGCGCAAAAGGCCCTTCTTTACTCGGGAACAGGGGGGGGGAAAAGGGCGGATCTGGGGAGAGTGGAGAGGGAAGGGACCTCATACTATGCTGTAGGAGGAAAGTCCTGGAAGGGGGGGGGCCGGTTTAATGTCGACAAAAAACGGAGAAGGCGGGAGCAGGTGTTGTAGGGAGTAATTCTTTTCCAAAAGGAGGGAAGACGCTGCACGGAAGGCACCAAACCTCGACCCTAGTCCGAGGGGGGGGAAAGGCCTTGGACAAAAAGTTCGGAATTCAGGAAAAACGTCTCCCACACCAGGAAGGGGAAAAGAAAAGGAAACACCTGACGTCGCGTTGGAAAAAAAAGAAAAAGTAATATGTTTCTGAGTAGGTCAAAACGTGCCAGGGGGAAGAAGGAGGTCCACGTTTCCGAGGGGGGGCGTGAAAAAAGGGGAAAGGGGTGGGGGACCCGTCTGAGCAGGTAAATTCTCAAATCGCACTGGGTGACAATGCGGAAAAAGGGAGGGGAATGACCGGTTACTCCGTGAAAAAGAGAAAAGGTAAAGGGGGGACACGCAGGGGTCCCCTCGGCAGGACTCAGGGAGGAAAGGGGACGTTCTACCGCTGCGGCGGCACAAAAGAAACTTCAGGTCCATTGAAGAGGGGGAAAAGTCGTAGTCCATGTTGAAAGGGGAAAAAAAAAGGGAAAGGTGTCGCGTGAGGGAAAAGAAAAAGGCGGCCGTAGGTGCAGTGGAAGGAGGGGGGGACGAGGGGAAAGAAGGGTCGGCCCCAGTTAAAGAGAGGGGAAGCCCCCCGCCGATAAAAGGAGGGTTCTTCCAATTGAGGGAGGGTTGTAAAGTCAAGGGGGGGAACAATTTCGTAACGGAAAGGGGAGGGGAGAGGGTTTACGGGTACAGTGCGGAAGGGAAAAGCTCTTTACCAAAAAGAAAAAAGTCATGGGAAAAGGGCTTTATCTCCCTCAGAAGAGGGAAAGGGGAGAGAAAAAAAAAATCTTTTGTTGCTGCCGCCCATAAGAGCCATTTCCCGTAATTACCAAGAAAGGTGATGGGGTAAACTAGGCATCTATCCTGTGGGGGGGGGGGGGGAAGAGAAGTCAACGGGAAAAAGAGTTAAACAGTTGGAAAATAGGGGGGGGACGCACTTAAAAAAAAAAGAAAGGGAGGGACCTATCGCATGGCAAAGAGGCAACATTCTCCTTGGAAGGGGAAGGCCGAGGAAGGGAGTAATGCTTCAACTCCTTGAAAGAAAGGGGAAGGGGAAGGAGGGGAGAGGTATCCAACTAGCTCAAAATTCTTGTGGGACAGAACAAGGAGGGGGAGTCAACTGTCTTCCTATGGGGGGGAAAAAAAAAAAGGACCATGTAATAGGGTTTTAGGGAAGTTTGTCGGTTCGGAAGTAACGCAAAAAACAGCTCTGCCAGAAAGAAAAAAAAAGGTTGCGTGGACGAAAGGCTTTCTACTTTTGCGGGGAAAGAGGTGGGTCAAAAAAGTTGACCTCCAGAGGGGGAGGGTGGAAGGTACCAGTAAAGGAAAAAGAATCTTCTTTCTGGGGGAAATTAAGGGGGGGGGGGGGGGTTCAGAACCTGGTGTGAGAAGGAAGGAAAGGGAACTATCGCCGGTTCAAGAAAGGGGGGAGTCCAAATCTCTACCGGAAGGAAGGAACCAAAGAAAAGCACGGAGCGATCCTGGGAGAAAGAAAGGAGCGTTTTCCTCTTGGGGGAAAAAAAAAAGGGCATTTTTCCCTGGGGGACAGGTCCCGGGGGAAAAGCAAGCCTTCCATGTTAGGGGAAGGAAAAGGAGGGTGTCTCATTAAAGAAAAAGGGGGGGGGGGGACTAATCCTACTCTTGAGGTTGACATCCAAAAAGGTTACGTTCAGGTTTCCATAGGGGAAAAAAAGGAAGGAAGGAAAAAATGGTTAGTTCTTCTGCGCCCGGTCGAAAAAGCCCATCTTCAAATGTAAAAACCTCAGGGGAAAAGGGGAGGGGGAAAAAAGAGGGAGGGACCTGTGGGATGCAGGGAGGGGGGCGTTTTATTCTGCGCGGACAGTTCCGGGGGGGGGAAACGTTGTTTGGGAAGGAGGGGGGAAAGGAAGAAATCCTCGTAGGGGGGAAAGGGGGGGAACTACTTCCTTCCTCTGCCGAAGGAAACAAAGGTTCAAGAAGAAAGGCCGGTCGAGCAGGGCGTGGCGAAAAAAAGAGGGGAAAGAAACCCGAAGAAAAGGGGTCTCTGTCGAACCGTCGCGGGGGAGGAAGGGCGCCCAAACCCGGGAAAAAAAGGAATAATCCCGAGGAAGGGGAAAGTTCCTTGCAATCTTCGAGAAAAAAAAAAAGGAAGGAAGGAAAGAAAGAGATAATTGAGGGAAAGAGCACCCTCCTCACGGGGTTGCCTCGAAGGGGCGTGCTCTTCGCAATGGAAAAAAAAGGGGGGAAAAAAGGGAAGAGAAAAAAAAGACTACCGTCCTCTTGGCTGGGGGAAAGGGTTCCCTCTAATTTCGACAAAGGCTCGACCTGCCCTCTGGAGGGGGAGAAAAAAGGAAAAAGGAAAAAATGGCCTCCCGAGGCAGGGAGAAAAAGGAACTTCTTCCCTTCCTAAAGGGAGAAGAAAGGAAAAACCTGTGTAACACACCGGAAAGAAAAAAAGATTCCTCCTACAAGCAAGAGAGGGTCAAAAGGAGGGACGCCGCCTTTCTGGGCCCGGCCAGGAAAAAGGGGGAAGTCTGCTTTATCCGGGGGTCCTCTTTTCCTTTCGAAAGACTACCGACTGGAGGGGGAAGCACTACATCATAAATTCGGAAAGGGGGAAAAGAAGAAGAAAAAAGGACCGAACTGGCCGAGGAAACGGGGACCCTTTTCTATAAACCGAAAAACTTCTGCACGGGGGGGAGAAAAAAAGGAGAAGGAAAAACTCACCGGGGGGGGGGAGGGGGAACGGACCTTTTCTTGGGGTTGACAACACAAAAAAGAAAAGCTTTTCGAGTACCAGGAAAAGGAGCGACACTTCCTCGCTGGCCAAAAAGGAAAAGGGGGGGTCCAATTTGTTCCCAGGAGGTCGTTAAAAGATGGAATGCCGCAAAGGAAAAAAACTGCCGATCGGCCCTCCAGTCCTTGGAAAACACAAGGGGGAAAGGCACCAGACACTTAACTGACGGGAAGGAGGGGGGGGAAGACTATCTGAACGAGGCAAGGAGGACCTTAACAGTCCTCTTTCCAGAAGGAAAAAGTTGCGGAGAAAAGGGACACATCCCGCTCACTCACAAGGAAAAAAAAAAAGGCTTCCCGGTCAAAAACCGTTTCTTGCAGGAACAGGGCAAAAAAAAGGGTCGCGGTCCAGGAAAACCGACCAAGGGGAAAAAAAGGTACCTTTTCCCTTTTGCGACGCAAAAGGAACGTGACGACGACGGGGGAAAAGGGGAAGAGGGAGGGGGAGGAGCTGAGTTGTCTCCGCGAAGAATCCCTCCCGGGTTTGGGGGACCGGAGGAAAAGAGGGGGGGAGGAGGAGTCCTTACCCTTCCGATGGGGGGAAAAAAAAAAATGATCCTTCCCCTTCGTACAAAGCCAGAAAGGTACGTTCTCCATGCGGAAACGGGGTAAAGCTTTGACCCTGTCCAAGGAAAGTTCCTCGCAAAAAAAACGGGGAGCTGGCCGCTTGAAAAGGGTTTCAGGGCACCTCCGGCTGGTACTTTGAAAAAGGGAAGGGGGGCGCCCCGCTGTTGGGGAGAAAGAAACACTCGTTTGGTGAAAAAAAGAAAAAGTGGGGGTTACTCGCTCCTGGAGAGACCCAGGGGGAAGGGTCCTCCAACGTCTGCTGGGGGGGGGGGGGGGGGGGGGGGGGGTTCCTCACCCTAAAGAAAGAAAACGCCCGATCTACTCGAGGGAAAAAAAAGAAAAAGGGAAAACCCCGAACTTCTCACAGACCCTCCCATTACTATTAGAAAAGGGAAAGGGAAAAGGCTTTCCCCTCGTGTAGGAAGAGGAGAAGAGGCGTTCCATCCGTGGATCGTGGAAAAAAAAAGGGCCTTATCCCCGAAAAAGAAAACTAAGGAAAAAAAAAAAAGGGTATACACGTTTCCACACCTGGACTAGAAAGGAGAGGAAATTTACCCGACGGTCCGAGGGAGGGCCCTCCTCATCGGGGAGAAGATAAAAGAGGACGAGTCCTGCCGGGAGAAGGGAAATCTGGCCGACCATCCTTTCTCTTAGAAGGACCAAACCAAAAGCGGCCCCGAACTACAGGGAAGGAAAGGAAAAAGGGGGGGGGGGAGATGCTCGCGCGGGCCAAAAAAAAAAGGAAACCCATTACTTACTCGACAAGGGGGGGTAAAACTCCGGTCCTTCGGAGGAAGGGGAAGGGAAAAAACCATAGCACATCGGAGGACAAGTAAGAAAAAAAAGCCCTCGTCCTGTGGAAGAGTAAGGGATGGGGCACCCTTTTTGGACCGAAAGGGGCAAAGGAAAACCCAAGAGAAAAGGATCTGACCAAAGAGCTCAGTTTATTTTTTTTGTCAGCCAGGGAGAAAAAACGAAGGGGGGGAAAAAGAAGACTACGTACTAGAAAGTGGCAAAAAAAGGGGGGACCACCAGAAAAGAGTCGCGGGCCCGGAAAAAACCGACATCCAAAAAAGAGGGTCTAAAGAAAAAGGGTCGATCTAGAAAAAAAAGGGAAGGAAAAAGGGTCGCGCCCAAGAAAAACCGACTAGAAAAGTCGCATAAAAGGGAATGCGTAAAAAAAAAAAACGAAGAAAGGAGTCCCTTTACCGAGGGGGGCTGCATCCACTTTCGACCTGAAAAGACAGGAAAAGAAAAAAGGCTCATTCTGCTCGGAAAAGGGGGGGGAGAAGACACCCTTATCTCAGAGAAAAATAACTAAGAAAGAGACAACAAAACAAACCACAACACTTATTGAGGAGGGGGAAATATTAGTTGAAGGGGGAAAAACCTCGGTCCCTGCGGGAGAAGGAAGGAAAAAAAAGGGGGGGAGGGTCGTATGCAGAGGAAAAGGACGCTTTTCTTTCAGAAATGGGGGGAAGGTTCCGAAAAGGAGGGACCGTCCAATTCCCTATGACGTTAAGAAAGGTAGAGGGAAAAGGAGGGGGGAGGAAAAGCCATTGCCGTGGCAGGGGGGGGGGGGAAGGGGAGACGTTTTTCCTTCTTTTTACAGGGGAATGCAAGGACCGGAAATAAGACGGGCCTTGTCGGTGGGAAAGGAGGAAAAAGAGGAGGAAAGTCCTTGCCCGGGGGAAACAGTATTTTATTCGGAAAAAATATGGCCGAAGAAAAAAAGGGCCGACCAACTCCAAAAAAGGGGAAAAAGGAAAAAAAAAGGAGGCCCTTTGGCCGAAAAATCTTTCGAGCACCTGGTAAATGAAACCGGGGTGAAGGAAACGCGCGTGACAAGAAGGAGGGGGGAAGGGGGGGGGGGCGATCTTGTGGTCGGCAAAGGAAGGTCCACTGTTCTAGGGGGAAACAGAAGGAAGGGGGGGTGACCGCGAGCAGGCCGCCCGCGGCCAGAAGAGAAAGGGGGAGGGGGGACCGGGAAGTTCTTCGCGGGGGGATTCTTATATATCCGTAAGAAGGGAAAAAAAAAAAGAAGGTCCCAGGGAAAAGAAAAGGAAAGAAGCGGTCGAAAGTTCGACGGAAAAAGGGGGGGGAGGGACGTCCTCGATGGCCCTGAAAAAAAAAAGTGCTCTGCAGGTTCTTAGTCAAAGGGGGGCCAAAAACAAAAGGGAAAAAAAGGAGGGGTTCGGGGGGGGTGATTAATAAGGAAAGGGAGGGAGGGGGGGAAAAAGAGAGGGGGACGCTATCGAGCTTGTCGGAAAAAGGGGAAAGGGAATCCTCCTATCCTGTAAAAGGGGAAAAACGTACAATGGGGGGGGGGTGACGTCTTTTGTCGGTGAGAAAAGTAGGGAAAAGGGCGAGGGTACTCTTATAAGAAGGAAAAAAGGTCCAGTTCGGTGGCTGCCACAAAAGAACAAGAATTGAGGGGAACACGGGGGGATCCTCCCGCAGACGAGGGGAAAAAATTCCTCGCCCGCCCCCACAAGGGACCATAAAGCTCTAAACAAGTCCCAGGAGGAAGAAGTTTGCCGACGAATGCCATGGTCAAAGGGGAAGGGGAAAAGAAAGGGGGGGAAGCATGCTCGAGAGTCAACTCGGGGTGTGGGGGGCGCAACTAACCCGCGGAGGAGGAAAAAAGGGACCCTTCATGTTGCGGAAAAAAAGAAAAAGGTCCCTACGACTTCGTATCACAGTTCGGAAACAAAAAAGGGGGGGAAGACGGGGCTTCAGTGTGAGGGGAAGGGGAAAAAAATCAGCTCAGAAAAGTCGATCATTCCGGAAACGGGGAAGGCTCTGTTCCGGAAGAAAAAGAAAAGGGGGGGGTTCTACTCGACGGGGGGTTGTTCGACCAAAAAAAAAATAACATAAAAAAAAAAAAAGCGCCGTACGAAAGAAAAAAAGGGGGGGAGGTGCCGCGCAGCGGGGGGGGGAGGGGGATTTGTAAGTTGATCCGAAAAGGGAAATTGAATCGAGAAAAAGGGAGGGGAACCAGGCCCGAGGCAGAGGAAAAAGGGGAGGGCGTCCGCTCCCGTCAAGGGTTTCATTAACCTGGGGGGGGGGGGAAAAGTAAAGCCAGGGGGGGGGGGGGACTGTCGATACGGAAAGGGAGGGCTCAATTCCAAATACGAAAGGGAAAAGTGAACAAAAGGAAAAATTCCCTTCTTAAAAAAAAGAAGGGGGGACTATCCTCCTCCGGAAGGGAAAAACCTCTAATATTTCAGTGGTAAAGAAAAAACAAAAAAAGGTCCCTTAATCAATTCCCGGGAAAGAAGGGAACTTTCCTTCTGGGGGCTATCACTCCCAAAGAAAGTTTTGAAGACGGGACGGACGGAATCTTTTCGGAAGGGAAGGAGGAAAACGGAGTCATTTTTCCTAAAAAAAACCTATCTTCTTAGGGCAGCCGGAAAGAGGCGAAACCACGTTATGGAGAAGGAAAAGAGGGGGGTAGAATACTGCCGCGTGCCACGGAAAAGTCAGCAGCGCGTGCACAAGAGAGGAAAGGTAGGCGGAGCGTTCGGGCTGGGAAAAAAGGGGGGGGGCCACCCTGTGTTTGGGAGAAAAGGAACTCCCTCTAATAAAAGAAAAAAAGAAAAGTCGAACTTTAAAGGGGAAACGACCCTTCCTGAGAGGGGAAGGGGAAAGGGCCAGCCGGTGCAGCGAAGGTCTTGTCTTACCAATTGGGAAAAAAAACCCAGAGACGGGGGAAGAGAAAAGTTCGCGGAACCGGTTGTAGGGGAAGGAAAAAAAAGAAGAAGCCTTGTAATTCCCCTCTTCCGGGGAAGTTA
>Ga0179593_1672583_pt1 | contig 13834 bp, 20 predicted proteins | sample CZODoug2_1_08_16_FD_185931 | JGI IMG/M metagenome (GOLD analysis project Ga0179593, IMG submission 185931) | Vadose zone soil fungal communities from Angelo Coast Range Reserve, California, USA - CZODoug2_1_08_16fungal (PacBio error correction) | ecosystem: Environmental > Terrestrial > Soil >...
CGGTAAAGCTACAAGGGACTTCAAAAAGTTCCGCTAGGAAAAATGTCCTGAACCTTAAGAATACCATCGCAGGTGGCGGATCAACAAACGGGTCTCCCACACGTTCGCATTACCTTACGCTGAGAAGGAAAAAAGGCAAGTGGAAAGCAAAGCGTCTTTCGCAAAAACAAAAAAAAGGGAGATGGTCAGCAAGATACGTGGTGCAAAAATTCCTCAAGGCGTCCTGGATCTTTGTAGGCGCACCCGGTTGATGAGCGCCAACTCTTCGATGGTAAGTCTTGCGTCGTCCAGGCAGACCCAGTGTCTAGGGGACATGTCCGTGAGTTCATCGGAGGAGGAGTGCAGCGTGAATTCACATATCCCTAAGAGCGCCTTCGCATGGGAAGTTTCCATTGTAGAGGAAAGCCCACCTTCAGCGCGATGGGGGCCGTGGACCTCAAAAACGGACGACAAAAGAAAGTGTCCACCTGCGATAATCATCCCGTGTTTAGCGTCGATGGCGATCTTGCGTACCGGTTGGCGGCCAGCCAATGCCGGTCCATCGTAAAAGAGACCACACCCCGCGCTTTGGCAGGAGAAGACGGAAAACCATGAGCTTTAGCGTGATCCGGTAACCAACCGTTTGCTGCACCGGTCAATAACTTTGGGGAAAAAAAAGGCAGCCGCCGAAAAAAAAAAATATGCTATTGGCGCAACTTACCGAGGTTTCGAACGCAAACCGCGAAAGGGACACGGTACCGGAACGGGCCCGCAATCACCTCAGCCCCCCCAAACAAGAGCATGCGCGATAGGAAAGAGGGAGAACTAAAACGACTGGGCCAGGGGGAGGAAAGCCTTGTAATCAAACTTTTCCAGCTCCGGAGCCGCCACCACTGATGGAGCTTGAGGGGGTTCCATCTTGTATAGGAGAATCGATCACGTCAGGTCCTGAAGAAGGAACTTCCAGGTAAAAAGGGACGGTGCAAAATCCGGCGTCAACTAAAGGCATCATTCCGACATCTGCTATTCCGGGAGTCCCGAATCTGAAAACTCGGGAGGCCGCATTTTCCCAATCTATCGGAACTCTCAACTTCCGCTGGACAAAAAGGAGGCATCTCACAATAAAGAATTTTGGAGGGCAAATTAAAAAAAATAAGGGAGAAACACCGAGAAAGTAGATATTTGCGATTTGGGTACCCTGTTCTTGAAGGCCGGACCAAAAGGGTCTTTTATGAAAAAATCGAGAGGGAGATTAGGGTACGGGTCGTAGGGATCCTGGGGACAGCAGTTCTTACAAAATAGTTGGTGCCACCAGAGACACCGAAAGTTTAGAAGAGAGAGGATCAGATGGACCAAAGCAAAGAGAATACGGGGAGGGGAATGCAGATAAGCTGGTAGTGGACTCCAAGGAGGGAGAGAAAATACTCCAGCAGGAAACAGAACTGAAAAAGCGACATTGTCACAAAACAGGGGAAGGGAATACCGAGAGGAAAATCGCTGATAGAATAAGCCATTCGGGCGATTCAGGTTCCCATAAAAGACAGGCGGGGAACAAAATTGGGGGTAAGTCGTTCTTTGGACCAGAGGGGGACACACAATCTTTACTACAACAGGAGTTTGTGCACTTAACAACCAAAGGGAGTTCGGGGAAGGAAAGGAGAAGGAAGACTTAGCCTGTCCGACTGAAAAAAAGAAGGAAGAGGGAAAGAGTGGCAAGGAAAGGTCTCGCGGGGAAGATCGCTCACGCTTCGGGGAGGTCCCTAAACATACAAATTTTAAGGGAAAAAAGTCAACGTTGACCAGGAAGGAGGGCCAAGAGCGCCTCTCAATCAGTTGAGAAATTGGATCGGCCAACAGCTGAAGGAGGGTCCCTTAAGAAAAAAAAGGGGTTTCCTCGAGAAAAAAGAGGAGAAAAAAGGGGGTTCCATCCAGGAAAAAAAATCTAACAGGGGGGAAACAAAGACGAACCTTGTCCAAGAGCTAATTGTAATATCCATGAAGAAGGCCTCCTAAAAACCACGGTGTTTCTGGGGGGGGGAAAGAGGAAAGGAATTTGAGGATTGAAGTCAACACAAAAGGAGGGGGAGTAGGGGGAGTCGGAACAAAGGGCAAAATCACTATGGAAGTTGGGATCTCGAGCCTGCGTTGGAAAAGGAAAAAGCTGAGAGTAATGAGCTGCAGAAAATGGGGGGGAAGGAAAGGTGTAAATGAGGCTCAGAGAAAGTCACCATGCGTCGGAGCTTAGAAACTATCGTTATTCTGAAAAAAGCGATTAGAGAGTAAAAAGTAAGTTCATAGAAGAAACCCAGGAGGGGAATACATTTGATCAACACGAACTTCAAGGGGGAGGGAAGTTCATACGTGGGAAGGAGAGGTTGTTAGAGGGTTTGGGGGGGGGCACTAGTGGGGCCGAATTGACACGGATCTATCAAAAAAAAAAAAAAGTAAAGGAAAAGCGCTAGATTCAAGTGCTGGGCAAAATCATGAACCATAGAACGAACGGGGAAAGGGAAGGGTGCAGGAGAAGCTCGTAGTCACTAGAACTGGGAGAGGAAGTACTGGAATAATCGATAATATAAGAGGGGGCTAACGACTTTAAAAAATAAAGGGACGTACGCAGCACAAAACCTTGAGGCCCGGTACACTGGGCTCGGGGAACTGCTTTGGGCCTCCAAGGGGAAGCATCTTTTCTGAAGGAAAAAAACTCGAGAATGAAAAAGTAGGGATCATCTGGAAACGGCTCACCTCAGGATCTGGGGTAGGAAAGGGAGGACACTGTATGAGCAGGGGATGAAAAAAAAATCAACTCTGGCTGAAGGGAAAGGAGAATTCGCTCGGTTCGTCCGGTGGTGGTTCAGACGTACGATGGCTTCTCGGAAAAGGAGGGAAAGCCAGGGCAGCGCAGGACTGGTCATAATGAAAACTGGAGGCGAAACTCTGGTACACAATTAAATCACTGCCGAGCGGGGAGGGGGACGAGCGGAAAGTAAGAAACACTCGTTTGACCATGAGGAGTTAGTTAATGAAAGAATCGTGCCGCGATGATGCGTATACAGGCAAAAAGGGCAATTTTGGAGGGGATGCCCCGAGAAGAGCAGCAGTTATCAGGCAAAATAGCCAGGAAGAGGGGATTGAGGAAAACGTTCCACCGGTCGTAGTAAAGTGGTTTTGAACAATATCGTAAAAGAAACCTGACATGGACAGGGTTATTGTCCTGGTAGAAAAGCCTAAGGGGGGAGCCTAACGAGGTCCGCATTAGGGGACGTGACTTCTAGGGGCTTGAGGGACGCTGCGGCGCGGGAGGGGAGGATTTCGTGCGCCATAATTGGGGGGGACGTTCCGAAAAAAATCCCCTGGGAAGAGGACAAGGGAGGGCTTCGGGACAACGCAGAGATTTCATCCGATATTAAAAGGGAAGGGGGGCTCGGTGTCAAATTGCCTGTAAACAGACAAAAAGGAAGAAGGCGTCCCTAACCACGGAAAAGAAGAGTCAAACAAAAAAAAACCGGGCTTCCCGAACAGGAACAATCAAAAAAATATCTCCGTTTCATGGAGTTTTGATTAAAAAATGTGGATAGGATTTGAAAAGGCCAATTCGTAGGGGTTAGCAAGGGGGCGCAGAGGGGCCCCCATGAGGCCCTGGGACTTCAGATGCTGGACTGGTACACTGAAAGCATATTGGGGGGTAAGGAAGAGTATCGTGAAGCGGGGAAGGATGGTGAGTAAGCATGCTGTGCTCCTCAAGAACGGAAATGACCTGGAAGGGAGCGGGAGGCCACTTCGTCATGAAGGGAAAACCTCAATCTCAAGATTTTTTGGCTGAAAGAGAGCGGGACATCTGTGGGCTCAAGGGCGGTGCCCTAAGTGAGGCCCCCAGAGATTGAGAGAAGCCGAGGAAATAGAGATTTAGAGGGGGGCTGGAGGTAGGGGGCCCTGTTTCCGGTAATTGACTGATGGCCAGAGGTGGACGTACCGAATTGGCTGGACGCGAAAGAAAGAAGTCGAGGCTGCATGTTCTTGAAAGGGAAGGCGTACGGTGAACAGCAAGTGGTACCTTATATACGACAAGCTAAATTGGTGCAAGAAGGAGCGTGAGCGGAGGTCATCCGGGTACTTTCTAGCTGTAAACGGTAGGTGTCAAAGGCGTATGGCCGACGCACTCTCTCCATCTCATATCAAAAAGTATATTCTTTCGGAGGTTGAACACCTCTTTGACGCTGCGAGTGGCCGTGCAAAGCAACGGCCACATCGCGCCTGAGAAATGGCAGCTGAGAAGGGCTCGTGTGCCTATGAAAACAAAGAGCACTTCTCACGCCAGCCAAAGGGAACGGCTACATAGAGACTTAAAAGGAAAGTTCACGCGAGTAAGCCTGACAGAAGAAAGGGGGGTTAACCTGGACGACGAAGAGAGACCCGAAGGGGGTGTGGTCGGAGATTACAACCGGTGAGCCCACAAGGGGACGGAGAGGAATCAAAAAGATGCAAGGTGACAGCAAAATCGAAGAAAGGATCACAACAACACGGAGTATTTAAAAGAGATAGTATGGCAAGCGATTTTGGCGGGAAAAATTTGAAGATCAAGGTGGACGAAACTCTCTCATTAGAACCATTCTAGGGTGCGACCCGGGGGTGAGGGGACCAACCTAGGGTCTCAGTTCGTCGTCAAAGGGTCGTCAAAATGGAAAAAAGGGAAGGGAAAGCTAGAGGAGAGTTTTCCAATCGTCCAGCGTGATGAAGTTGGACGGGACTTTTTGCATATCCCAGGTCTAAGCGGGAAGGAGATTCAGGGGGGCCATTTGTCGATGACTCACGCAGGGAAGTGCTCGATGTTACTCGGAGACTCGAAAAGACTAGGTTCACCTAGCGCGCCAGAAGAAATCTCTTATCCCGTGTGAGTGTAATCGGACGATGGCGAGCGGGGTGCGTATTTCGCAAGCCAATTCGTCCCAGGAGGAGAGTCTCATTGGAAGCCCTCAAACCCGCGCGTGAAGAGGATACTTCAGCCGGCTAACGCTGTGCTCTGGAAATTCTTCTCAGGAGATTTAAACAGTGGTTCACCGTCAGACCTTCCAGGGGGGCAGACGAAAAAAAAGTCTGCAAGCAGCGTAATAACGATCGTTCCGCAAAAAGAAAAACCCGCGGCCCTAGGGACACGGTCCCACATAAATCCCTCCAGAAATACCGCTCCGTAGCTGAAATACCTTCACCGCTTCTCGGAGAATGGGGCCTACTGGTTTGAGAGAAAAAAAGCTGAAGCCCACGGGTAGCGACGACAAAAAAACTGCTTGAGAGTCGGTGGGCCGGCCGGACGAGAGACTTCCCATACTTCGCCTTCCAGAAAACGGCTGCTGACTGCAATGCTTCCTTCAAACTCCGGCGGCGCCACTCCAGCTCCGACCAAAAGATAACAATCTGCTCTTCCACGCTCTTACGCATATGACCGCCTCTTCCGGCCTCAATGGGAATACGGATAATCACTTCCGCGACTAAATAATCACAATGGGGGTTTTATGTTACCTCAAATGGGGCATTTCAGCAAAAGAAAAGAAAAAAAATGTTGTTTAAGAAAACAAGAAGACGGGAGTTGACTATTCTGGAAAGTCTGGCAAGAGACACCGACCTTAGAAGAAGTAATGTCTCCTTTCGTGGGGAAAGGGCCTCTGGGGTCGCGTGACGATAGTTGGCCAAAAAATCCCGTTTAGGAAGCTCTGCCAGATGTCCCCCGAAAGACTCATGGGAAGTTCCGGATAAGGGGAACTACTTGTCTGGTATTGGCAGGTCCCCTGAGAGGGGGCAGACCAGAATGCAGCAGAGGGACAGCAAGTAAATCAGAAATGCGACCTCCGTTAAGAATCCAATCCATTCGAGCGAGCAGGGGCTCACCTCTACCAGCATATCAAAGACGGAAGGGATTCTTCCCCGGAGTGCGTTTGAAAACATCTTTACTACGACCGCCGCTTTCAACAAAAACCAGGGAAAAAGGAGGGTGGCAGGAGTCTCATTTAACCTGCTATCGACGACGGGGATGGATCGTTGCAAAGACGGAAAGGGGCAAAAGGGTGAGCGCTGTCATCATGCGCAGAGTAGAGGGAGTAACAATACCGAACCCCTATGTGCTGGGGAAGGCCGAAAGGGTAGAAAAAAGAAGGCGAGCTCTTCGTTCTGGAATTGAAGAAACAGCGAAGTGGACAAAAGGAAACGAGTTGCAGGAGAAGGAACGGCGACTGTCGGACTCTTGAACAAAATTCCGCAAAAAACCTTTCCCTAACGAGCAATGTTATATGCGCAGTATATGACACCACAAGGAATTGAATCCTGCGTGCCTTGATCCCGTTTCCAGGGGGAAGCATTACAACAACCCCTCATAGGTTTATCGGCGTCAAAAAACAAGGATCTTCGAGATCCTACTTTTGCTCATTCATAACAGCCTGAAGGTCCAAAGGGCTGGCAAAGAACCGACTACCATGTAGAAAGCTTGTCAACCCGATTAAATGCGCTTAAGGTAGAGGAAAGCAAATCATCGAGGAGAGTAGGGGAAAGATAAGTCATCTCTAAAGTTCGCGTTGCGACTACGAGCTCAACAACGAAGGGCACTTTAAGTGATGTACTCGTTCTCTAAAAGATGGTGTGTAAACAAGTGCAAGGGCTCAGCAACAACAACGGGGAAAAGATATAGTCACAATTGGGCACTTTTCAAAAGTTTCGTGCCTGGGCAACACATCGGGAACAAAAGGACGGAGGGGGGAGGGAAAAAGGTGAGAAGCGGAGTCTACCGAATGTCGAGTATAGATCGGTACAGCATCGAGAATCTCCGCGAACAAGATCTGGAGCAGAGTCATAAACGCATGGTAAACTCTTGGCTCTGCGCAGCAATGCAATTACTTCAAGGAGAGTGGAAATGAGCCACTAACGTTGAACTTCATGCTTGGCCACTTGAGCAAAGGATCTCGGAACACAATGCAAGGCGCTTGGGGACTCAGGGGGGGAAGAGCAACAGATTGGGGTAGGAAACCTGGACATGTCTCCTGCACGCAGGCGGCAACAAAGAACACCATTGGGGGGGATCGATGAGGATAAAGGACTGGAGAAGCTTAAGTAGGGGGGGGTTCAGAGTAGATGGCGCCTGTAGCATATGGAACAATCCATTGAATCTTGGGGGTATAAAAATCTTGGATAAAGGAAACCTGTTTCCCGGGGAGTAACGGAAAGGAAAAGCAAAAGCACGGAGCCGCGCGAAGCGGGCTGCAGGAACGGCCCACTCTCGGGAAACAGCAGGAATAGGGGTCGGGTGGGGGTCCGGGGGGGGAGCGGGAACCAGCGGAGACACTGCAAACAGCCATATTTTCGGGTCATCCCCGAAGACAAAAAATAACATCTTACATGGAGATGCGAGGGAAGGGGTCAAAGGGAAAGGAGGGGCTAACTTTCACGAGTATTGAGAGATAGGGAGATGGGGGAGGGGGGAGGAAGAGGGGGGAGGGCAAGGGAGAAAGGAGGGGGGAGTAAGGAAGAGGTACAAGGGAAGAGGGGGGGAAAAAAAAGGAAGAAAGACCGGTGAGGAGGGGGGGAATGGGGTGAGCGGATAAAGCAAGGGAGGTCCAATCTGAAGGAGCATGGTAAGTAGGGAGGCGGTGTAGGGAAGAGGGGCGGTGCGGAAGGAGGAAGGGGAAGGAGTAAGGACAGAGTGTAAAAGAGGTAGAGGGTTTATACGAAGGGATGGAACTAAAAAGGTGAGACAAGATTTGTAGAAATACGTGGAAGAGAAAAAATCTTACAAGGTCCGATTGGCGATACCTGTGAAAACCCTCTAGGGGGGAGGACGGGGAGGAATGGAAGTGGGAGGTGAGGGCTGGGTTCTTGCTGGAACTTTCGGGGGCTCGCTGCTCTTTTCCTGCCGAATAATTGAGTCCGGCCTAGATGGAGGAACTTCCAATACAAGCACCAAGAAGGACGGAAAGGGGAGAGTAGGGACATCTGAAAGAGATTTTACTCCTCTAGAAAACGGGATGTGTCCTAGGGGTGTCCACGGTGGTTGATGTAAAACTGCGCCAGGCAGAGGGAAACGGGAGAGGGGAAGTTCGAGAAGAAAGAATAGGAGGAAAAGAACATGAACAAGCACTATCTCCGGTTATTCGTGGGGACTTAAAACAGAAGGAAAGTGAGGGGTATAAATGGCAAGGGGACGTATATCCAAAAATTCATGTGGTATGGGGAAAAAAAAATTACTAAAGGATCCGATACCAGGGAACTGAGGGAGACTTCAAAGGACGGAAGAGCCAACACGGAAGATCAGATGTCGGGAAGGGAAAGAGTCGGAAGGCTGGAGTGACGCCTGATTTGTGAAGAAAAAGTGGTGCGGTAAAAGAACGTTTACGCTGGAAGAGTGCCGGGGGGGGCAGCAGTGAGGGGAAGAGGAACCGGGAGAAAGGACAGGTGGTGTTCTAGAGCTTGTACATCGTGGAAAAAAAGGACAAAGGCGGTTGCTCTCAAAAGGGGAGGGGCCCCCAGGCGATTCGAGAAATCGGAGGGGTCGCGCCGAACGGAATGCTATTGAGGTTTAAGAAGGGAAGGGCCGAAAGAGGGCCTCTGGCTAATCGACGAGCTGTTGCGGGGAAGGATTTCGCTAAAAAAAGGGATGCGGCTCTTTGGTCTATCGGCGGCTGGCATGGACTGGAGTGAACATCAAAAGGGGGGAGGGGGAAGAGACTTATAAAAATGGCTCAAAGCAAAGGAGAAAGAGGATCACAGACAAGCTCTTTTAAGGCTTTCTGCACGGGGGGGGCAAAGGAGACTTGAAGGGATGGGTTGGTCATGAGCAGGGCGCAGAGCATAAAAAAAATGCCATAAAAGAAGAGGACTGGCGATAGGGGTGGAGCACCTCGGTTTGCCTCGCTTCTCGTGGGGAGGGGGGCTGGAAAAAGACTACAGAAACATCGTCGCCCTGAGGTGCAGGGGAAAAGGAGAGGAATTCACGGGAAGAAGGGAACAATGAAGGAAAAAAAAGAAATCGGGAAGAACGAAGAATTCAAAAACAGCTAACATCGAGATGCTTCAAAAAGTTCCGCGAGGAATGCCTGAACGAAAGGTCCTGAAATGGACTACTCACAGATACCTAATGGGGGCGTTCGGTAACACCGGGAAAAGGGATAAAAGAAAAAAACATTAAAGAGGAAGAGGGGAGACCATCTCAGAAAAAAGTGAGGATTAGAGAAGTATGTTAAAAGAGAGTTGGGGGAAGTTCACATTTGCATAGCAGAGAATGACTACCGGAGAGAAAGCGAAATGGTGGGGGGGCGCACCCGTGTAATCATATCCAAGCGAGTGTCGCAGTAACCGAGGAGGGGGAAAGGAACTCGCGAAACCGGATTAAATTCTCTCGATGTCGCCGTTGAAAATCGGCCTGCCTGGCGGGGGAAAAGTGCATCTTGGAGGGGGGTTTAATAGGGGCCAAGTGGTCGAGGCCTTCAGGAATAAAAAAGATTAGGAAAAGGGAATGGGGGAAATGCTCCGGACGGACCACAAAAGCGACGTCAGAGTGTCCCCCAAAGCGATCGCCCCAGAAGAAAATGTAGCATCTTCGAGGGGGGCGAGCAGGAAAGGAGAACGAAAGGAGGACATCGAAAAGGGAAAAGTTTGCAAAAAAACGGTGCCGAAAGCACCGCGCTTGTCGCGCAAGAAGCCTTCCTCCTCTTGGAGAGGCCATTATCTTTTAGGGGAGAAAAAAAAAAATATCCGAAACGTTTGCTGGTCACCGTGAAAAAGGAACAGAAAAAAAAATCGCACCAAAAGGAGAAGGAAGGAGGCAAATTTGAAGAAAAAAGCGTACAAAAAAGATCATTAGAGGTCCGCACACCTCGGAGGGGGCAACCGGGACCTTAACAGGGGCCCGCTACCTCCCCCCCACAAGATAGCGATCAGAGAGGGAAGAAACTCTTCAGGGTCAGAAGCGAGGGGGGGTGAACCTCCCGTGTTTTGGGAGATCACAGGGGGGGTGAAACAACAGGATCATCTCTCTGCTCCGTCCAAAAAAAGAGTGAGGAGGGGGACACGATTAAAAGAGGGAGTGCGCCAGATAAAAAGGGAAAGCCGCCATATCACCTTCATCTGTAAAACGGAGGACTCCGCAAAGGAGGAGGAAAAACTCCCGAGTTCTACCACGCCGCGGACGACTCCGTCAGGATAAAGGGAAAAAGAATACCTTCTAGGAAAGGGAAAAGACTAGGAAGAATGAAAGAGATCAGAGAACTCCGGCGATTGACTAATTCACAGGGCCAGCTCACCATCCCTACAGAAGGGGGGGATATTTTACAAAAAAAGAACCAGTTATCCACAAATAATGGATTGGGTATCGGACACCCAGGTTGAAGGGGGAAAATGTAGGGACTCCGGTAAACCACTGTTCAGGGGGGCGCACTCGACTTAGAACTGAGGGGATGGCCGGATTAGGAATTGATCGGAAGGATTCTGTGAGGGGAGGAGTGTGAAAGACAAGAACGTGAGGATGATTAAATCTCTGTCAGATTGTCACCAAAGCGCAGCAGTTGAAGGGGGAAGGGAAGCCAGTCGCAAAAAATTTAAAAAAAAAACCCCCACAGGGGTGGGTGGTTCCGAAAGAGAGTCATGGAAAAAAAGAGTAAAAGAGCAAGGATGGAACGTGCCAGCAAAAACAGGAAAGGGGAATAAGTCCAACAGAAAGAATTCGCCCGAAAGGGAGGAGATAATCCAATCAGTCCTGAGAAAAGAGGGGCCACACGTAAGAAGCGCAAAAGTTTAATAGTTCTTAGGTTCCCCATTCCCCACAATCTTTAAAAAGAATTGTTCATCATCAAAAGTACCAGGGGCAGAAAGACGCAAGGGGGAGAGTCATGTACCTACTGAGCTCGTCTTGGGGGGGGACGCGTGAATCTAAACGTTTTGTCCAATGGAACAAGGGGGAAGGGAAGGGAGGAGGACAAATAGAACCTATGCCTGGGGAAAATTGTTCCGAACAGATGGCACGTTCCCAAGCATCTAAAACAGAGCCGAGGGAGGCAGTTGCTGTGTCTCGTAAACCCAGCGAATTCGTCCTGTAAGAAACGCGAAACGTTGAAGGCAAAGAGGATAAACCAAGATGCCCTGGGAGGGGCCAAAGAGCTCCGGGAAGAGAGTAGAGGGAACAAAAACCAAAGGGAGAAACTGGTCAGCAGAGCGAGATGGTACAGCCGTATAATGTCCCGAGAAAACGAGCACCACAAAGGGTTTGCTTTGGGGGGGGGGGGGGGGGAATCAGGGAAGTCAGGACCACTTCAGGTACACACAACCCTCTTTGCCAGAGGGTTAGATTAGCGTAACTGAGGCAAGGCCTAGCAGGATCCGAGATTACAAAGAAGTTTCCCAAGGAGCTGGAAAAAGGCATTGGAAAACCCATGGGGGGAGACCGGAAAGGGAGGTCCAGATCCTGGGGGGAAAAAAAAAATAAGGAAGGGAAGATCTGAAAAGATGAGCGAGTCCGCAAGAAGGGATATTCTCGAGGACGCTCCGGAAGAGACTCACACGCCATTCAAGAGACGAGGAGAAACAAGGAACAATGAAGAAAAAAGACGATTTAAAAAATTTGTTCGCGATAGGTTTGGGTCACTGGCAGACTTGAAAAGGGTGATCAAAAAGTAAAAAAGAAGGGAACAATTGGGGGGTTCAAAAGTGTCTAGGGACAACCATAGAGGGGCGAACAAAGTATCACCTTCGGAAGTGACGCTGCGGGGAATCGTAAATGTTATAAAGAGTTCAAAAGAGAAATATAAGAGCTGGGCGACTCAGGGGTCAACCGATGCACGCAACGAGTAAGCGCATGGTGGAATAAAAAACTTAGAAGGAAATGGAATGGGTCCCATTGCCAGCGGAACTGTGGGAAAAGGCATGAGGGTGGGGAGGTGATCAAAGGAAGTAGAAGAGCCAAGGGGGGAATCGGTGGGAACGAAACTCAACAAGAAGAAGAGTTTTGGGTACTTAAGCGGGGAACAAGCCCCTGTCTAAAAAAAAAAAGCTTAGAAGAAAGGGTGGGTTAGCAGGGATAGACAAGCTCGGAGGACCGGTTCGGGGCCGGAATGTTTGGTTCACGCTGAACGGGGGATTAAAGAGAACAGATAACTGGAAAAAAGGTCAAGATCTGGGGGGAGGGAAAAAGTGGACAAGGTTTCACTGACAGTTACCGTGCGGGGAGGACATTACAAAAAGGAGCGGAAGGTGGGGGAGAGGTGGAACCGATGGTTTGAGGAAAGTGAACCCAGGAGGGTGCGGTTATGTGGAATCAAAAGAAAAGGTGGGCTCAGTAGACAGCGAGACAGAAAGAAAAAAAAGGGGATAAAAAAGCCAAAGAGCGCAGAATCTGACATTCTATATCAGGGTCTACTTAATGAACTAAAGTTGAAAAAAGATTATGTGGGCTTAACGTGAAAAAGAAGTGGGGAGATTAAGATTGGACTGGAAAAAATCGGGTTCTACCTGTGGGAGATTTTCCTGAGATCTTTGAGTCCCCGAATAGGAAAAGGGGGGGGGAATGCCTCCTCGATTCCGCATTAATGGAAAAAGGGCTGAAGATGTTCAAGGGGAGCTCTCGGAACTAGATAATTTGAAGGCGGACCGGGATCATTTGGCTTGGCCAGAACAGACAATTAAATTCTCCACTGGATCGGACCCCCGGGAATGTGACAGGGGAGAGGAACTAAAAGGGGGAGGGGCCTAGGGGGGAACAATATTTGTTGCAGGGACGAACTGCGAAAAAAGGCACTTCCCTAAATGAAACGGTATACAGGGGGTTAATTTCTATGCGCCTCAAGGAAAGCCCTAAAGGGGAGGAAAAGAAGCTCCGAAGGAAGACAATCCAAAGGTTAAACTTTGGGGGAAAGGGGGACCATTTTCGGTACGGGGGGCAAATTCTGTAGGGATTGGGAGGAATCCTGTTAATTAGGAAAAAGAAAGTGCTAAGTAGACCGGATTGGGCTTAGGTCCTGACGAAGATTCAGGTAAAGGTGGGAAAAATGATTATGGGGTAAGAAAGGTGGGAACGGAAGCATTGCGTGAGTCACGGTTTTTACCGCTGAATAGGTAGTCGGCAGGGAAGGGGGGCGGCTGAGTCATTTGGAAGGAAAACCACAAAAAGGTGGGGACATCAGGGGAAAAAAAACTCTATTTGGAAAAAAGAGAGAAAGAAGCTTGAAGGTAATTTGAAAAGAAAACCGCTAAGGTGAATGCTCGGAGGGTAGCTTTGGGGGGGGAGGGGAGGTTATGGCGCTGTTCCGTACAGAAAGCGGTTGAGGGACGGGGGAAGCGTGGAAACGGGGGGGGGGAGCTTTCAGAAAGGAACAGCGGCGCCGGTGGGGCTACGCGGCGGCTGCATGTTCTTTTACGGGAATCTGTACGTTGGAAAAAGAAAGTTAAGGCTCTACGTAATAAAAGCGAGGGGAAAGGGACGGAAAGCTCAAAAATGTCGGGGGCAAGGAGACTTGAGATGGACTTTTTGGAAACGAATTGGCCGGAGGGAAGAAAGGTCTCAACTCGCCATCGACTGCCTCAGAAAAGGGGGCGATAAGGGTCAGGAGGGAAAATGTAAGAGAGAAGGCGACGAGACCCTGCCCGTGTCAGTCATCGACCAATGGCACGGAATCAGAGGCCTCGAACCAAAAGGGGAAAGAAAAGTAAAGCTAGTCATCACGCACCGGCGATTGAAAACAGGGACTAAAGAACGTAAAGGGGAAAAGGAACGATGCAAAGGAAAAAAGGAAGCCCGAGAGAAGAGGGTTGAGATAGGGGCTCCCACACATTCCTAGATACTTACTCCGGAGGAACTTCTACAGGAGGGAAAATGGGGGGATCAGGC
>Ga0179593_1343795_pt1 | contig 13833 bp, 7 predicted proteins | sample CZODoug2_1_08_16_FD_185931 | JGI IMG/M metagenome (GOLD analysis project Ga0179593, IMG submission 185931) | Vadose zone soil fungal communities from Angelo Coast Range Reserve, California, USA - CZODoug2_1_08_16fungal (PacBio error correction) | ecosystem: Environmental > Terrestrial > Soil >...
AACGGCCGGGAGTGTCTTTTGCAAAAACGAGCGGCCAGAGAGAGAGTAGAGGGCGGGGAAAGGAGTTCCGCTCCCTTTGTAGGAACGGGCACTCGCGTCCGGTCATCTGAGGGAAGGGTCATTCGGCTGAGAAGAGATACGTCGGTGTCGGTCAGGAAAGTTTCTGTAAGGGACGAAAGGACTGTATGGCTCAGAGTCGGAAAATAGGAATGGCCCGGAATCACCGTGAGTCTTGCCTTGGGAGTGGAGAAGGGGAGAGGCGGGCGCAGGAAACAACGTCTTATAAAGGGAGCAATTGTAGAGCTTGGGAAAAAAAATGTGCTCTCCCATGGAAGACTGTCTGAATCTTTCTACAGCGAGCCAATAGACCGAGGTTGAGTATAGCGGCTGTTGCTCAAGCCAGGGGTTAAAAAAATGGGATGGTTCGTCTTTTATCAGAAATAAGAGTCCTACTAACTGCTGGCTTTTCGTGTGGCGACACCGAAAATGTCCCGAAGTCGTGCTTTATGAGGAAGTTCACTAGTATGCGGAATAGAATAAGTCGCGAGAAAAAGGAACTACACCTCTGTTGGACGAAAGGGGGGGAAAACGGCCCGACCGTACAAATCTGAAAGATGATGGCGATAATACTCTCAATAGGACCGACGATGGACGACGGAATCTGGGAGAGCCTGGGGAGAAGAAAGTTTCGAAAAAAATAATACCAAAAGGCGCGAGACTGAGGGTGGATATTTATGGATAGCCAGGAGCTGCGAGGGATTTTCATTAGGAAGGCTCCATCATTGAAAAGATCCTCTAAAAGGATTTGGAGAGGAGAAGAGGGGGATCATCACCTTCTTGACCCTCCCCAGAAGTTTCGATGCGATCATCATCAATGGTTATTGTCCCAAGATCCCAGTTCATCATGGGGAACAACGGTTCTCCAGGGGCTAGCAAGATGAGCAGATGGCTACTGGGGAGGATCTGTCTAGTCAAAACGTCCCCGGAACCGCGCGGGAAGGAAGTAGGTCGGGCAAATCAAAGTAACGCGGGAATCATGGACTGTCTTGATAGGTGGACTAAGAGGTCGGCTGTTCATTGAAAAAAACCATCATACTAAAGTCAAAGAAACCGAACGCGCGATCATCGAAAGCGAAACGGGCCTGCCTCCGAGGGACTCTAGAAACAACCGCCCATCCACCACTGATAGTACTAGAAAGGTTTTTTCCCTGCCCTCATTTACGCGACCGCCTTCAAGAGTCTTCGGTAGTAATATCGTTTTCCGGGAATCGGTTTCTGAGTTGGGGATAGTTAAAGGGCGAGTCATATCTCTCTTAAAGAGATATCGTGGAAAAGAAAAGATAGTAATAAAGATCGGGGGAGCGGCGGGGACGACCGCTAACATAGATAGTGGACAATAGACAAGAGTGACATCTCATCAAAAGTATTGGAAAAGAGAGAGAATGACTTTGGAGTTGTCCAGAATCCTCTTTTCGCTCGGTCGGACCGCGGAACGATCGGTAGGGAAGTGCAAGGGGCGCCAACTATTTGACGATAGCGATGAGCTATTATGAATAACGCTAACGTGGGGGAAAAAGGACCTATCAAGAGAAAACTCAGCGGCCAGCGGGTCCTGGCTGACCAACTGGAAAGGCCACTAGAAAGCGTTTTCTGTCAAAGGTATTTTCATAGGCCGACACTTCAGAGAGGGGAGGGGAATGAACTCGCTTAGAGGGGTAGGGATGAGACGTTTTCCGGGAGGGGTTTAGGCGTAATTCTTTTAAAAGGAAGCGAACGAGTAACTGGGGACATCATCATAATAAAAGGTCCGCGCATTGATCTCCAGAGTTGGGTCCAGGGGGATAAAAAAGGGGTTCTTGGCTCCGCCACCTTCTGGGGAAAAAGATACGGATCGAATCGAAAAGAAAAAAAGGCAAAAAAAATTGCTCATTCGCATCGGCCCTAAAAGGCGCATCCCCGGGAACGTAAAAAAGGACTATGGATTGGTTTGGCCGGACAAAGAACTTGTGTGGATTGAAGCTCAACTTTGAGGGGGGATGATCAGAATGTGGTATAAAAAACGTCGCGGAAAGAGAGTGACAAGAAAGGGTCCAGGAAATCGTGTGAAGGAAGAGCACTGACGGCGCGGGGGAAAGGGGGATCAATAAAGAATCGTCGGACCCCTCGGATAGAACCGAGAAGGGGGGAAAAAAGGTACGCCTCGCTGACGCGGAATCGACCAACAAGGCTATCGCCCAAGGACGACGAAAGGCGCGTTCAGGGTTAAAAGCATACTTTTTACAGATCTAATTAGGAGCGAATGCTCCCGCGGCTGAGCAAGGGGGACGAACTTTCGACGGGGGAACACGATAAAACGTTTTCTAAGGGAAAGGCGATACGCCGACGGTGTCTATCCGGGGGGGTCGGGATAAAAGGCTAGTACGATCAGCACGGAAACCCGTAGGAAGATCGTCGCCAAGAAACAAATCCTTCTTCACAGAGAGCGAATGAAGTCCATATTCCAGGGGCATTGATACGAACACGTCTTCAAAGCGGGTTACTGACTTGGAAAAAAAATCCCCGGAACGGTCCCCTCGGGTCGGTAGAAATGTCGAAGCAGGGCGAACAGGAGGAATCATGCCGGTACAATGCAACTCCGGGAGTTTAAGCTGTGGGTTAGGGGGCAACAAGGAAAAACGATATTCCCAAGCAAAACTTATTTTAAGTCGGGGAATTAGTTTTTACCGACCGCGTCGAAACAAAAAAAAAGTTTCCTTCGGGCATGAAAGTCACTTCAGAAACATAAGGCACGAAAAAAATCTATAAGTAATAAGCGAATGCAACTGCAGGTATTCCGGAAGAGGTTCCGACGCGGTGCACGGCCTTACAAACTTTTAGGGGAGGTAACAGATTCCGCAAGACACGCCCCAAGAGAGTCCCCTCCCGGAAAACGTTTGGTTTGGGTCTGTCTCCTAAAAGAAACATGAGGGAAAAAGAGAGTATAAAATTAAAAAAAAAAAAAAACAGGGGTAACAGGGAGTGGGCTTTTTACCGACCGGAAGAGTCATTCAGGTCGGCGGCAGGCGGAGAGTGTGGAACCTTCTAAAATTGGGCTGGCAACCGCGTCTGCGCCTAACAGAAAAAATCATCAATTCATTCGCTATACTTTGAACGCATATTGAGATGGAGGGAAAGTGTCAGTTCCTTCAAGACGGACGTTGCTTGGCCCGCGGGGGCGAAAATGTCAACGGCCGCAGTAAAAACGTTTAAGTTGTGCCGGGGGGAAATCATCGTCATTGGAACTTAAACACACAGCGTTAACCTGAAAATTCGCATTGTCATCATTTCGAGACCTCGCAGAAATCCGTAATCACTCAGGCATGAGAGAAACGACAAAGTTGGTCACTCGGCGTGCTAAGCAGCGGTAAAACGCGTGGAATACTTGGTGGAAGAAAGCCCGAATTCCACTAAAAAAAGTCCTAAAGCAAAATCTAGAAGGAAAAGCTGGCAGGCATGGGTTTCGTTGGAAAGACTAAGACCCCGGCACCGTGAATCGCATTTTCAACGAGATTAAGGGAGGAATCAAGATGTCCGTCTCAGGTGTCACGAGCACCTCGGGAGTCAGCCGGGAAAAAAGGAAAGACGGAACGGCATGACAGAAGCAGCGAGCTTGAACCTCAGGTTCTGTGGCGACATAGGGACTCATAGAACGCGCAGGATCTCCTGGGGGTCCTCGAATAGGAAGATCCTCTAAACTGATCCGCACACGGCGTCGAATAGTTTTGGTGTCAGAGAGAGTGATTGACTTACATAGGCGAGGAGCTTCCTTTAGGGCCCGGATCCATACCAAATCAACCTCGGCAGGGGGCATCTTGCGAGAAGGTGCTCTCAAAAGAAGGCTAAAAAGTTTCGATGCAGAAGAAAGAAGAAAGTGGGATGGGGGCCAAAACCTAGGAAATTGGGATGGATGGGGTCGCAACCCGCTCAAACGGAGGCCCTGCTTTCCTTTCTGAAGTGGGATGGTCTAGGGATTTTCTCATTGAGATCCGTACCAAGGTACGACGGAACAGAAGAGAGGCGCCCAAACCAGGAATTCAGTACACGCTGGAGATTCCGGCGGCCGTTAGATCGAAACAGTAGAGGTAAATGAGGTCAGTTCAACCACATGGCAACCAGCAACTGAAACGTCGACGCTCATAAGCCCGCAACAAGAGGGGGCGTCGACCTCGCTAATGCTCTGACGAACTCCCGCCAGACCCCCGTCCTACCGTCGAGTCCACGCCTCAGGTTTGCCGCCGGACCTGAAGGAGGTAGGGATAGAGTGGGAATGCAAGTCCAAGGAATCGTGTATATGAGATCATCGCCGACGACTTATTCATCGTGGACCGCTCGAAGACGCGGATTAGTGATCGAAGGGGCCGAAAGCTTAACGCACATAGGAAGTAGGGGAAACAAAATAGACAAAGTCAATCTCTCAAACGGAAGAGAGCAGTTTCGAGTTGTCCACTACAGCAGGGTGTAGAACCGGACGTAAAAACTCTCGGATGCGAGCGTGCGGGGAGAGAAAGAGTGGCAGAGAGGCAGAAAAAGATTCAAACGCCGCACGCGACCTTTTTGCCGCAACGTCTATCTCCGAGGAAGGAGGGAGACAAGGGGGCTAAAAGGTAGTCAGCCGAATTCACCGGGAAAGGGGTGGGTATGTTCAAGTGGAAAAGCAGAGACTTCGCGAGGGGAGTCGGGAAAACCCGAAAGCGGGCGGGCGATTCTAGCGGGGGTCCTTAGGAGCGATGCTGGTGGGAAAGTACCTCATCTCCGATGCTGCTTACCGGGATCAATGGAAAGGATGAATCAGCGGGGTACTGAGATAATTTTAAGGGAGACGCAACCCTGGGACGCGACGGAACGTGGACTAGAATAAGATCAACGCCACATCAGGAAAAGTCATGCGCACGGAAAAACCTCCCGTTTGCGCGACAGTTACGAATGATAATGTGAGGACACTCGAAAATGATCAGCATCGGACGTTTTGAAGGTGAGATCAGAGAGCGCGCACGATCTGCGCACGCCTACGCGAGGCGTGGGAAAGGAGGAGAAGGCCTATCAGGGGAGGGAAAAGAATCCGATTAAAGACATCACTAGAGCTGAACACAAAGCTCCGAAGAAACGTTGTGGCCGGATTTCGCAGCGCGGTACAGTAAAAGGTCTAACCCATGCGCGAAAAAGGCGGCTTGACTTATAGTCCAGCTTTTCTAAACCTCAGCTAATTCATCGAGGAAAGAGGGTCCTAGTCCTGAGGGCGTTGACCTATCCCGAGGTGCTAGGGGAAAGGACTTATCGAGAACGTTAGATTTCAAGTCTGTGAATATAGGTGACAATCTAAAAAGACTTCTCACACTTAGTCCAGAGGGAAGTAATAACCGATGTGACGGGCAGCCCGGGGGGTCGAGATCGCGTATCAGTTCCTTAATCAAGGAAGACCAAAAAGGAGTCAATCCTTGGTGTTAAAAAAAAACCGGGGATGTATCACAAAACAACGCCCGGAAACGGGCTGGGTTCTGGACCAAATTAGCCCGGCCTTCATGGAGAGCCAAAGGATTCTTCTACCATTCACCGGTCTCAAGGTTACTCGGGGGGTGGGCAATTTCTACCTCATCTGTCCCCAAGGTAAGAATTCAGGAAATCAAATACTATCAGAACGTGATAAGGGAAAAAAAGGAGAGAAAATCCGAGGCGCCCTCAACTTCCTCTTTTCGTCAGTGAACTGACACTTCAGTCGTCAACTCCGTTCGTAATTCTACACTAATTCAACTTCTCGCTGTATGGTAAAGGTCCGATAATGTAGCCGAAGAGTGTCCGACCGTACCAACCCATTTTCTAATTACTGCCTCTACTACTCGCTCCTCTTCGAGGGAGAATTGCAAAAAGCCACTCCCGGAACGTGGGGTTTTATTTTTGAGGGGGACTAACAACACAGGGAGGAGGAGTAAATGGAACAAAGAACAAACAGTGCCGGGGGGGAGGTTAAAATGCTCTTGGCGTGCCGTCGCGGGAAGGGCCCGTCGAAAATTTTGTAGGCCCGGCAAATCTAGAAAGTATGGCTACCTGCATACAGCAGTTTGCTCTCTGAGAGGGGTCACGCCCGTCGGGATATGTTGTGGTCATGGACTCCTCAAATCAGTGACGTGGAGGGGGCGCACTGGAAGGTATCGGCCGCGAGCACAGGTCCTGATGGTCACCGGTGGCCTTGGGAATGCATCGTCATTGTAAAAAGACGGGACAGAAAAAAACAGCGTGCAGGAACCCGCGCATTGTTCTAGCTTTCTATCTCGCTCGCCAGGTCGACAGCGCGCCAGCTCAGCCCTACCTGTTAACCCCGGCGGGAAAAGGCAGTGCTTCAAGGACGGTAAAAACGCTTGCCGGGCTGTTGAACAGGCCGGTAAGAAAAAGGCCCGACCTACTCTCGTATAACCAGGGATGCCGGCATGGGTGTGATGGGGGCTAGACGACTTTGCAAAGGGAAAAAAACCCGGGCTTGATCGCATGGCAAAGAGAGGACTAAGAAATCAGGGTCGCGAAGTCGGGAAAAAGGGAAAATACAACCATCGGGATGAACGGTCAAACGGGGGCGAAGACCGAAAGGAAAGCTCAGACTCAGCGAGTTACGTTCTAGACCATCGTAGCGTGTAAATACTCCACGGAAAGAGAATTGGAACTTCTCGGAGAGGAAGCTCACGAGGCATTAGAACAAAGGGCGGAGGGAGAAGAGGGGAGAGGGTGTCGCCTTTAGGGGGGATTTGAGAGGGGGGTCCGACTCGCACTGAATTTAAGCCTTGGGGAGAAACATCCACAGCATCCTTCACATGAAGGACAGATCGTGCAGCACGGTGTTAAAAAAAGGGAGGATCGAACCAAAGCACGTTGAAAAGTCTATAGGGTGATTTGTCCGGACCACCCATATCCCAAGTCATGGTTCCAGAAATAGTGCGAATGTCCGAGGACTCTTGCTAGGGGGGAAGACTGGTGGCGTTTGTCTCGAGAGTCCTTCAACGGTAAGGCCACAGGAGGGGAGGGGGAGCAGGAACAAGCTATCATTACAACGCTGGAGAAACGACGGGGAAGGGATCTGATCGGGAATCAGTAGAGGTACGATGATCCTTCAACCCAGCAAATACAGTCAGCAAGGAAAAGTCGCGATCCGCGCCAGCATGAAAATGGGACTGCCCCACGAAACTCTAATCATCGAGAAAATCCCCAGCCCCCGGAAAGTACGCCGCTGGCCACGCCTCTGTTGCGCAAAACGCTTCCCGTGAGTAAATGGCTGGGAGCTACGTTTATGAAAAAGAAAGGGTTGAGGTATCGCGTTGAAATTAAGGATCATAGAAAATATAGGCCCGATCTCTCGTAGTCTAACCGCAAGCGCGAATAATCCAGATCTGATGATTGGCCGTAACTATGCTGCGTAGTGGACAAATAGACCAAAGAGCCTCAAGCGAAACAAGATGGAGGAAAAAGAGATGTAGGAAAAAATACCTCCTATTTGCAAAACCTTTTGGGGGGGTGTGGGGTTGGGGGGGGGAGAAATGGAAGATACTTAATTCGAGCTTGCGGTCACTACTGGATCAGGTGCGGGGGAGAAAGATTGATCTCCTTATTTGCAACATAAAACGGGGCATAAAATTTTTTGCCTCAAAGGAGGCTCTCATACGCAAATTCCTACAGAGCATCGCACAAAGGAGGCGGGCCAGAAAAACGGTTCACCGCGGCAGGGGGAGGGGCGGGAGTGGTTGAGGCGCAGCCGAGGGAGCCGGCCAGCGCTGCTTGTCGGGGATCTCAAAATTTAAACGTGGTGATCGTCGCTGGTGGTTAAGGACATGAGAAAGAGATGCTTTACCGAGCAGCGAAGCGCCGTGATCTCAAGAGGTGTACTTATTAGTTTCTTTCCCGAATTCGTGTGACGACGCCTTACACGGGGGTACGGGGGAAAAAGATCACGCCACAAGTCAGGCCAGATTCTCATCGCAGAGAAAGTGCCTCAATAAATGTTGCGTTCATTCAGGGGGATCGGGGTGACGGCAACCGCACTGAGGTCTCATGGGTACTTTGATGTTTAGGAGAACTCATGTTTGACAAGCTGGCGCCGAGCTGCAAAAAATCACGAAGGGGACCGGAATGACGTGGACCGGCTGGACCACCTATCATAGGACCGTCTAGGAGGACGAAGACAGATCAAATCACCTAATAGAACAACCCCTCCTAGATACGCCGTTTGAAATATGAAAGAGGAGGACCGGATCAGCCCAGAGCGAGAAAAAAATAAGAAAATGCCGCGTGTCAATCCATAGATAAATCAGCTATGAGTGACATATACCTTGTCCGAGCCGTTAGGATCATGAGTCCCGGGTCTCGCCGTACAGGATCCCGAGGGTATCGGGAACCCGGCGATCGCGCAAATAAAATGTTCGGGCCTTCGACTCGTTGACAGGGAGATAAAGCACGTAGCACAAGAGGGGAATGAGAGAAGAACAACCCAAATTGAACGAAATCCGTTCGTACTAATCGAATGACGGGAACGGGAATTCCTCCAAGGACTCGCCACGTAGAAAGGCATTCTTGTGACACGATGTGAGAAAAGGGATCGAACGACAACGGGAGACGGGGACTGGATTTTCGCCAGAGTTTCCCATATAGTGGCCGCGAAGGATCGAACCCCTCTGGCCAAAGGGGGAAAAACGTCATCAGTTACGCTTTGGGGGGTTTTAGGCGGAAAGCAGCGGAGAAAAAGGTTCCGGGCACACAACTACTAGATAAAGTGATCTCAAAGGATATTTTAGACCGAGGCGCCCCAGAAATTCAAAAACTTTTAAACATTGAACTGTAAAAGGAAGTCAAAAGACGGAGAGAAAGTCGAGGAGCAAGGCTTTACCCGTTTCTTAGAAATTGGGGGCTAAACAACGTGCCCAAATTAGGAAAAATTCGAAGGAACTCACAGACGAGAATACTCTACAAAAGAAAGGAAAGTTGGTTTATGTATTAGCTCTCTCAATCAAACCAGGATGAGATTACAAGCCAACCTTAAAAACGGTCAAGGGGGGGGCGGTTTATCCAAAAGTCGCCGTCTGCGGCGGGAATCTGTTGGAACCTTCTAAAATGGGTAAGGCCGGCACCGCGGAGAAAAATTAGAAATCGGTAAGGAAATACACATCAGTGGTCTACTGTAGGAGGAGCACGTCTTTGAAGAGGTCTGAGGGAATTTCAAGGAAGGAAAAGCGTACTGTGGAGGGTGGGTCTCCTCGTCTCAAAGCTCCGAAAGCTCTCACCGTAAAGGATAGAATTTCCCTTGGGAAAGCGATAAGGGTCCAGCTGCAGGGCGACGAAAAAAAACCCAGATTTAAAAGGTACCGGGCCGCATGTCCGAGCATTGAATAATCTCTCCCTGAAGCCTGGCTACATAGGAATACTCAGATCAGCCCGAGAACGGGGGAACTGGAAGAGGATCTGTTCTTCAGCCGTTAAGAGGAAGTTGTATTTCCCGCATGGTCAACTGCCATGGATCTGATCGAGACGACCCTTTCAAGAGGTTTGTCGTTGGGGATACTAACAGACGTGCACTCGGGGAGAACCCTTGAGTTATCGCATGTTCACTAGAAGGCGACTGAAGAGAGATTGGGATAGCGGGGCCGTCACTATCAACCTTGGGGGTAAGAGGCAGGTCAAGGGCGAGCGAGGACTTCCGGCAACAGAGGGGAGTCAAAAAAAAAAGTTCGGAGACCAGAAGGGGCTATATGGGGAGCTACTGACCGCAGCTTCGGCGAACGGGGGCTGGGATCCGCGTGAATCGGGGGATGAGAAGAGACGAAAAAGGCGTCACGATGAGGTGTGTACGCCGTTCTTATTGCATCGGACTCTGGCTCATGGAAACGGGCCTGTCGGGTCAGTCTCCTCCTTCAAGGCATCCGCTGTACCCTGGCTTCACCTAAGGGGAAGCCTGGCGCTCACCCAAAAGGGCGAGAAAACATCAACGGGTCGGTTCGGCGAGACCAGAGCAAAGGGGAGTTTGTCTCAACAAGGAACCTGACAGGGGTGACCTCTAAAACGGAACGGGGCGAGCACTTCAAAGGGAAGGGGAATACTTGGCGTGATTCTGTCGATCACTTCCTTCGCTTAAAAATTCTAGGGTTACTGGCGCCCGCACAATATCTAAGGAAAAAACAGCGGAAGATCCGCTAATTTGAGAGAGGGAAGGATCTGGTTCCGATGATGTCCCCTTTAACCCCAGCTTCAACGAAAAAAGTCGTCGATCGACAACGCAGCAGCAACGGGGACGGGCCGCCAAGAACTCAATGCGCTCGAAAAGAACCTCCCCAGCCGAACTTCCGAGGGGGACGCGACTTTCCCCGGAAGAAAGGGGTTGCTCCTGGGTACGGGGGATTCCGATGAGTGAGGAAGGGTAGGATAGAGAACGTTGACGCGGAAAACTCGGTGAGGCTGTTTCATAATGGGCTATCAGATCCGAAAAGGCCAAGATTATCAGTAAATTAACAACCAGAGAAGCGGAATACTCCAGATCGTGATCGGGCCTTTCCGACCGGATGGCACATAGGCGTTGGGAAAAGAAGACAAAGGAGATCGACTCAAACAAAACAACTTATGCTTGAAATAGAGTAGGAGAATTGTTCCACGCAGCCTATGTTAAAAAACAGCCGGGGGAGAACAGGAGAGAAAAAAAAGAGATATTATTCGTCGACGGGGGGCGCCTACAGAGGAGCGGAAGAGAGGGACTGCTTATAGTCTGCCTTGAAAAGAAACTCACCGGCCCGAGGGTTGCACTGGATAGAAGAGCCGATTCGCAGCGGCAAGGGGCTTTGCTTCTTCAACCTGGATGGAAAAAAGACCATCGTCAGGGGATGGATATGGGGTCGGCTAGAAAGGAGCTAGGGAGGCAGAACGCTGCTGTGAAGGGAGAGGCGCCTTCTTGAGGTGAGAGAAGTCGTTTTGGAAATTGCTCAGGCACCTCTAAATGCTGGCAGTAAGACAAGGCAGCCGTGTATCCAGCGTTTACTGAGTTCCTTGGTGCAGGGGGCGCCGCCATCCTTAAGGTGGTACAACAGGGAAAAGGTTGAGATACCGATCAAAGCCACCAGTAGGCCCTCTAGCGGCCCGAGGACCGGAGGAGCCGACCCGTGCGGGTTACCCTAGGTCTCGGTTATGCCAACAAAAAAGAAACGTGACATGATCAAAGAGGAGGATGGGGAGATCAAATACCGGTGACCACCTCACGGGCACCGAAGAAGAAGGCCGGGAATCTGAATGAGGGGGGACGATGGTTATAATACGGATCAAGGGAACTAAGAGCCTGTTTAAGAAGAAGAACGAACTCGTAGACACCCCTGATCCAGAGAAATGTGTATGAGGGATTGCCTCTCTTACGGTTAATGAAGCCCGCGAGAACCAGGCGCGAATTCGAGGTAAGGTAATCGTCAATCTTGAGGGACATCTATAGAGGGAAGCTAGTACAAAAAGACCAAGAAGGCTGAGCCAGAAGGTATAGTAGCGGGGACCGGGGAAGTCGATAACGATTGAAGGGACCGGGACTCTCGGGGAGAACGGGATTGAGAGCCCCCTAAAGCGTAGTTTGACATTCGACGACCGTTCTCAAAGGGGGGAGAACTGGCATGAGTTCGCCAATAACATTTGGGAGGTCCAATGCACGGTCGTCCTGAGATCTCCTGGGAATCCGTAATCCGGCAGGGGAAAGAAGAAACGGAGTCAAGCATTTTAAAAGGGATTTGAGGAAAACCGAAAGGGAAACTTTCTCATCGTAAAAGGGTAGCCGATGTCAGAAAGCAGGTGAATGGCGAGATAAGAATAATTGAGGGGGGGTAGGGGGGGGGGGGGGGGGAAAAAATAGGGCGGCCAGGGCTAATTGGTTCAACGCGGTGGGGGGGGCGTCGCAACGCAGCGTCCACTCCTAGGAAAGGACCATTCCAACTATCAAATGGACGGGGGCGCGGGAAAAGGATATAAAGGGGAAACGTCTTACAAACAGCAACGCAGATTTGCGCAATTAAAGGGGAAAAGAAGAAAATTAACGAGATGACATCACTAATGCCGTGCGGTCAAGAGGGGTCATGTCGCCGAGCGGGGACTGGAATGCAAAAAAACGGACTAAGTGGGAAAGGAATGTGACAGAAGACGACGCTAATCCTCTTACATGGGTCTCGAAAAGCCACCAAACCGGAAGGGAGGTTTCTGAGGAGATAAACAAAAAAGGAGGATAGGAAACCTCTACTAAAAGAAATAAAAACTTTACGGTAGTGTCTTTGCCTAGACATGGGCAGCTGATGAGCGGAGTCTGCGGATTGGGACCCTTCTAAAAAGGTGTTTTAATCCTGCAAGCGGAGGATAAGTATCATAGAAAGACCCTCCGCGTTGGACCAGGAGGGAGGAAGGGGGACTCTCGCACGTCTTAAGAGGGTAGGTTCAAAGAGGACGTTTGGAGTTGGGGCGCCTCGTTCTTAAAAGAAAGTCCCGAGTCAACCAGTTCCGAGAGGCAGTGCATTAATTAAAAAAGGGGTCAGGGACAGGGCATGCGGGCGCCTAAACACAGCGTACATGACCGAAATTGGGGAAGGTCGAAGACCTCTCACAGGGCAGGTGGACAGAGGAGAAAAAGCAAGCCTAAGGTTTAAGGGGGGGGACGGGGGGGCTCAAAGGGAGGGACGTTTAGAGGGTTGAGGAATTTGCCCACGTCGGGGAAAACAATCAATAGGAGAATCAGACGAAGGGGGGGTCTTGAGTCAATGTTTTCGGGGCGACTAACGAAAAAAAGGCCCTCCGGGCGAAGTGCTTGAAAAGAGATTGCAACGAGATTCTCAGGAATAGAAAAGAGTTCGCATAAAGCATAAAATAGAAAACCGGTAGAGGGGGGACTGGAAGGAGGAATCTACCTTCCGTCAAGCGAGGAGTACATGTGCAATTACCTCTATAAACTGGTTGATACAGATTGACTACGGGACGATCCTGTGTCGAGCTTGGAGGAGAAGGGGGCGATCCTTATCCCGGGCAAATATACGGAAAACGTCAGTAGAGACGGCGAGGTGTTCAAGAAGGGAATGGGATTGATCGTACATTAATCCTTAGACTTAGATAGGGGCACTGCACCAGCAGAAACTGAGAACGGCAAATTCTTTGAGATATCGTGGTGGGGAGAGAAAAGGGTGTGAGAACCTTCGGAGGACACCCCAGAAATGGTCGTGAGTCATCATCCAAGGGGGGGTGAAGAAACCCATCCTCGGAATTTTAACGCGAAAAGGTTATGGAGGGAGGGAAAAGAGCGCGGAGCAATGATTACTGGGGTGCGGGGGGATAAACGATTCGAAATGGGCCAAAGGTACCTTAGCGGAACATATTACTGTCTGCTGCACGAAAGCATGACAGTAAAAGCTGGCTCAAAGGCAGGCCTGGGATTCAATCGGGGGAAGACATCGAGTCTCTGTATTTAATTAACAGAAGCATCACACCGACGAACTGCGCGATCATAGGGGAAAAACAGCAGAGGGCCGGCCCTACTCGCGAAGCGCGCGAAACCCAAATACCCCTTGTTGGTGGGTGTCTGCGCGGTGAATAGGGGCCCAAGACAACTCCCCAAGTTTGCCCTCCGGGACCGCGGACCTAAATTAAGAGACTTAGAGGAAAAGGTTTCCGGGGATATGGGTCCGGAGTGGGGCGTATGAAGGAGATAAGAGAAGATTAGGCCCGTTTCTCATGGCTTGTTTTCGCCCCTGCAATCTCGGAAGACGAGGAGTGATCGCAGGTGAAGAAAAGAGGAGAAACTACGCGGTATTGTAAAATACA